>ENA-OQJS01000007-OQJS01000007.1-human-gut-metagenome-genome-assembly--contig:-NODE-7-length-40038-cov-1.279722_pt1 | contig 40038 bp, 49 predicted proteins | sample MGYA00242598_ERZ504764 | MGnify/ENA primary metagenome ERZ504764 (study PRJEB26092, sample SAMD00036368) | human gut metagenome | host: Homo sapiens | study: EMG produced TPA metagenomics assembly of the...
TTGAACGATTTATTTGCGTGTTTGGGATTAGCCCAGACCCGCAAGTTATTGACAAACTTTTCAAAGAACTCATTTTATTTACTGCCAGAGCAGCTTAGGCTTGGCGAATTTTTAACGAACTATTGTTCAATTCACACCAAAGAGATAGTCCAATATTTTCACATATGGACCTATAGTAACTTCTGCTAAAATCTGAGGAAGAATACTCTTTTTCAGCATTTAAGCCTTTAGACTTACATATTTGGCTAAAAATAGTCATGTAGTTCTTCATTTTGTCCAAAATCAGGGTATTTATAGCACTTTGTAATGTTATGATATTTCGTATTCTTTCAATATAACTTTCTTCTAATTTAAAATCAAACTTGTTGCCAATCCAATTTTTTATACTAACATCATTTCTTAATTCTTTAAATTTAAGTAATGCTTTCTCTATCTCGTTAAAATTAAAAACTTCAAGAACCTTATAATATCCTCCATTTTCTAAGCTATATATATCCTGTAACATCTCCTTTTTTTTGTTACAATGAAGAGTTATCTTGATAATACTGTCTTTGAAGAATTCCAACTTAATATTTTTGTCTTGATTTTGATCAGATACAAGAATAAACTGATTTTTAGTTTCTTGGAATTCTGAAAACTTCTCTTTTAAAAAATCTTCAAATAGTTTGTCTATGTATGAGTCTAATCGAAATAAATATATTATATCTAAATCTTTAATTTGTGATGTATTGTAAAGAAGATTGAGTTGCAATTTCGTTTTATCATCAATCATACCAAAACGATTTTTAAGATAAGATATATACACATTTATGTTGTCTTATTAAGAATTCTTTTTCTTATAACTATAGTTAAGGGAGTTAATTTTCTTTTAACCAAGGTCAAATATGATTCTTATATGTAATGAGACTGTAGTTTCTTTTCTTAACTTTTTGCCTTCATTGTAGTCATCATTTGTTTTTAATAAAGGTTTTTGTTTAGGGCTATTTTTATCAATCTGGTCAATAAGATAGAATATGTATATATTTTCAGCATTAATATGTTTATTCATTATTAAATCTGTAATATAATCATCAACTTGGTCCTCTTGATCTTCAGCACCATTAATCTTATTCTCAATAATAACTCCAATTGATTTATTATCAGCAGTTTTTTGGTAGAAGGAAATATCTGCATATCTATTCCTTCCCTCTACCTTACAGGTCATGTTAAAATGAGATTCATTAGTTATTTCTATATGATTTGTATTTATATTGAAAAAGTTAAGAAAGGATTTGATTATGATGCGTATTCCATTTTTATCCTTATAATTGAATAGTTTGACAAGAAGTCTGGTATGACCATTTTCATTTGCTCTGATCTCATCTATTATGTTAATGTAATAAGGAAGTTTCTCATTTTCTTCTTGGTATTTATTATAATAAGTTTCTGATAAGATTTCAACATAGGCCTTTAGGTTTCCGTTATTTCTAGTAGAAATATATGAATCAAGTACTTGTTTTAGTTCATTCGTGTTCATAGTGATAATAGTTTAAGCACCACAAAGGTATAATTATATTTTGTACTCAATATTTCTATGAAGGAAGAATGCTTTTACTTTTTTTCCTATTTTTGTGTTATGAAAGAAATAAAGCTACATATCTATTCTGCCGATACTGATACTATCCTGGCTCTTCCCTATGCCAACGAGGGAATAAGGGCTGGATTTCCTTCACCTGCACAGGATTATATGACAGAATCCATTGACCTGAACAAGGAACTGATTCATAACAAGGAAACAACATTCTATGCAAAGGTGGAAGGAGATTCCATGATAGATGCTGGTATTTATAATGGGGATTACGTGGTCATAGATAAATCACTGGAAGCAAATGACGGGGATTATATAGCCGCTTATGTAGACGGTGAGTTTACGTTAAAGCAGTTTAAACGGGATCCTAAAAACAATTGTGCTTGGCTGATACCTCATAATCCGGAATATAAGCCCATCAAGATAACAGAAGAAAATGATTTCATCGTTTGGGGGGTAGTAACCAATATCATTCGCAGATTAAAAAAATAACAACATGGAACTCTTTGGCCTTGTAGATTGCAATAACTTCTATTGCTCTTGTGAACGTGTCTTCCATCCAGATCTTATCAGAAAGCCTATAATTGTACTCTCCAATAATGATGGATGTGTAATCGCTCGTTCCAATGAAGCTAAGGCTCTTGGCTGAAGATGGGTGATCCTTTCTATCAGGTGAAGGATATGCTGGAGAAAAACAATGTTGCGGTCTTTTCTTCCAACTACAATCTTTACGGTGATATGAGTAAGCGTGTGATGTCACTTCTTTCACGATATACTCCCAAGCTTACCCAATACAGCATTGATGAAGCTTTCCTTGATTTGTCTGGGATGGATAATCTTCAGGAGTATTGTAAGGAGATAGTCAGGAAGGTTGGTAAAGGAACTGGAATACCTGTTTCTCTAGGAATAGCACCAACAAAAACATTGGCAAAGATGGCCAGTAAATACGCTAAGAAGTACAAGGGGTATGAAGGTGTATGTTTGATTGATACAGACGAGAAAAGGGAGAAAGCATTGAAACTGTTTGAGATTGGTGATGTTTGGGGAATTGGACATCGAAACACAAAGAAGCTCGGATACCATGGAATCAAGACAGCTTGGGATTTGACACAGAAATCAGCTTCATGGGTTCAGAAAGAGCTTAGTGTTACAGGGCTAAGAACTTGGAAAGAACTTCATGGAGAAAGTTGTATTTCCATAGAAGAACTCCCTCACAAGAAATCAATCTTTACCAGTCGTAGCTTTCCTGGGGTAGGAGTGGATAAACTACAAGATCTTGAAGAAGCTGTAGCAAATTTCGCAGCCTCCTGTTCTCGTAAACTGAGGGAAGGCCATATCGCTTGCAGGAATATGACTGTTTTTGTTTATACCAGTCGTTTCAGAGTTGATACGCCGGAGGATTATATTTCATCAGATATTATTTTCCCTGTTGCAACAAATAATCATCAGGAACTTGTAGCTTATGCAGTCCAGACGCTTAGAAGATATTGGAAAGGAGACGGAAAGTATTACTATAAGAAAGCTGGAGTCATAGTATGGGATATATGTAGGGATAATGAAGTCCAAGGGAATTTGTTTGATGAAGTTAACTGGGAAAAACAGCAAAAACTAATGGCCGCCATCGATGAAATAAACAAGAAGAACGGTCATGATACAATTCGTATTTCCACTCAGGGATATTTAAAGACCTGGCATCTGAAAAGCGAATATATCTCCCACCAGTACACAACCAATCTTGACGATGTGATTGTGTTGAAGGTGTAAAATAGTTTTGATGAGATTTGTATACTTGACTTATTTGAAGTAATATTGAAAACTGATAAATAATTTAGGTATATGGAAGATAGTTATATTTTAGGTATTAAAAGAAATGGTGTCTCATTAAAGATTGATACGCTTACATTTGAGGCTGATCAGTCTGGATATGAGTATATTTCTAATATAAATAGAGTTTCAAGATCTGGAGGAAACGGTCAATATAATATAACAGTAACCGACCATAATTTAAATCAGGGGTGTCCAATAGGAAACGGTTGGAAACTTATTTCTGGTAATATATATTATTATTGGTCTGAAGCCTATGCATATTTTATACTGTCAGATGAACATGGTGTGAAAACCAAAGAAATTTTAGCATCACAGGAGAAGACGCCACTCTCTAAAGGATATAATATTGATGCTTTAGCTAAGTCTATTTTCTTTAAGGCTCAGGAGATTGTTTTACAGTTTCCTTCAGCTTCTATTTATAATGCTTATATGGATTTTGTCGATAAAAAGCCAAAATACCATTTAGGGGTTATTGATAGAGAAGGTAATAGTGAAACAGTGCAAGGTTTTATCAATGGAAACTATGAAAGAATTGTCAATTATATAGACAAATATAAACAATTATTGCAACTGCTTTCTGATTTAGAAGACCCTAAGTGTGAACAGTTACTTATGGAAGCTGATGAGGTGATGATTGGGTTTATAAAGGAACATTTTAAATGATATATAATCTTTTGAATTGAATTTATGGAATACAGAAAAGAATTCATTGAACTGATTGATAGTTTAAAGAATGAAAATAACAAGAACCTTCGTTTTGTTGGTTTTGGAAATCCTAACTCAAAGATTTTAATTATTGGTAAGGAATGCTCATTTGATTTAAAAAGTGAACAGGATAGTTTTTTCTACAAACTGGAAAATCAAGATAATCTACAGCAATGGATTTATAACATTGAAAACGGAATAGACTTGGAAACATTACCATGCTGGGAGAATAATCCCGACTTATATAATCCTCTATATCCATACAAAGGACAATTCAACAAAGTCATATGAAATAATAATGATGGTACAAGCCAAACATGGATACAGTACCAAAAACTCATAGACAGGATATTACAGAAAGATAAACCTGAGAAAATTGATTTTCATAAGTATGCATTTATTACAGAACTAAGTAATATTGTAATGTCAAATAGCATAAAATCAGAAGAGACAAAAAAATCTATAAATATCAGATGTCAGAAACTTTTATCTCATGACTTTTTTAAAACTTTTCCTGTCGTTATTGTTCCCTGTGGCCATTATATCAGGGATTACAAGATTAATTTAGAGGAAACTTTCAATCAGAATTACCAAAGAACAGATGGTGATGGAGAATGGATTAATGTTCATAGTAATGGAGGTAGATTATTATTACATACAAGACATCTTTCTATGTGTTCAAACAGACTGATAGAAAAAATTGCTAGTTATATAAAACTATAGGGTAAGCAGATTCTTATATATCAGAACTACCATTACAACCAAAATTTTCTATTCCTATATAATGATAAAAGAAAAAAATGGTATTATAGTTGCTTTCCAGTTTTAATAAAGAAATATGGTTAAATAATTATTGGAATATCACCATTGATTTAGAGTGTAATTTATGAAAGAATTTGAAATAGTAGTAAATGAGGAAACTGAAATAATATCGGTAAATGATTTTTTTACATTTTCCATTAAATATCATAATCTATCTAGTATATCAGACACAATAACTGAAAGTGAGAAAATTATTGTACGTTGGTCTACCACAGGTATTTGGCTTATAGATGATGATGAACTGCTAATAAAAGAGGATGGTGATTGGAAAGATGTATCAGAGGAATTTTCCTTCTTTTTGGATTGGCATAATCCTGATTCAGCACATTGTTCAATATCATTAAGAATGCTATTTAACGCAGTTGTAGATGGTCTTAAGTATAATAAATGGAAAACATTTGGTTCATTTCATGAACATTCTATTAGAATCATTGAAATAGCCCAACATTATAGAGAGAAGATTATACAAGAAGAACAAGAAAACATACAAGAAAAATTGAAAGAAATACTTTTAAAAGAATCATTTAGGGACCTTGTTGAATTTACTAGAAATAAATCAAACTGCAAATCTATTGATAAGATAAGGAAAGGTTTTGAGGCATTAGATAGACTGAACAATTTAAAACCTAAGATACCTCAAGATTCCCAATTTATCAAAGACAAAAAAAAGCAAATAACAAAAGTCCCAGCTTTAGACTCTTCTTTTAATAAAAAAAAACTTGCGAAAAAGAAATGGAGTGAGTTACCTAATTCTGTAAAGGTAGAACTACTCTTTGAGTATGAGATACCAGAAGAGGAAATGGAAAAATATTGGAATGGCACTGATTATATCCAAAGGGAAGTATATATACTGAAGGATTTAAATTAGAAAATTTCATTGAAAAACATGGTTAAAGGAGCCACCAGTGATAAGTTTCATTGATGACTCCTTTTCTATCTGCTGGGTCTTGGATAGGAAGTAATTTCTCTCCACCTGTGTACCTATCCAGTATCAGTTTGGCAATAGGGAGTAGGGGGATGCGTGATAGAACTCCAGTCTTAACCCTGCGTTTCTTAATCCAAATTCTGCCTGTATTGTTCTTTTCAAAATGTTCTTGGTGCTAAGGTTTTGATGTCAATGTAGCTCAATCCAGTGAAGCACCCAAAGAGGAACATATCTTTTGCTCTCTCGTATCTTTCTTCAGTGGATAAGTTTTTTCCGTATATCTGTTGACAAATATTTCTAGTACAGAAGATAGATCCTGATAATCGGGTAAGAAGTAGTTGTCTACCTCGTACACATATTCTAAGAGTGGTTTATCAAGGCATGTATAGCTTTCCTCTATTAATTGCAATTGTTTCATTGACTATGTTATGATTAGTTATACTGCAAAATAAAAGAAAAGTCTGCAATCCTTTTCAGACTACAGACTTCTTTTTATTATAATAGATTCTTCATTGCATCATCTACTTGTTCATTATCAAAGCTATCAAGGTAAATTTGGGTGGTCGCTAAATCTGAATGCCCTAACGCTTCACTTATCAATGCTATGTTTACTCCAGATTTTTTAAGAACACTGGCAAATGAGTGGCGAGCAACATAGGTTGTAACGTTAGCTTCAACCCCAAGTTGTGCTGCAAGCAGTTTTAGGTTTTTATTGACTTTGCCAAGTAGCTTGTGTATTCTGTTCTGTTTCTGTAAGGCGGTTTTGTGAACCTTACTATCCAAAATCGGAAATAAATAGCCTTTGCCTGTTTTTGAATATTTCTCTATTATCCGCATGGCTTCCTGTGGTATTCCTATCTTTATTTGTTTTCTTGTTTTCTGACGGATATAATGCAGCCTACCACTTTGAATATTCTCATGTGTTAAATTAGCTATGTCTGTAAAATTGATTCCACCACATAGATAGCTGAAAATAAAAATATCTTTACTCAACTCAATATACTGCCGCTTCCCTACAGGTTGAATTTCTGTTTTAAACTTCAGTATGTCAGTTTTAGCAATAGCTCTTTTGGAAGTTGTAGTATTGAATTTGGTTATTTTATATTCATTAAAAGGATAATCAGAAGCTCGGGCACATTTTGCTTTAATTGCTTTATTATAAGCACTGCGCAGTGTACGAAACATAAGACTTATGGTCGTTTCTTTATTATTTTTGGAACGTAGCCATTTCTCATATTTGGTGAGCCATGAAATATCTATATTGCTGAATGGAATAATCTACTTTACCTTTAGAGAATGCATTAAGCGAATTGAAAGAACTTTTATAGATAAGGCGATTACCGCATTTCCCTTCATGCATGTATTTTTCTATCAGCTCATGGTAAAACTCGCTAACGGTCTTTAATTCAAATTTGGTATTCTCATTATTGAGTAGGGTGGTAGTTGTATATTCTTTTTGTTCGGTATTAAATTCCAACATTCGTTGTTGAAGTTCTCGTTGTTTATCCAAGATAATCTTTTGGATATATTCTCTATTAGGGCAGTTGGGCTTAGGTTTATTTCGTGTAAAATCCAATAACGGGGTAGGATAGATATTCTAACTTTGATATTTACGCTTTCCTCCTTTAGATACTTGGAGCATCAATGGATTTTCACCATTAGATAATGTCTTAGATTTGTAGCAAACTACTGAAATACAGGCATTCATAATGTTTTTTCGGTTTGCATCTTGGTTTACATGTATCCTCTCTGTTGCCCTTGAAATAGGTATTTATATCATACTAGAAGCAAAAAGCCTCGATAGCTAAATACTTAACTATCAAGGCTTTCATTGAGAGCGGTAAGCGGGATTCGAACCCGTGACCCTTAGCTTGGGAAGCTAATGCTCTACCAACTGAGCTACTACCGCAGATAAATTGTCGAACAAAAGTAGGTCTTATTACACAAATAAGCAATAATAAAACCTACTTTTTTTCATCAATAATCTATTTTATCTAAAATTCCTGCCAGATATGCTATAGTTACTCCATAGTTTGTCATCGGGATGTTCTGCTTACGTGCTTGTTCTACACGGCTTAGCACATATTTACGATTAAACATGCAAGCTCCACAATGAATGATGAGATCATATTTACTTAAATCCTCAGGAAAATCTGTTCCAGAGACATGTTCAATCAGCAATCCTGATCCAAACTTTTTACGAAGCATATTGGGTATTTTTACCCTTCCAATATCTTCAGTTAGTGGGGCATGAGTACACGCTTCTGCTATCAAGACACGAGAATTTTCTGTCAGTCTTCCAATAGCATTTGCTCCCTCTATGAAATAATCAATGTCACCTTTATATTGGGCAAAGAGGACAGAGAAAGAAGTCAATCTACTTGCAGAAGGCTTCTTTTCATATACAGTCTTGAAAACTTGGGAATCTGTAATGATGAGTTTTGGAGGATGTACTAATGCTTGAAGCATACAATCTATTTGATCTGTCGTACAACTCATTACGAGGCACTTCCTGTCAAGTAATTCACGAATTGTCTGGACTTGAGGAAGGATTAGTCTGCCTTTAGGAGCCTGAATATCTTGTGGCATAACGAGCATTACCGTATCTCCTTCTTCCACCAGTTTGCCAACAATCCCTCGCGACATTGTTTCATCAGGTAATTTAGCAATCAGACTACGACGGATATCTTCCATTCCTTGTTTAGTGCAGGCACTTACCCCAAGGGGAACCTGTCCACATTTTTTTTTCTATCGAACGAATTGTAGAAGTAACGTCTGTCAGCAAATCTGCTTTATTCAATATCCATACTACTGGAATATTTTTCTCTTTCAACAAACGACTCCATTCAAGTTCTTTCTCTATATCATCTCCTGTGCACACTAATAATGCAATGTCAGTGCGATCCATAGCACGCATAGTCTGCTGGATACGAAGTGCTCCCAGTTCACCTTCATCATCAAGTCCTGCGGTATCAATGAAAACACACGGACCTATTCCATGTATTTCCATTGCTTTATATACAGGATCAGTGGTTGTTCCTGCTATGTCCGAAACCAGAGCTACTTCCTGATTAGTAAGGGCATTAATCAGCGATGACTTTCCACTATTGCGTTTGCCAAATAGCCCGATATGCAGGCGGTTGGCACGAGGTGTTTCTTGCATAAAATTCAAACTTTATTAATTAGAATCTGAAATCTCGTTGTCCCTCGGAAATACGTTCCAGATTTTCCAAAGCACGACGACGGATAGCAGGATTAGGAATCTGTTCCATCTGTTCACGGATCATTTTCACACCCAATTCACGCGTTTCTGGAGAAGCATAATCTTCCAAATATTCCTGTAGTGTCATCAGCGCATTTGGAGCACAACAATTGGCTATTTGTCCGGTTTTTACCAGCGACATGAAACGGTCTCCCGTACGACCTTCCCGATAACACGCTGTGCAGAAGCTGGGGATATACCCTAATCTCAACAGCCAGGATACTATTTCATCAAGAGTACGGCGATCGCTTACATCAAACTGTGCCGAATTTTCTTCGGGAGTTTCTTCGTGTACATATCCACCAACACTTGTACGTGAACCTCCACTAAGTTGAGAAACTCCTAATGCCAATACTTTTTCTCGTGAGCGTTGAGATTCACGAGTAGAAACAATCATACCTGTATAAGGAACGCTGATACGGATCACAGCCACAATTTTCTGGAAGATATCATCTGAAATAGCATTTTCAAAATCGGATGCATTGATGTCATCGGCCGAACAGATACGCGGAACACTAATAGTATGAGGTCCTACTCCGTATGTAGCTTCTAAGTGTTCAGCATGCATCAACATACCAACAAAATCGTACCGATATGTATTAAGTCCGAATAGTACTCCTATTCCTACATCATCGATACCTCCCTGCATAGCGCGGTCCATTGCCTCTGTATGATATGCATAATTACTTTTGGGTCCGCGTGGATGAAGTTTTTCGTAGTTCTCTTTATGATAAGTTTCCTGAAACAAAATATAAGTTCCAATTCCTGCATCGTGCAAACGACGGTAATTTTCGACTGTTGTTGCAGCTATATTTACATTCACACGACGGATAGCTCCATTTTTATGCTTAATGCTGTAAATGGTCTTTATAGATTCCAGGATATATTCTATCGGATTATGCAGCGGATCTTCACCAGCCTCGATAGCAAGACGTTTATGTCCCATATCTTGCAATGCAATGACTTCCTGGCGAATCTCATCCTGAGTAAGCTTCTTGCGGGCAATCGACTTGTTTTTGATGTGGTAAGGACAGTATACGCAACTGTTTACACAGTAGTTTGACAAATAAAGCGGAGCAAACATAACAATACGGTTACCGTAAAAGCGCTGTTTGATCTCGCGTGCCAGTGCATATATTTCTTCCAACAAATCATTGTCGTCACATTCCAACAGAACGGCGGCTTCACGATGAGAAAGCCTTTACAGTCGCGAGCTTTATCTATGATAGAACGAATCAACTCACGATTGTCTTTGTTGGCTTTTGCATAATCCAGTGTAGCATGATTTCATCGTGATTGATGAATTCTTCTGCATGAGGTGAATCTATTTTATACATAATTGACTTTATATTTAATAATAAAACGATGTTTAGTATGCGTTGTAATCTCCTCGACCCTTATCTATGACATATCCTATTACTTTCAGTCGCTGTTCCAACAGCAGAAGCCCTTCGGCTGCTTCAGCACCTAGAGAAGCCTTATTATCGTATAAGGAATATTTGCTCCGTTGTATGACGGGAGAGAGGTTAGGCATTACCACATTGGCTCCTGCAATATGCCTTTTTCTCGTCCTTCTGGAGAAAGGGTAGCAAGTGCTGTTGTAGAAGGAATTAAAGCATGAGGATGCATCAGACGGAAAATGGAGAGTAGGAGCAGTGTCTGGTTCAAACTTCCCGAAGGCATCATTGCAAAAGGAGTATCATGATGTGGAAGAAACGGTCCAATACCGATCATTTCTGGTTGAAGGTTTTCGATATAAAGGATATCTTCTATCAAATTATCAATAGTCTGATATGGGCTTCCTACCATAATCCCAGTTCCAGTCTGGAAACCAATACGCTTCAAGTCTGCCAGACACCTCAGACGGTTGGACAAAGACATAGCTTCAGGGTGAAGCTTGCGATAATGAAGCTCGTTATGCGTTTCGTGACGAAGTAAATATCTGTTAGCTCCAGCCTGGAAAAAACGTTCGTATACAGATGTTTCTTTTTCTCCTAATGAAAGTGTAATTGCTACGTCTGGAAACTCTTTTCGAATAGAGGCTACAGTACGTATAATCATTTCATCATCATTCATTTCTCCTCCCTGAAGAACAAACGTCCGGAATCCCAGTTCATAACCATGTCGGCAGCATGCCAGAATTGTTTCTTCATCTAAATGATAGCGTTCTATCAGATGATTACTACGCCGGATACCACAATAGTAGCAGTCATTCTTACATCGGTTGCCAACTTCAATAAGTCCCCGGATAAAAATCCGGTTTCCAAAGCTAGCATATGAAACTTCTCTTGCAAGAGCATTGATATAGGATAAATCCTTATCATTACACTGACTCAATAAGATACGAAATTCATCGGGAGCCAGTGTATGCTCCCGATGAAGACGTTCTATTAAACTTCTCATAAGGTAGAGAAGAAATTATTCTTCTTTATAATTTTCATATTTCAGCGTACGCTTCAGCAAATCTTGATTCAACTGGCGTTTTCCTGAAACAGAATCATTATAAGCACTTGGTCCTGTTACACATCCTCCTTCGCATGCCATCATTTCGATGAATTGGGCATCCACTTTTCCTGTCTTAGCCCATGCACGCATCTGTCCGATACTCTTCTTGTTGAAGTCTGAGAACTGCAGCATCTTTATACCATCTGCCTTAGGACCCAAATATGACTTAACTGCTCCTGCAACACCACCAGCTTGTGCAAAGCCATGGGCTTCACAAACAGATTCATAGGCAACCTTATACGGATTGGCTTGAGCCAGCTCAATACCTAATCCACGGAATACTGAATGTAATTCCTCGAATGTCATTACGTAGTCTACACACTCATCACGCTGTGCTTCTTTACGCTTTGCAATACACGGACCTATAAAAACAACTTTTGCTTCCGGATATTTCTTTTTGGCAATACGTGAAGCATAATACATAGGAGAGCCTGTACCTGACACATAAGGCTTCATAGCAGGAATATGCTTGTTTACTAGCTCAATATATGAAGGACAGCATGAGGTTGTCATAAACTTTTGTCCTTCCTCCAGCTTTTCAAGTAATTCGTGTGCCTCATTGCTTGTTGTCTGCATAGCTCCTTCGGCAACTTCTATTACATCAGCAAAGCCTACCTCTTTCAAAGCTCCGTAAACCTGGTCGATAGTTGCATCGAACTGTCCCAGTACAGAAGGAGCCGGAATTGCAACAACCTGTTCACCACGGCGTATTGCTTCCAACACATCGAACACCTGAGATATCTCGAAGATTGCACCAAACGGACATGCATTCAAACACTTTCCGCAATAAATACATTTACTTTCGTCTATGTGCTCTATATTATTTTCATCTTTGCTGATTGCTTTTACCGGACATGCTTCTTCACAAGGTACCGGAATATATACAATCGCATGATAAGGACAACTTTTATGACAAATACCACAGCTGATACAAGTATCATGATCAATATGTGCCTGTCCTGTTTTCTTGTCGAAATGTACAGCTCCTTTCGGGCAGTTCATATAGCAGCTTCTGGCCACACAACCACGGCACAGATTACTTACTTCGTAATTAACCTGTACACAAGAAGAGCATGCTTCATCTATAACACACAGAATATTTTCTTTAAGTTTGTTTCTACGATCCAATGCCTGACGGGCATATTCCGATAGAGGAGTCAGTTCATCCGTTTCATCAGACATATCCCAGCCCAGCAACGGAAGTGACTTATATTTCGTTACGGCGCGTTCTTTATGAATACAGCAGCGTCCTACAGGTTGAGAACGGCGAGGACTGAATTCCAAAGGAACACGATCTATTTTTTCAACTAGCTGGTTTTCCTTCCACAAAGCGACCAGTTTTTCCAATAGCTTGTGGCGTACAATCATTACGTTGTTTGATGCCATAACAAAGTTAGGTTAAAAAGTTAGGTTATTTAGTTTAGTTATCCTTAATATATAAAAATTTATTTTTTTCTTCTGCTGCTCGTAAAATGAGCGTAGTTGCTCCAAGAGTAAAAATGGCTCCGTCTTCTATACGTACACGATCTTTGGGACCTAAAAGTTCATTCATTAGGAAAGTTCCCGTTATGCTGTCATTATCCCGTAGGGTATATACGATTTTACCTTGTTTGTTTTGCTTTACATTCAGCACGCAATGCCGGCGATCCATGCTTGGATCATTTGTTTCTACAGGAATATCAATTTCATTCCCTTTACTACGGCGACCTATTATATTATCACCTTCATGCAAAGGGAGCACTTGTTTATAGCCGAAAACATTTTCTATAGCTATCACGTTGCCAAAATCTTGCGTTCCTTCTCTCTCATCAACGACTTCTTCACGACGGGAACCTGCACTAAGTTTGGATTTTCCAATACGGATACCAAACTGTTTTTTTACAATTATCGCATACGAATACCAATGACTGACCTTCTTCGTATTTTGTTTCATCAAATTGTATGTAGTTGTCACACTTCGGACATCTGACTCTTTTCATAATGTGATTATTCTCGGTTTATTTAGTTGTAAGCACCCATGCTGACGCAAAATCTGCATTTTTCTTCAATTCTTTAATCTGCTTATATGCATCAGTCTGATTAGTATATCGGTTGATTGCAACACGGAAACGTCCGTCCGATTCCAGAATTTGCGCTTCCTTATAACCTTTTTGCTGCATTTGTTTTACGACTTGCATTGCGTCACTATTTGTTGCCAGACTTGCAACTATAATATAACTGCCAGCTTTTGTAGTCGCTTTTTGAGGCACTTTATTAGCTGCAGGAGTCTTTTTTTCTACAGGTTGCTTCACATCCTTTACAACATGTGCTGCCGGCTTTGCCGATGGAGCTGCAACTTTTTCAATTTTCACAGCAACCGGTTTCAGTGTATTGATATTATTCTTTACAGATTGTTTTTTTACTGTTTTTTGTTTCTTTTCCTGTTGCTGAACAGAAGGAGAAACCGTAATAATACTTGATGCCATAGAATGATTTTTAATAGCATCAAATAATCCAGTCGAACCTAAAGAAGCATATTCAGCATCATCCAAGTAGGTGTTTTCCACTGGAATAGAAAACAAGAAAAACAACAATATTGCAGCTGCTATTGCTACTATGTTCTTACTCCATCTGCGATAATGAAAGGACGAACGGCGTGTACTGGTCTTTACCGTGCGGGGCATAGCATATTCGACTAAAGGTTTCTCCTGAGGTACATTCTCTGGTGACAACTTTGGAAATGTGAATCCTTGAAGTCCATATAATGAGGGAGTAAAGAAACCATTTGCTTCCGGTTCAAATTCATATACTCCGTTCATATTATAATACAACGTACCTACATTGTTCAAATATATATGTCCGTATCGGTAAATATCTTCTTTCAGTTTCTGTACGAGCTTTTCTATCTTGCGGGTTGCATCAGGAAAATCCGTATTATATGCTTGCATATAAGACTGTACAAGCAAACCGTCATTCATGACAAGTTGAGGATTAAAGCCGATTGTACGTGCCGGCGGACAAAACTCTCCCGTATCTTCGTTGTATACACACGAACGATAGTGAGCTATAAAGCCTCCCAGACCAGGAACAATCACGCAATCGTTCTCCAGGAGTAATACTTCAATATGTTTTGCTAATTCAATCATAATGCAAAGATATGATTTTTTCTCTAATATTTACATTACTTTTCTTGTATTTTGTCTGAAAAGAAATGCGCGTACAATCTATATAAATTAATAAACTGCTTATAAAAGCATCACTTCTTATCTAAGAAACCGTAATAAAGTAAACATAATCAGTAATCGAGGTAAGTATTATATCCTGAAATAGGGTATCTTTGCCATCAAAATCAAAATCAGTAATGGATAGAATAACCAATATAAGAAAAACAATTGTTTTTGCAGGCTTTTTGAACCTGATCTGCACCCCAGGAATGTCGCAAGAACAAAAACATGATACAATTCGTGCAAGCAAAGTTTATGAAATAGGAGAGGTAGTGGTTACAGGAAGCCGTAACGAGACAGATGTGCGCCATCTTTCACAAACAGTTTCCGTAATCAACCGCATCGACATAGAACATGCCATGCAACCCTCTTTATTACCTGTGCTTACCGAACAAATTCCGGGACTGTTTGTCACCTCAAGAGGTATCATGGATATGGGGTTTCAACTGGTGCTGCCGGAGGTATTTCGCTGCGTGGTCTAAGTGGCGGGACAGGCAGATTAATGGTTATGATTGACGGTCATCCACAATATGCCGGTATATTCGGTCACCCTATAGCAGATGCTTACCAATCATTCTTGCCGATAGGGTAGAAGTTCTAAGAGGTCCGGCATCTGTACTCTATGGCTCCAATGCAATGGGTGGCGTAATAAATATTGTCACCCGCAAAATGCATGACAACGGTGTAAATACTAATATTCACATGGGATATGTTCTTACAACACATTGGAATCAGAATTCACCAGCCGTATTCGTAAAGGACGTTTTTCCAGTGTAGTGTCAGGTTCGTATAATCGTACAGACGGACATCGTGACAATATGGAGTTTGAACAATACGGAGGATATGCAAAATTAGGCTATGAAATGACCGGCAACTGGAATTTGCGAGGAGATATAAATATAACCCATTTCAATGCATCATACCCGGGACCGACAACGGCTCCGTTGCTCGACGGTGACCAGCGTATTACGAGAGGGGTAACTTCATTCGCTATTGAAAACAACTATGAACAGACATCCGGAGGTCTGAGTTTTTTTACAATTGGGGAAAACATTGGATTAACGATGGATATACACCTTCGAAAGAAGAGAAACCTCAGGATGGGCGTTTTAACTCACGGGATAATATGATGGGAGTTTCACTCTATCAGAGTATGCAATTTTTTAAGGGAAACCGAATAACAGCAGGGATTGACTGGTTTCGATACGGAGGTAAGGCTTGGAATGAATATGTAAGTGGAGAGCATATAGGTACAACATCAGATCTGGTAAACAAGCATGAAAACGAATTGGCTGGCTATGTTGATCTGCGCCAAAATATAGGAACTTGGCTGACTTTTAATGCCGGACTTCGCACAGATCATCATTCACGTGTTGGATTGGAATGGGTGCCACAAGCAGGACTGGCTTTTCATTTGCCCCATACGATCGAAATGAAAGCTTCTGCATCGAAGGGCTTCCGTTACCCAATCCTGCGGGAGATGTATATGTTTCCGCCACAGAACCCCGATTTACAACCGGAATCCATGTGGAATTATGAATTGGCTTTTTCGCAACAATTGCTGAACGGCAGATTAACTTATGGAGTAAACTTGTTTTACATTGACGGGGAAAATCTTATTGAAACTCTTCCCAATCCCAATGGTAGTGGTATGCTAAATCAGAATTCCGGCGAAATAGAAAATTCCGGAATAGAACTACAAGCAGCCTGGCGTATCAGTCAATATTGGTCTGTCGAGGGAATTATAGTTATCTGCATATGAAGAATCTTGTTTTGGCAGCCCCAAAGCACAAGCTTTATACCGGAGTCAACTTTAACTATAGACATTGGGATATATCTACTGGCATACAATATATCTCCGGACTTTATACACAAACCGATCCAATTAAAACGGAAGAATTTGTTTTATGGAACATACGGGCTTCATATCAAGCTTGCCGCTGGTTGAATATCTGGGCACGCGGTGAGAACTTGCTGGCGCAAAAATATGAGATTAATGCTGGATATCCGATGCCACGGGCAACAGTTATGGCTGGAATAAATATCAGTTTTTAAAGACCGACTATAAAAGATCTTCATCACTCCATAAATCCAGCATATCATTTACTCCCCAATACCAGCGTACAAGACTGGCATAAGCATTATTATGCCGATAGAACGAAGATGGTACTGTATTACCACGCATTGTATAAACTGATGCTGCCGGAATTAAATTTTCAGACGTTATAAGCTGTTCTGTATAATGAGATTCATAACCACGCAGCATCAGTTTCCGGTAATTCATTTGACGATAGCCAGTACATACTCGCGAATCGGTCACTGTAAAATTAAAAGGAAAGATATCGGCCATTTCATAGGCAGTTCCCCCATGACGTGCGGTTATAGAGTGTGAAAGCAGGAGCATCCCCCCACATTCGGCCAGCAGTTTGCCCCATTCTCAATATAGTTGCGAAGCTGTCCGAATAATCGTTTCCGGCGATATAGCTGACGTGCAAACAGTTCCGGATATCCTCCTGGAATATAAACCAGATCAGCTTCCGGAAGGTCACTGCCATATACAGGACTAAAGTAGGTAATTTGTCCGTTTCGTGATAAGGAATCAATCGTTTCACGCGATAAAAAACAAAAGGCCGGATCGCGTGCGATAGCTATACGCAACTTTTTACTGTTTGTTATCGGTCTGTTTTCTAACTCCGAATCAGATATGTAAGGAAGAATATGCTGACAGGGGAAAATGCGTTCACATAAACTTAACAACTTATCTACATTCACATATTTGTCCACTAGAGAAGCGATATGGTCTATTTGTTCGTCTATAGAACGCCTGGCTGTCAGTGTCAAGCCAGAATGGCGGGAAGGCAATTTAAAATCATCTATTATAGGTAAATATCCCAGACATTCTACACCTGCATCGACGCAAGCTTCACGCAACAAATTTAAATGAACGGATGAAGCAACCTGATTAAAAATAACACCTGCTACATGAACCAAATTCTTGAAATGTTTGAATCCATACAATACAGGCGCTACTGAATATGCAGTTGCACGTGCGTTGACCACTAATATCACGGGTATCTTCAATAATCGCGCAATATGAGCATTACTCCCTTGCATACGATTATAGCCATCAAAGAGTCCCATGCTCCCCTCAGTTATACATACATCTGCCTTTTCTGCATATTTATTATAAACAGACTGGATATGACTGTCGATGCCAGCCAGGCATCCAGATTTACAGAATCGTAACCAGCAGCAATGGAATGATACTGAGTATCTAGGCAGTCAGTACCACATTTAAACGTTTGTGTACGCAATCCCCTTTGCTGCAAAACACGCAACAATCCCAGCGTAAAAGTAGTTTTTCCGCTTCCAGATACAGGAGATGCTATCAATAATTGTGGTTTCATGCAAGTTACGGTTGATAAAATCGGGCACAAAGATAGGGAGAACTCATGAATTTCCGTATTTTTGCAAACAAGAAAATAACAATCAATGAGAACAATAGTTATAACTGGCGGAGCCAAAGGGATAGGGCGCTGCCTGGTAGAGTATTTTGCATCGCAAGGTGATGCCGTCTATTTTATAGATATGGATGCGGATGCCGTTGCGACTGTAACGGAAAAATTATGTGCCAAACAAATGAATGTTTATGGCTTTACAGGAGATATTGCCGACGAACAAGTATTGCAAAGTTTGCGGCGAGAGTAATAGAAGAAACTCCACAAGGAATACATTGCCTGATAAACAATGCTTGCTTGATGAAAGGAGGAATCCTCAGCGGATGTAGTTACGATGATTTCTTGTATGTACAGCGCGTCGGTGTTGCAGCTCCTTATCTGCTTAGCAAGCTCTTCATGCACCATTTTGCCGGTTGTTGGTTCCATTGTAAACCTTTCCTCAACCGTGCGTTTCAGTCACAGTCCGATACAGAAGCTTATACGGCAGCCAAAGGAGGCATTACCGCACTGACCCATGCGCTTGCCGTAAGCCTCGCCGGCATAGCCCGTGTCAATGCTATTGCACCGGGATGGATTGATACAGGTAAGTTCCACGACGAAAGTTATGTTCCCGACTACACTGAAGGAGATATCATGCAACATCCGTCACAACGGGTAGGAGAGCCTGAAGATATCGCCCGTGCTGTAGAGTTTCTCTGCGACGAACGCAATTCTTTCATCAACGGACAATGCCTGACCATCGACGGCGGAATGAGTAAGCTGATGGTTTATCACAACGACTACGGCTGGAGAAAAGAATAAAACTTGTATTAATTATTTCATAAAGATTCTTATGCTATTACAATTATTATTTGTCCTTGTGGCGATAATTATCGGTGCAAGAGTAGGCGGTATCGGACTGGGAATATTGGGCGGACTTGGTCTTGCTGTGCTGACCTTTGTATTCGGACTTCAACCCACTGCACCTCCGATAGATGTAATGCTTATGATTGTTGCTGTCATTGCGGCAGCAAGTTGTATGCAAGCAGCAGGCGGACTGGACCTGATGGTGAAGTGGGCAGAGAAGATTTTGCGAAAGAATCCGCATCATATTACATTGCTAAGCCCGTTTGTGACTTACTTTTTTACCTTTTTTGCAGGAACAGGACATGTGGCTTATTCTGTTCTTCCCGTTATTGCCGAGGTTGCCAAAGATACAGGTATTCGTCCTGAACGTCCGCTGGGTATCGCAGTTATCGCTTCGCAGCAGGCTATTACTGCCAGCCCGATATCGGCAGCAACGGTTGCTATGCTCAGTATGCTTGCCGGATATAATATTTCGCTGTTCGATATCCTGAAGATTTCCATTCCCTGTACGCTGGCTGGAGTTCTTCTCGGTGCATTGTATTCGATGAAAGTCGGCAAGGAACTGAAAGATGATCCTGAATATCAAAGACGACTGGCAACTGGTGAAATTTCCGGTGATGGTTATCATACCACAGAAGTGGCAAGCATGGTAAGGCACTTACTTCTGTCATTCTCTTTTTGGCTGCACGATAGGAATTGTTTTATTCGGATCTATCGACGGACTCCGCCCGACATTTACAACAGCTCAAGGTGAAGTTCAAATGGAGATGTCACACATTATCGAAGTGTTGATGCTTTCTGCCGCCTCACTCATTTTGCTATTCACAAAAACAGATGGTATAAAGGCAGCAAAAGGTTCTGTTTTCAATGCAGGAATGCAGGCCGTAGTTGCAATTTTTGGTATTGCATGGATGGGAGATACCTTCATCGCAGGAAACATGGAAGTTATGAAAGAGAATATTTTCGGCCTTGTTACCGATATGCCTTGGCTGTTTGGTGTGGCCTTGTTCCTGATGTCCATCTTGTTATTCAGTCAGGCAGCTACCGTTCGTTCTCTGTTACCGCTCGGCATAGCACTAGGCATTTCTCCTTATATGCTTATCGCGCTTTTCCCAGCTGTGAACGGTTATTTTTTCCTGCCCAACTATCCGACAGTGATAGCCGCCATAAACTTTGATACTACCGGAACGACACGAATAGGCAAATACCTGCTGAACCATTCGTTTATGATGCCCGGACTGATAGCCACCATTGTATCGGTTGTACTGGGTATTGTGTGGGTTTCGATGATGTAATTATAATGAAGTTTAAATCCCATATAGATAGATTAATTTATTACTCTTCTGCTAATAGCCCTATCATTACCAAAAAAAGTTTGATAGGGCTATTATTACTTATGATATTCCAAATGGCTGATTGAAATTCAATGAATAACATACAAGATTCTTTTGGAGATAAAAAATCAATGATTTCCTATTATTTCAAAAAGCAGCAAACAAGCCATTAAAAAAAATCTGATATCACAGAGCCAACATAAACAACCAATTTAACCAAGTAATAAATAATAACACAAAAAAGAATAATCATTATACCTGTCCAGACAGCTTTCCGATTGACTTCATTGATCACCTCCTGATCATCTTCTACAAAGCCGACTATAAGTTTGCAGTTCTGTAAATAAGCACGATTGCAAAAATCAATAATATCGCCGATATAGAATGGAATTAAACCAAGTGCCACATCGCGAAGTATATTGAAAATAACCGCTAATGTCAATGGTAATGAACGAACTTTACATGCGGCAACATAGATAAATGGTACGGCAAAAACTGAAGTTAGAGCGTCACCAAATCCTGGCATGAAAAAACCAATTATAGGGTCAAGACAGAATTTATCCATCCATTTGGCTATGCTTTGAACTGTTCTATAAGATGAAGACTGTTCGATTTCCATGCGCCGCAACTGCTTTTCCATTTGACGTAGTTCTTCTTTCTGTATGGATTGTTCGATCTGCAATTCTTCTTCCGTATTGTCTAGCCCCAACTCTTTTTGGGCCTGATGTCTTCTGTTATTTTGCATTTCACTCATAATTCTATTGTTTTAGTTCCATTAATAAAGTCCTCCCAATCTCCGTCTTCAAATAAATTACGACTTTTGTCAGCCAATGCCAAGAATCCGCTTTTTAGTTGTTCATGGTTTTGAGCTGTATTCATGCGTTGCAGACTTTTCATTAAAATATCGCTCCTGCCATTTAAACTTTCCAGATACTGGTAAAATTGGCTTTGTAGTTTTGTTAGCTCCTGATTATAATTATTTTCTGCAATTGCACATTGGGCTTTCATGGCTTCCAGTTTTATCGCACTCTCAAGAAAAGTGATTGTCTGCTGAATAGCTACGCCTTCTGCTGCTCTTATTTCTGCTAATTCGTGCTCACTCTGTTTTATCTCTGGGATAGATTCAATAACAGGAATATTGTCTACATTACTTTCAATAGATTTTCTTCTATGTGCAGAAACTGTAGAACCTTCCAAATGTTCTCTTACAGACTGACAAAATACGTCTATTTTGTTACTTAAATCTTCAGGGATCCGAATATCTTGCTGTGTGATAGAAACCGTTTTGGCCAATGAATTATCTAATCGGTTTTCTGCTATTTTTCTGCCTAATCGCAATAAGCTGATAACAGCTTCCAAATGAGGAATCATCCTTAAACGGATATTTTTATCGGCGCTGATATTCTCTATAATTAAGCTGTTCTGTTGTTGTAGCATATTTTTTAAATGATTATGCTCCATTTGATGCTCCTTAAATCTTGTTTGTTGCAACTTTAATTCATCACTATCCAGCTTTATATCTACCTGCAAATTCTCGTATTGCATGACAAGTGGTTTGCAAATTTGGCTCCACTCATAAATACGTCTGTTGTAAGATTTGTTTAACGCTCCCAATGTGCATATATTCTTCAAAAAAGAAAGGTTTAGAGGGCTTAGTTTGTTTGGCATCCTTATATTGTGTCTGTAAGCAGTCCAGTAGCTGTTTACATTCCGTAATATGCATAGAGTAATAACCGATATTAAGCTCCTCATCATTCATCTCTTGTTCTATTTTGTTTAGTTCTGCCAAGATATCGTCACGTTTCTGTTTCAGACTTCTTGTTTTATCATCGTTATAGAGCAAATCTGTTAGCTGACACCATTCTTCCGAAAGAACCTGCTCTGCAAATTTACAGAAAGCTTCTGCTTCAGGAATGAAAACATCATTAAGTGACTTGTAGATAACAAAGAGTCTTCCCATATCCCCCTTAATCAAGCAACGTCATGATTTACGCTATTCTTCAGGCAAAGTAATTCTTGTTTGAGATTTGCAACTTTCTCTCCCGTTTCCATATAATGTGAAAGCATATTTAAACCTGCTAATATCAAACCAATTTGTTTATTACTTGTCCCTCTATAAGCAATACTTGCTGTTTTCAATGACTGCGCAAAACTGTCTGAATATATCAGACATCAGTGTTGAGCATTTTTCATTTATTGTATTGTAGTCTAGCTGTACATTCCGTAACATCTTATGTACATCCAGGTATTCTATCTTTTCAAAATCGAACAGCTCGGGAGAAACTACTTTGATAGATTCACCAAACGCATCAACAAGTGTCAGAGCAAACCTGTGATAGATATCACAAATGTAAGCACGTAATTTTATAAATCTCTATCAAAGATGTATCTGTTGTTTAGCTTCATCGTAATTTCCAATCAATGCCGAGTACTTACCGAAAACTTTTGTTGCTTCTTGTTTTACAGATTCTACTCCTTTTGTTCCGATAATGCACCGGTTATATTACTACCTTGGCGGACTGCTTCTTCTCGTATAACCTCTGCCACTGATTTATTTACACTATTTAGTGATTTATTCCAGTTCTGCAAACGTTGTTGTTCTAATTTAAACAAACAGTCTGTTTCATTTTTCGCAATCAATCCATCTGCCTGATACTCATCTACTAATAAACCTTTTTTTTCGTTATCGTAAAAACAAGTCCTGATAGAATTGTCCTGATTGAAATATTGGTAAGCTTCCCATACCAATATTCCGACCTCAAAGCAGTCATTTGATATACCCAACTGCTGCAAGTCGTAAGCTAAATCAGCCCTCGTATAAACAGTTCCTTTCTGATGAGACAATTCCTTGATTTTCTGATAAATCTTTAGTTTGTCCATAAGATATTGATTTATATAGTCACATACATTTCTTAAATTACAATGTTTTTCTGCTTAATGCCAGGTGAAAAGCATTCATCATGCCAACGTAGCATTCTTCGTATCCAATTCGGGCACTAGGATGATAACTGTTAATCACCCATTTTTCCGTAGCAGGCGAATAATAAATCCAATCCCCCGTATCGTACAACTTGTAAATCTGTCAGATATTGTGAGCGAACAAAATCTAAAATAAGATTTTTTCCGTTGACACAACCACAACACAGAATGATGTTTGCATCATATAGCGCAATTTGTTTTTTCAGAAAGTCTGCATAATCATTCAGATACAATGAAAGAAGTCTATTGGTGATACTAGAACCTCCACACTGCTTTTTACAATTAACGTGTGCAATGGGAGCCGTTTCAAAAAAAGGACCAGATAATTCCATATTACGGACTGTCTTAAAATCGGGTACTTCTTCTGAAGTTGTATGTAATAGTCCGTAGGTCCACATACGCAGGTTTTTGATAAATGGTGCTCCATACTGATAAGAGAATACAGCTGTATTCTGACGTCCGGTTTCCTGCCGGATATTCCATGCCTCTGTATCATTCAAGTCTTTTGTCAGAATAAGCAGACGACGTTTTGCGTTTAACCATAACTCTTCTTCATTGCCTTCTCTTCTGTGCCACGATCCGTCTGCATAATAGATCAGTCCCCTCCAAAGCAATCCGTCTTCAGAGAACTCTTCTGCATCGTGTTTACTTTCTGCAAATCGGCGCCATTCATCGAGAATCTGTTGCTCCAATTGTTTTAACTGTCCCATGTTCATTGATGTTAAATCAGAGGAAACAGCCTCCAGCTGGCAAACTCTTTTCTTGAGTTTGCATGGCAAAGTTAACCGATCTAAAGCACATATAAAGGCATAATGATTTATTTCATTTTTACTTTTGAAATATCGCGTGTATCTATTTTATAATGAGTTATTTATGATTTCGAATTTACTAAAATCTTACTAATTATGCGAAACCAGTTTCTCTTCATCTTTTTCTCTTCTTTCTTCTATCTTTTTCTTTTTTACCATACTAAATATAGATTTCATCAATTTTATTTTATTATCGTTTGCATTGTCTGGAATTTTGCAATGGCCAAATTTGTAATCAAACATTTTAGAAAAAGCCTCATTAGTTCCTTTTAAGGGAGCATCAAAAGATTCTTTGATCAATTTTAGAAAGATTTCTTTATGTACACGGGAAAGGCCCGGGCCAAAATTAAGTTTATTTCCCATTCTGATTATTAGCTTTTGGGTAGCACACCGTTTTAGTAACGTTACGATATTATCAATATTTGAATCACTCCGTCCACCTTGAATACACTTAACATATTCTATTTTCTGTCTGAATGCCTCTACTGCATGCGGGTCATTGAAACTCTCAATCAATAGTTCCCTCAGCCATTTCGTTTCTATTTTTTCGGATATGATGTTATACTCCTTCTTTAATTTCTCCAATTGTTTTGGGGAAAGTTCTGGTTCTGCCCCCTCATATATAAACATATAAGTTGAAATAATAGGAATATTTATCATACCTACAAATTGAAGGTCACCATTAGACAATAGACAATCTTTGATTGCTTTGTTCCACACAATGACAATTTGTGGTCTTAGTTCCGTTAACACTTCTTTGAAAGCTTCATAATCTGCATCGAACAGACTTTCGTTGTCTTCATACGGTGGTGTATAGCCATTGGGCCAATAATGCTGGATATAATTGGTGAAGGCTATTTGATCCCAAAAGAGAAGTTTTTCATCTTCCGAAAGATAATCACGTTTGTTTAACATGAGATAGGTAAAGGCATCAAACGACGGGTAGGGGAATCCCTCCAGGTAAGAGTCCACCTCGATAGTATCGCTGTTTGACAATTTATAGTAATTCTGATCTTCTTTACCGACATAACATGGACAGGCAGCATCCATACTCCATATTGTATTACTGGAAGCACATTCCTCTTTCAGATGGCTACAATCCGTATATGGACAATAAAAATGCGATCCAAGAATTAATGTTTTTATTCCATGAAAACCTTTTTCATAATCTTTTCCTACTCTCGGTGTGAAAAAATATTTCTTCATATAAACCGTTTATCAAACTAGAAATTATCAATACTTAAAGGTAATAGATATTTTTCTATTTATTCAAACGAAAACAAAGGCATTTATCAAAAATCATTTTGTTTCCAACTTATCAGCTCATTTTTTTAATATCTCATCGGATAATTCCCGTATCACTGTCCTTCAACTGAATAGTTTTATTGACCGTCCGGTATTTACGTCCTTTGTGTAACCTCCATGTAACTGTCAGACTGACGAGATTACAGATGTCCGTGCTGTAAAGAGCTGTCGATTTCTGAAGATTGCGGTTCAAGATATCTGTTTCGAACATCTTATACCGCTGCATCAATGGCAGTTGCCAGGCAAGGGAAAACTGGCAGGATTTATACTGATAGGAGCCTTTCAGCAGGATGCTGCTTCCATTATATCCCTTAGATTCTCCTTCCAAGAAACGCCATCCGTTGTCGGCATACGCCTGAAGCGAAAAGTTTCCCAGATAAGCGTGAACATTTCCCGTCAGAAAATAAGAAGTGTAACAGTGAGTGTAGTCATATCCGAAGTTGAAACAACGGAACAATCCGCCGTATAGGATACGGAAAGTTTATCGGGCAGCAACCAATAATTGACATATCCTGCTGTCTGCAAGGCATCTATTTTCTTTCTGGTTGCGCTGGGTATAGATAAACTGATCGTCTGCCGTCCGTTCGTACACCGCCATGTTCGGGCGATGACATATCTTATAAAAGCCTTCGATGTATGCCTGTAAGCGGGCCTCGGAATACGATAGTCTGAGAGTGTGATATGTTTCTCTGTTGGGCTTGAGATCAGGACTTCCGGCAGTCCATTCCATGCTGTTGGTACGGGTCTGCATCGCTGATCATGGCTATGGCGGGAAGTACGCTCGTTCGACTGGAAATTATAGCTTACTTGTAGTGCATTGGTGAAATCATAGCTCAGTGCCGCCTTCGGACAAAACGTCCAGTAGTCGTACGTATGCTCCTGCTGGCGGTAATGCAGGTAACTGGCTCCTACGCCTGCCGAATAACGTAGTTTACCCCAATAGCCTTTTATCTCGGAAAACAGATAGAAGCGGTTGTTGTGCATGAGGGTAAGCGAAGAAACATCGCCCGTATACGTATTGTTCGTGTATTTCTGACTGTAATTGATACCAGCAGAAAGGGTAAAAGGTTTCAACTTATTCTCGTAGATAGCTTCACTCATCAGAGAATAAGTCTTTCCGTCTACATTGTATCGGTAGGGAGAGCCTTCATTGTAATTGGTAGAGGAATTTGTATCAATATAAGTACTACAGCATTCAGCGTGACCGACTGGTCTGGGGGTAAGCTGCTGGAAATAATATAGGTCGAGAACCGGACTTCCCGTCCGGCTGTTGTCTTGTTGGGTAGCGACGTACTCATTCGTCCCGTCCACTACATTTTTCCGATTGAAGTCGCCTGGTACGTGACTGAAATCACCACTGAGCGATGCTTGAAATACATAACGGGTAGAATCAGCTAAATTGTAGGTCAGCTTCACACGATTATTGAATCTCCGGCAGCGTGATGCAATATCGTTACGTTGAATAGTATAGACTGATCCATCATTCAAGTGATAAAAGGCTGTTTCCTCCATCCGATTGTCGTCAAAGTCCTTGTATCCGAAATCATAGTTCAACGAAAGTTCGCTTTTTCTTGTATTCCACTTACCATAGACTGTATAGTTCCCGTTTTTAGCATTCAGTGACTGACTCAGGGATGTGCCGACTGTGTATCCACTGGTTACGCGCCGTGTCGTAATATCGATAACATAAGCGACACCATCACCATAACGGACACCGGGATTGTCAATGAAATCTATCTTACGGATGCTTTTCGGATCGAGTGATAACATCTCGGCTTGATCTACAATAATACCGTTGATACGTAACTGTACGCTTCCTTTATTGTCGATAGTAGACACATTACGGGCATCTTCATCGATACGGATATTAGGTAGACTGAGTTTCTGCAAGACACTATATCCTGAACTGGACGCTTCTTTCTGAGCATCGGAAGGGTAGAGCAGCAGACCGTCTGTTTTATGAACAATCCGTGCAGCTTTTACTTCCACTTCTCCCAGTTCGATACTTTGCTCGGCTGTCTGTGCAGATACTGCAAGCGAAAAAAGAATAAATGTGATACCGGCGCAGGCTTTTCGGGCAGCCCGACTAATGCCATATACCAAGGAATCCTCTACAGAGGCATTACCTTGAAACTGATTTGTTAGCCATTCCATTTGTTTCTGTTTTGATGTTTCGGAAACAAATGTAGAGGGTAGAGATAAATGACAGCCAGAACAAACACTGACATTTGTCTGACATTTCAGTGTCAGTTTTATATCTTATTGATTTCCAGTGAATAGTTCCGACCTCTGTCTGCTACGATTTTCAGATTAGTATGTTCCTCTACAATCGGCTTCAGCCTGCGGATAAGCGTATAAAGTGTATCATTGGCATCCTCTTTCTTGGGCCAGAGTGCTGCGCAAATGTCCTCTTTAGTCAGTGAATGTGACGGAGCATTCCAGAATAACAACATGAGCTGCTGTTGCATTGGAGTAAAGCGGATAGGAGTGTGTGCCGCCGTATAAAACCGCTGGTCCGCTTCCGAATAAACCAGTCCTCCAAAACCGGTGACAGCTTCCGAGCCTTCTTGTTTCTTCCTCAGATAGAGCCACGACAGCATCGCCCAAAGGAAAGCCGAAATCATGCAGCAGCCGGAATGCGCTGATCCGACATACCCAATATACTGGCAACCGACAAGCGGGCATATCCTTTTAAGGCAAGTGTTTCTCCTGCATGTTTATCCTTTACTATCAGCGTGTCACTACAGACAGCTTGTTCATCCAAAGAATTATCCTGAAAATCGCTATCAACCACATCGAATGTAATAAATGCCGCCTGCTGAAGACGTTTATCTTTCAGGTAACGGCAAAACCGTTCATCGGAAACAGCAATCAGTACCTGTCCTCCTGAAGTCTTGCGAAGTTGTTTGTACGCCCTGATTGTATCTTGGGTAATGATATAATCTTTTCTCTCTTTGAGGGTTTGTGCCAAAGCCTGATTCAAATCGGCTGTTATTTCATTCCTACTTACAATAATTGTGACGGCCAGCCAGCAAAGAAGTCAGCATAAGTGTCAGAAATACGGCAACGGATAGTAGTTTGCAGTTCATAAAATCAGATTTTATTTCTGACAAATGTAACAAATTTTATGCTAAAACGAGAATCATCCACCTATTATATTCCGATATTCGTTCGGTGTCATTCCCGTAGCTTTTTTTAAATACTCGGGTAAAATGCTGAGGATATTGAAAACCAAGTTGGTACGCAACCTGGCTGATTGAATGAGCTGGAATGAGCAATTGTACCTTTGCTATGCCGACAATTTTATCTTGTATATACTCTAATGCAGTTTTTCCTGTTTCTTTTTTAATAAGATCACCAAAATAATTCGTCGAAAGACAAAGCTCGCTTGCACAATATTTTACTGTAGGCAATCCTTTTTGCATGGCATTGTCACCTGCAAAATACTGGTCGAGGAGCTTTTCAAAACGTGTCAGAATATCGCGGTGAGCATCCTGTCGGGTGATAAACTGTCGTTCGTAGAAGCGCAGGCAATAGTTTAGCAATAATTCAATATGATTAGCAATCAGCCGTTTGCTCATCCGATCGATAGAATGTTGTAACTCCTCCTGAATCTTTATCAGACAATCTATAAATGTATGACAGTCTTGTTCCGAGAGATGCAAGGCTTCGTTCACTTTCATAAGAAAAAAATGTATAATTCACTCATGGCACGTCCAAGGTTGGTTCCGCGAATCAGATCAGGATGAAAACACAATGCATAACCTTGAGGCTGGAAGATTTCACCTGTATCTTCTATGCCAATAACTTGTCCCGGTGCAAGACAGACAACCGATCCTTTTTGATAGTCATACCGTTGTCGGCCATAAATCAAATCACAGTTCTTCTCGTCTTTCAGAAAAACTACATAAAAACCGAAAGTATGTCGCATATGCCGCATCGGTTTCGCTTTTGAAAGATTTATCACACTTACTAGTGGATGCAAGGTTTCTACACCAAGCATATCATCATATTCAGTTATGGTATCGAAATTTAATAATTCTGTTTTCATCGGGAGATATTTATGTAACAAATGTACGAATAAAAAGTGATAAAACAGAAAAATGTGCAAAGCTATTAGCAGATAGGCGTTTTAGGAAGATAGCTTGAAAAATGGAAGACAGAAAAAGCAATGAAAAAGACAAGTTAGGAATCGCAACGTTACCAATTCGTGACCATGCCCAAAACTGGTTATGATGAGAAATGACATAGTTCAATACTCGAAAATTTAAACCAGCAAACATTCGCCGAAACGGTTATCCGGTGATTCGATGACTTACAGACTTAATGCTTTCATGACGTACTATCATCTGTTGCCAATTATCCGAAAAATGAAGTGATAAAGTTTTAGAGTTTATATACACACATGGTATAAAACGTGTATAATGGTCTATTTTCTAGTGTTATAAGTATCTATAGACAGAAAAGGATTCCAATATTGGGAAGAGTGGGCAATATTCAATATGCATCCATATTACGGTATGCTCGATTTGATGGTTGCAAAAGAAAAACGCAACAAAGACTGCACCTTCTTTATTAAAGTGCAGAACAAAAAGTGCAGAATATGTAGATGAAGTATTTCTCTTCTGACTAGCATATGAACTAGTCATTTACTTGTTTCTAATATCATACAAAAGTGGGAAAAACATAACCGGAAGAAAATAAAAATATTATATATAATGAATTTTAATCGAGCCATTAATAATAACCTCTGTCTCACATTGCATTTCTAAACTCATTCGGTGTACATCCCACCACCTTTTTGAACACCCGGCTTAAATGATGAGGATATTGGAACCCAACTTCGTAAGCAATCTCACTAACCGTTTTACTTGTACTCGCCAACAATACCTTTACACGATTGATAACGGCAAGATGAATGTATTCGATGGCTGACTTTCCTGTTTCTTTCTTGATAAGGTCGCCGAAATAGTTGGCTGAGAAATGAAGTTGGTCAGCACACCATGCTACTGTGGGCAAACCATTTTGTTCCGGCTTGTCTGAATTAAAGTAATCAAGCATCAATGTCTCAAAACGTGTAAGTACATCGCGGTTGATAACCTCACGTGTGGCAAACTGACGGTCATAAAAACGAAGACAATGATTGAGCAGGACTTCAATATTAGAAGTAAGAATGCCGCGACTATGCTTGTCGATTGTGTGATGCAGTTCTTCTTGTATTTCAGCAAAGCAGTTGAAAATAGTCTGTCGTTCACGCTCGGACATATGCAAAGCTTCATTTACTTCGTAAGAAAAAAAAGTATATTCCTTCATTTTACGAGCCAGGCTTGTGCCGCGCAACAGATCTGGATGGAACAATAGAGCGTAACCTTCGGGATTGAGTGTTTCTCCGCCATCATCAATACCTGCTACTTGTCCTGGAGCCACAAATACCAACGTACCTTCCTGATAGTCATACTGGCTACGTCCATAGGTCAGTTTACCATGTATTTTTTCTTTCAAATAAATACCATAGAAACCATAATACTTACGTTTATGTTTTAGTACCTTAACTTCCCGAAAATCGATAAACGTAACCAATGGGTTAAGCGTTTCAATCCCCAAAAAATCATTGTAATCATGAATGCTACTGATATTTATTATGTCGCCCATATCTTCCTCCATTATTTTAGTTAATGTTACAAAAATACTCTTTTTTATGGTCTTTTTATCGTACTGAAAGTCAAATCTGTAAAATCGGTATAAGATTCAGTGATATATGTTATCCGATAGTCTGGAGAGTAATCCTACAGTCGGAACTTCGTTGATATTGGTGTTCCATTCTGTAATATGTGTATAGATGAAGGACCGCTTCCATACTACCTTTGCGTTATCAAAATTATAAAGTCAAAATGAAAATGATTATCAATATCTGTCTGCTTATGGCAACACTATCTTTCAGTAATTGCGATAAAAAACAATACGAATCCTATTCCCCTTCCGGCGACAAAAAGATTCCTGTTTCCGAAATCAAGGAGCACCTTACTATCCACAGTACTATTGCCGATGTATTAACCCATCCTGCATTCGACGGGTTCAGCCGCTACATTCTGCCACTGGAATGGGGGTATGATGCAGACATGCAGCTTTCTAATGTGTCTCAGTTACTTCCTTACCATAATTACATAGATGCGGAACGGTGTGTAGGTTATATCAATCAAATGATTGATTCGGTAGCCACCGGACGCAGAATTTATTATGACCTGGGACGTGAGGATGCCGGGCTGTTCTTCTTCCGCGGACGACCGGGCGCACCGTTCGCTGTTATCTGTCCCGGAGGCGGATTCTCGTATGTAGGTTCCATTCACGAAGGCTTTCCTCATGCTTTGGTTTTGAGTCAGATGGGATATAATGTTTTGTTATTCAATATCAGACTGGCAGTGCGCAAATAGCTTGCGAAGACTTGGCTGCAGGCATTGAATATATCTTCCGCCACGCCACGGAATTGCAAGTCGATACGGCTGGCTACTCCGTGTGGGGTAGTTCAGCAGGTGCGCGTATGGCAGCTTATATCGGTTCTTATGGCACGGCTGCCTTTGGAGTTGCGCAACTTCCCCATCCGAGTACGGTGGTAATGGCATACACAGGACACAGTGAATACACACGGCAAGATCCGCCAACGTATGCTGTAGTTGGATCGAATGATGTAATTGCCAATCCAAATACAATGCGCCGCCGTACGGAAGCATTGCAGGCCATTGGCATACCGGCAGAATTTCACCTTTATCCCAACCTACGTCACGGTTTTGGACTAGGTATCGATACAAGTGCCGAGGGCTGGATTGACGGTGCAGTCCGTTTCTGGGAAGAGAACCGGTAAAGAATTCAAACATAAACTCACATCTGAATGTGTATTTATGGGTATCCCCGACAAGTCTATTCGGTAAAATGGGTGTTTCTATCTGTAATCTGTGTATGGACAGAGGACTTTTACCGATGTAACTTTGCATCATGACTTTGATTAATACATTAAAAATAAAAAGAATATGGATACAGTAAAATTAAGAAATGGCGTGGAAATGCCAATTTTGGGTTATGGAGTCTATCAAGTTTCACCATCAGAATGTGAACGATGTGTAAGAGATGCCATCAGTGCAGGTTACCGCCTGATTGATACGGCGCAGGCATATGGTAACGAACAGAACGTGGGTAATGCTATTAGGAATTGCGGTGTACCCCGTGAGGAACTGTTCATCGTGACAAAGGTATGGATTTCCAATGCCGGCTACGAGCGTGCCAAAGCTCCATCGATGAATCTTTACGCAAACTTCAGACCGACTACATCGACCTGCTGCTCATTCATCAGCCGTTCAGCGATTACTACGGCACATGGCGTGCAATAGAGGAAGCGTACAAGACTGGCAAGTTGCGTGCTATCGGTGTATCAAACTTTTATCCAGACCGTTTCATTGATCTGGCGGAGTTCAGCGAAATACCGCCTATGGTCAATCAGGTGGAAACGCATGTGTTCAACCAACAGATAGAGGCACAGAAGATTATGGAGCAATACGGCACACGCATTATGGCATGGGGACCATTCGCCGAAGGGCGCAACAACTTTTTCGATAACGAGACACTGATAGCCGTCGGCACAAAATATAACAAAAGCGCGGCACAGACCGCTCTGCGCTACCTTATCCAACGCGGCGTGATTGTCATTCCGAAATCTGTCCGCAAGGAACGTATGGAGCAAAATATCAATGTATTCGACTTCACGTTGAGTGACGAGGACATGCAACGCATCAGCCAGTTGGACTTGAGACAGAGCCTGTTCTTCTCACACTATGACCCGCAGACGGTGAAATGGCTTTGCAATTATGGAAAAAGCAAATAAGAACAAGCAACTGAAAGTGCTGCTGGTAAACGGAAGTCCGCATCACTGTGGAAATACGTTTACCGCACTTTCGGAAGTGGCGAAAACCTTGGAAGAAAAAGACATAAAAACTGAAATCGTCCACATCGGTAACCGTCCCGTACAGTGTATCGCTTGTTATAAGTGTAGGGAAAAAAGTTTCTGCGTATTCCAGGATGAGATTTACCTGACCTTGCGTGAGAAACTGGCGAAAGCGAATGCATCATCATCGGTTCGCCAGTCTATTTCGGTGGGCCATCGGGAAGTCTCTGTGCCTTGCTCGACCGCCTGTTCTATTCCAGTGGCCAGTTGGCACAGTACAAGCCGGCTGCATCTGTAGTGGTTTGCCGCCGCGGAGGAGCTACAGCCACATTCGACCGCCTGAACAAATACTTCACAATTCTCAATATGCCCGTTGTTCCATCACAATATTGGAACTGCGTTCATGGGCGGAATCCGGGAGAAGCATTACAGGATGCGGAAGGTTTGCAAACCATGCGCACGCTGGCTCGCAATATGGCGTGGATGTTGCGCAACCTGTGCGATAGTACACACCCCTCCGAAACTGAAGAAAGGCTACATACAAACTTTATCCGATAATTTGCATATGAGAACAATATACCAGATATTTTGCCTGCTACTTGCTGCGACAATGGCAACGGCTTGTAATAACACAGAAGGAAACGAATGGTTGCCAGAAGTAACGGTAGAAACCATTGTTACGACCGACATAACAGCTACATCTGCCATTTCCGGCGGACGCATCTCCGGCAGCATGGAAGACATCACCGAGTTCGGAATTTGCTGGGGAACATCCGCCGAGCCGACCGTGAGCGGTTCACATGTGGCATCAGACGGCTCTCCCGAATCGTTTGCCAGCTATATAATGGGACTTACTCCCGGCACCACTTACTATGTCCGTGCATACGCCACTCTTGCATCGGGTACAGTGTATGGAACGGCACGCCGCTTTACCACCGCGGACGAAGACGGCGGAGAAGGCAGCGAGGACGAGATGCAACTACAGACTTATCTTTGGCCCGACGGTAATATGCCGGCAGTAACAAGCTATACCATCAACAACGGCAATTATCAGGACGACCCAGACTTCCGTCCCAATATGATATGGTATCCTGTGGCAGACAACGTAGAGGCGAAAGGTGCCGTGCTGGTTTGCCCGGGCGGGGCGTTCATGTTCCGCAGTCCCAATGAAGGAGCACCCGTTGCCCGGCGGTTGGCAGAACTGGTTGGCAAAGTTTTGTAGTGAACTATCGTGTCCGTCCCTATACGATGGAAGAAGGTAGTCTGGATTTGGCCCGAGCATCCGTTATGTCCGCAGCCATGCCGCCGACTATGGCATTGACTCCAATCATATCGCATCGGTAGGCTTCTCCGCGGGCGGCATCCTCTGTGGCGATGAAGCATTGCACTTCGACGATGGTATATACCGATGAACTCGACCAGGTTTCGGCCGACGTATGCGCCATCGGCATGATTTACTCGTTCTACGGACGGTTGAGCGTATCAAATAACAACGTGGATGATTTGCGTGCCGGAAATATTCCTCCCACATTCTATACTTACGGTACGGAAGATCCGTTCTACCGCCAGTTCATCACTAATGCCAAACGCTGCGCGTGATGCTGGGGTACAGGTAGAAGAACATGTACTGGATGGCTGGCCGCACGGTTTCGGCGTACAGGGGGAATGGACTACGTGGTTCGACAACTTTTTGACACAAATAATATCACATTGAATATGAGTAAGGATAATGATAACTACAAAGGTATTTCCCGTCGAGATGCCTTGAAACGGATGGGACTGTTCATAGCGGGAACTGCAACACTGAGTATACCTCCTGCATTAATCTCTTGTAACAAAGAAAAGAAGAAACGCATTATTCTTTACTTCACCGCCACAGGAAACAGCCTCTATATTGCTCGCCAACTGGCGGACGAGAATACCGAACTGCTCAGTATTCCACAAATGGTAAAGCAGAACCGTCACGACTTCGAGGCAGATGAGATAGGCATCATTTATCCTATCTACGGACACATGCCACCGAATATGGTACGTAATTTTATCAAGCAGGCAAGAATCAAGGCAGACTACAAGTTTGCCGTACTCACTTATGGTATGCTTGACTTCAATGCAGCCGAACTATGGAACAGAATATCACAGAAAGCAGGTACAAAATTCGACTATATCAACACCCTCGTTATGGTGGACAACTGGCTTCCCAATTTTGACATGAACGAGCAGATGAAGATGGATAAGCACATCCCCGAACAAGTGGAGAAGATAAAGGCTGATTTGCTGAAACAACGGAAATAGATAAAGCCCGCCACTGCGGAAGACCACCGTAACCACGATGGCTTTATGTCCTTTTCCCGTCTTGACCCCGAAGTAGGATTCCTGAAACGAAGCGAAAGATATTTTCAGGTGACAGACGCGTGTATCGGCTGTGCCATTTGTACAGAAGTATGTCCGCGCGGCAATTACGAACTGACCTCCACGGGGGTAAAGACCGAAGGTGACTGCGACTTCTGTTTTGCCTGCATCCACAACTGTCCGCAGAAAGCCATCCAATTTCAATCACTACCCGACGACCCGTTGCTGGCACGTGGCGAGGTGAATCCCAACGCCCGCTACCGTAATGAACACGTGTCGCTGTGGAGCATCAAAGAAAGTAACAGACAGTGAAATAATTAAAAAACAAAACATATATGAACACATTCAAGAAACTCATCCTTTCCGCCGCCCTGCTTATCGGCGGCGTATGCGCAATGAACGCACAGGAAAAAACAACGACCGCAGGTGTTCCCGTGGTCAAACTAAACAACGGCGTGGAGATGCCTCGTTTCGGACTGGGCACCTTCCTGCAAGGCTCCAACGAAGTGTGCAAGCAGTCGTGCCTCACCGCATTGAAAGCCGGCTACCGCCACATCGACACAGCACACGCTTACAATGACGAGGAAGGTGTGGGTCAGGCGGTGAAGGAAAGCGGCATCCCGCGCAGCGAGATTTGGATCACCAGCAAGCTCTGGCCTACGGAGTACGGCGAAGGCAAGACGCTGAAAGCCATTGACGAGATGCTCAAGCGTCTGCAATTGGACTACATCGACCTGCTCTATGTCCACCAACCCGTGGGCGACTTCGTGGGTGCGTGGAAAGATATGGAGAAAGCCGTGAAGATGGGCAAGGTACGCGCCATCGGCATCAGCAACTTCGACGCCAACGACGAGGTGTTCAACGAGATTATGGAGAAGTCCACCATCAAGCCCGCCGTGCTTCAGATAGAATGCCATCCCTACGCCCAGCGTGTGGAAATGCGCAAGAAAGCCGCCAAGTATGGCATTCAAGTAGAGTGCTGGTATCCACTGGGAGGTGCACAGAGCCAAGGACTACTGCTCCGCGACCCCGTCATCAAGAAGATAGCCGAGGCACACGGCAAGTCGCCCGCACAAATTATCCTGCGTTGGCACATTCAGGAAGGTTTCTCCGTTATTCCCGGTGCCACCAATCCTGACTACATCAAGGAAAACATCCAAATCTTCGACTTCGCCCTCACGGACAACGAGATGCAGCAGATACGTTCGCTCAACAAGGAACAACGCATCTTCAACGCTTCGATGGAAGATGTGAAGCGAATGATTTGGGGAACAAAACTGTAAACTAAAAGACTTTTTTTAAGAATGGGAAAGCATCTTCGTTTTTTGAGGATGCTTTTCTTCGTTGATATTGGTGCTCCAATCTGTAATCTGTGTATGGACTGGCATATTCCGTTGCCGTAATTTTGCAACATCAAACAAACCGATTGAATATGCGAGAAAAGATTATCCGTTTCTTCAAGATGTGGACGTTGCCGCTCGGTATGTGTGCGGGTTTTGTCATCTATTTTTTTGTTTCACTACCTCCCGTGGCTCGCTCCGATCAAAGCATTGGCGAATGGGGCTAACGATTATATTATGCCTTTCTTTATCTTCGTGATGCTATTCACCACCTTCTGCAAGGTTAATCCGCGCGAGATACGCATTAAACGGTGGCACGTGGTGATGATTTTGTTCCAGTTGGTATGCTGCCTGGCGGTGGCTGTGCCGACACATTATTTCCCCGACTCGCCATACCGTGTTGTGGCGCAAGGCGCATTGGTCTGCCTGATTGCCCCTACGGGCACGGCTGCGGCAGTCATTGCCGGACGGCTTGGCGGCAACGAGACCACGCTGACCACTTACACCATCATCAGCAATCTGGTGGCGGCGGTAATGATTCCCGCTGTATTCCCTTTGGTGGAGATGCACTCAGCGGGGTCATTTATAGAACAATTCCTGCTGATTTTACGGCACGTGTTCCCGTTGCTCATCTGCCCGTTCTTGGCGGCGTGGGCACTAAGGGAGTTTATGCCGAAGCAGCATAGCCTTGTGGTGAAATTCTGCGGAAGCCTTGCGTTTTATTTGTGGAGCATCTCACTTATTATCGCCATCGGACTGACGCTACGCTCGGTAATGAACAGCCATTTCGACCCGCATGTACTCTTGCTGCTTGCCGTGTCGGGACTGATTGTCTGTACCTGGCAGTTCTGTACCGGAAAGTTAGTGGGCAAGCATTATCACGATTACATCAGTTGCGGACAAGGAAATGGGCAGAAGAACACACTGCTTGCCATCTGGACGGCATACACCTATCTGTCGCCAGTCATCTCCGTGGCGCCGAGCTGTTACATCATCTGGCAGAATATCGTGAACTCGTTGCAGTTGTGGAAAAAAGGGAAACGGGATGCGGCATTGAAGAATAATAACTAACATATAGATGCGATGAAAAAGAACTTTGGAAAGAAAACCATACTGGCTACGCTGCCGGTACTGATAGTGGCGACTTACGATGAGAACGGGATTCCCGATGCTATGAATGTCGCTTGGGGCGGACAATGCTCGGCTCATCACGTGGCCTTGAACTTGGCTATCGGTCATAAGACCACGGAAAACCTGTTGAAGAAGAAAGTCTTCACATTGAGCATTGCCAATCTTGACAATTTGGTCCTGTCAGATTATTTTGGTCTTGTGTCGGGACATAAGGCAAACAAAATAGAAGTGGCAGGCGTACACGTATCAAAAAGTGCTTTTGTCGATGCACCCGTCATCGAGGAATACCCTCTGACTTTGGAGTGCAAAGTGATTGGTATGGAGGAACGCTTGGGCGAGATGTATGTAGTGGGCGAAGTCATCAATATGCAGGCAGACGAATCTATCTTGAACGATGCGGGCAGGGTAGACTTTGATAAGTTGAAACCCTTGTCCTTCGATTCGTCGGCAAGGACTTACCGCGTGTTGGGCGAAACTGTCGGTATAGCTTTCAAAGATGGAGAGAAACTATTATATAAGGAGAATCAAATATGAAATACAGAAACTTAGGAAACAGAGGGCTTCGCGTCTCTGCCATCGGCTTGGGTTGTATGGGTATGAGCCATGCTTATGGTGCGCCCGCTGACCATCGGGAAATGACGGAACTGCTGACAAAGGCGGTGGATATGGCTATGACTTCTTCGATACCGCCGAAGTGTATGGCACGCCAGATAATCCGCACGACAACGAGGAACTGCTTGGCAATGCCCTGAAAGCCTACCGCAACAGGGTGGTTATCGCCACAAAGTTCGGCCTGCGCTTCGATATGGAAAGTGGACAAGTGCCTTATCCGCTGATAACAGACTCACGACCAGAAGCTATACGCCGCTCGGTAGAAGGTTCGCTCCGCCGCTTGCAGACGAACTATATCGATCTCTACTATCAGCACCGCCCCGATCCACAGATACCCATTGAAGATGTGGCGGGTACGGTACAAGATTTAATAAATGAAGGTAAAGTGCTTTATTGGGGTTTGTCAGAGGCTTCGGAGGAGGACATCCGCCGTGCTAATGCCGTCTGTCCGCTTACCGCCGTGCAAAACCGCTATTCGATGATGGCACGCTGGCACGAAGCCTTGTTCCCCGTGTTGGAAGAATTGGGCATCGGCTTGGTTGCCTTCTCTCCGCTTGCCAACGGATTGTTATCCGACCGCTATGATGCCACTTCGCATTTCGACTCAGGCACGGACTATCGGGCGGGAATGCCGCAATTCCAGCCTGAAAGCTATGGAAAGAATTACGAATTGCTGCAACTCATACGCTGTATCGCAAGTGAGAAAAATGCCACTCCCGCGCAAATATCTCTTGCATGGATGCTTTGCAAAAAGCCGTGGATAGTCCCCATTCCCGGCACACGCAAGCCTGACCGGTTGCAAGAGAACGCTGGGGCGGCTGACATTACATTATCGGAAGAAGAAGTGAAACAAATAGACCAAGCGTTGGACAGAATGCCTATGTCCAGCGTATTCGGTGGAACAAAACTAACAGCATAATAAAATATGAAACGATTGAATTATCTTATTTTGTCCGTCCTGCTTGCCCTATGCGCAAGCTGTGGCAGCGGATCATCCCAAGCACAAAAGAAAGTCGAACGAATGACAGCTTACCTTAGCCATCCGTGAGCAAGGCTGTTTTCCTCGATTGGTGGTTCAGGAAAGACGACCGGGCACTTACGACACGCACAACACTAGAACTGACGC
>ENA-OQJS01000009-OQJS01000009.1-human-gut-metagenome-genome-assembly--contig:-NODE-9-length-36967-cov-1.714251_pt1 | contig 36967 bp, 26 predicted proteins | sample MGYA00242598_ERZ504764 | MGnify/ENA primary metagenome ERZ504764 (study PRJEB26092, sample SAMD00036368) | human gut metagenome | host: Homo sapiens | study: EMG produced TPA metagenomics assembly of the...
CATTTGTTAATTTTTAATTTTGAATCAGAAGCCAACTGCTGATTGCATAATACCAATTAGTGATATCTGTATTCAAAGTACTATTTTCCGGAGCCTTTCCAAAGAATAATAAATCTTCTTCTCTTTCTTCCTTCTTTTGAATCTTTACAGAAAGTGACTTATGCAAATCAGAAAGAACAACATCCGAAGCAACTGACTCAATTCCTGCTACATTAATATTTAATGTATATTCAGCAGCTTCTGAAACAGAAGCAATATCCGACCAATCTGTGATAGATATAGAAACTGGTTCTGATTTTGTACTACCAGCTTTTATCACAGCTTTATTTGACGACATTGTTATTTTTTCTGAACTAATTCCTTCACATGTAGCACTTATATCTACCGTAATATCATTACTAGCCGCTTTCTGTATAGTAGCCATCACATCCATAGCCACTGTACCCTCAATCTCCTTTCCTGTAAAATGGTCCAAAGTTACAGTTTGTATAGGCTTCAGATAATTCGTCGGCAACAGAGAAACATATGTCATATTCCATTCATTTACCGCATTCTCATCATCATCACTACATGAAGAAAACGGAATGATGCAGCTCGAAATAGCCGCAACTAATATATATCGTAAAAACTTTTTCATATTATTAAGATTCTTTTCAAAGGTACTATCCTCTAAATCGGGATAGCACCTTTATGTTAACAAAATAATTATTCAGGCCATGCTGTAGATTCATCTGTAGATAAAATATCGTGAACCCAAACAAAATCTTTAGAAGTAGTTAAAGAATGATTATGTCCTGTAGCATCAACAAAGTTCTTACCTTCTCCTTCATTCAAGCGCCAGTATGCTTCCAATCCTTCAGAACTTGGACTAACCTGTACCATACTATTCTGAATCTGAACGGCAGAACGTGCAACAGACCAGATACGAGCTTCACTTACTAAGATCTTACAGCTTCCCCACCAGCCACTTTGGTTACCATCACCATCGGTAAACCAATTTATACTAGTAAATGTTCTACAAGGATCTGAGCAAGCTAATGTACCACTATCTACACCGTTAACATAAATCTTATAGTTCATACCATCAAATGTCACAGCCAAATGCTGCCATTTGTTAACTTCAAAATGATGACTTGGGTTAACATAACCATTATGCAACTGAATCTGAACTTGAGAATGCAAAGGATGATCAGGATTTTCAGCATTCGGGTCTTCGAAACGTAACAAAATCATTCTACCTTGTCCATCACTTGTTGAGAAGACTGCACGGTTACGATTATCTGTATCACTCACCTGGAAACGTACTTCAATGGTATACTGAGCATAAGTTTCCGGATTATCAATATAGCTCTGTGAGAATAGTTTTGCACCTCCAACAAACATTGGGGCAGAAAAACGAATAGTACTTTCTGCTAGAATAACAAAGCTACCAGTATTATCCATTGCAGGCAAAGCTCCATCTTTGGCAACCAAACGTAAAGGTAAAGCGTAAGACTCGCCCGATTTCATCATTTCATCAGAGAAAGCTTCCAAAGTAATTTCTGTTTCCTCTGCATTGTACTCACCAGCTTTAACCAATATATCTTCCGGCAATATATACTGACCTTCAGGCAAGGTAATGTAACTTGTTCCATTCTGTCTATTAAACTCATCCAGAACAGAAGGATCTACAACTAATTTATAATGATTATCAGTAGTTGACAAATCACTCAAATGTATGTTCAAGGTTGTTTTACTTTCACCATCTACACTGACATTAACCTTCGAACTAGTACCAGACAATGCTTCTTTAATAAATGCATGAGTATCTAATACATCATATTCAGCATTATCGCAAGATGTAAAAGCTCCCAATCCAGCAATAACAGCTGAAAGAAGCCATATTTTTATATAATTTTTCCGTTTCATAAATTATTTCTCTTATTTTTTAATAATGTGTGACTAGAAGGATTCATTATCTGAATAGCATTTCGCATATTCTTATATTCAGGATTTGTTCCAAATTCAGCCTCCATACGATAAGCTCCGACTCCTGCTTTCTGGAAACCGTTACGTGGAACCCAACGAGCCATGCCTTCTAATGACTTCATTTTATTTCCATAACTATCAGTAAAATCATATCCACCATTCATGGCAATATCTACTGCTTCAAAATTTTCAGTCATTATAGTCATATTAGTAACCTTCTCTTCACCTAATTCTTCGCCAAATGTAGAAATCAGAGCAGGTCCCCAAACATTTCCGTCAATCAAACGACCATTCAAATTACCATCCCCAGAGCAACTATAAGCCTGAATAATGAAATAATCGAAATAATGTCCAATTTCCGGTCTGTCTGTTATTCTCTGAGGCTCTCCGTCTATAACCAACAGCTTTCCTGTTCCAGATTTAGGTCCAAAGTACTTACCTAATTCATCTACAAAAATGAAAAAGTTATTATTATCACTCTGTTTGACAATATTACCATGATAAGGTCCAGCAACTGGCTCATAGTCAATATCAAACCCATCATATCCATACTTATTCAAGGTATCAGCTACAGCTCTGGCATACGTACGGATTGCATTTTCTACAGCTTCTGCATTACTTTCATCTTCAGGCCATCCCCAAAATTCATTAATAGCATCCTGTTCACTGGCATATCCATTTTCTTCCCAGTTGGCAGTAACAGATTTAGGAGTCATACCTTTGCCAATATTATCTATAATAGAGCAATATATGATTTTAGTACCTTTTACCTGCTGTACAAACTGCATATCTCGTTTTTGAGCATCAGATAAATCCAAACCATTATCCCAAATAGATACAATATCCATACTATCCGGAATACCAGCTAAAGATGTTTTCATAAAAGCACCTTCAGCATTCCATCCACTATACCATCCGAAAGCAACCTGATGATCAGTCTGCTTATACGCTCTTAATGCAGCATAATATTCTTCAGATGTAATTTCTTCAGGAAAGCTCTCTGCTTCGGTTTCTGTCCAATCGCTACAGCTTGCTACAAAAGGAGCGGCTAAGGAAAGTAACAATGCGTATATATAATATCTCTTTTTCATAGATTATTTCTTTTTTGAATATTCAATTAATTTTTCTTTGCCCATTTCAAATCAGTAGCTTCATTGTCAGCGCCACCCAATTCAGCTACACCCTGATTATAGTTTGCTGTATTATTCTGTGCTTCTGTATATGGGAAGCTCAAACGACGCATACCTCTTATACTACTTACGCCACAATCGGAAAGATTATCAATGCAAGGATAAAGTTCAGGATAACCTGTTCTACGATATTCTGCCCATGCTTCCATACCCAAAGGATAATTGGCAATCCACTTCTGAGTAATAATACGCTGGAAGTTTTTACCTGTAAGCGAATTATCGTTGTCATCCCATTTCACAGATACTGTATTAGTAATAGAAGCCGGTGCGTTTTGTACATCATCACTAGCATGTGATACGACAGGAGCTTGATCTATAGCTAAATAATCATCAGCAGCTACAGTATATTGTTCCATAGAAAGATTAATACCTGTTTCATAATATTCCTTAGCAGATTTATTACCAACATTCCAGCCTCTTAAAATACCTTCTGCACGTAAGAATGCTGTTTCTGCAGCACAAAATACCAGCAACTTATCAGATCCAGAAATGGCAGGTGTAGAGAAAGCAGAAGCAGCTCCTTTATCAAAATTGCTATCACCTGTACGCATACCGACATACTGATCTGTTTTGCCTGTCATAGTCGACTTATTAAAATACTTAGGCATACGAGGATCGTTATAAGCATTCATATAATCGACAATATTAGCATTTACACGCAAGTCACCCCAGCTGACAGCAGCCAATTGATAAGGATTAGTCTGTGTGCCACAGTCCATCATAGCATTGTCAGCATTAGTTTCAATTAATCCACCTTATCGGCAACAGCAGCCTCAGCTGCTTCCTTTGCCATATCAGGCCAAGCATTACTGATACGCATTGCAACGCGTAAACGCATAGAATTGGCCAATTTAGCCCAACTTGCATAATTACCGCCAAACACCGGATCATTTGAACCTAGAGGAGCAAATCCACTTGTACCTACATAATAGTCATAAAGCACACTTGCAGCATTTGCCAAGTCTTCCAAAATATGCTTGTAAACTTCTTCCTGAGAATCGTAAGCTACATAGAAATTACCTTTCTTTACCTGACTATAAGGAAGAGGACCATAACAGTCTGCTACACGCAACATGGTAATGGCACGAATCATGCAAGCAAATGCATAATAATGACCTGTAGAGTTTGTTGCTTCCTGAATTTGGAAAAAGTTTCCATAAATCTTTTCAAACGGAGTATTCCATGGACCTGCACTCCATGCGTCACTTGGATTGAATGTTCCAAAGTTTGTTCCACTCCATGTATTAGAACAACAAAGATAACCGCCTAACTGTCCTACCATCTGATCCATCATCTGAGAATCATTCTGCTGAATATTGACAATAGTTTCAATCATTGATTTCATCAGTGTAGCAGGATCGGCCTCATGGATCTGATACTGATTAGTATTATATTCTTCAAATTTATCGGTACAACCTCCTGCCAACATCAGTAAAGCTGCTCCCAATGTTATATGTTTCAAATAATTTTTCATAACGTGAATCTCCTTTAAAATTAGAATTGAACTTTTACATTAAAACCAATATTACGCAAACTTGGCTGCATAAAATAGTCCACATTCATATAATAGTTACTTGAAGTAGCTGCAGACAATTCTGGATCGAAAGGAGCTTTACAATAAATCATCCACAAGTTACGTCCTACAACACCTAAAGTAACATTAGCTACATTCTTAAACCATTTTTTAGGCAGAGTATAGTTCAAGCTCAATTCCTGCAAACGTACATTTGTTGCACTATACAAATAATAGCGAGCATATCCACCTTCACCTGTACCAATTGTCTGATAGTATTTCTGAGCATCAACCATACCATTATTAATAGGAATACCACCATTATCACGAGCTGTAGCAGAAGCTTCAGATACACCGTAATAATCCAAAATACCTTGTGTTGCTGAATAAGCCAATCCACCAACTCGAGCAGATAAAACAACTCCTAAATCAATACCTTTATAAGTAAAGTGGTTAGTCCATCCCAAATTGAAATCTGCATCCAAATCTCCAACTTTAGTCGGCGTAGAAGAAGATGTCATTGAAAGATTTCCATTCTGGTCTACTTTAATGTTACCATTGTTGTCACGAGTTAACTGATTGTATACATAAATATCAGTCATTGAACCACCTTCTGTCAAAATAACGCGGGGAGCAACATTTTCTTTTCCTAACCAACCAACAGGCATATTATCCATTTGAATTTCTTCTCCTGTTACAGGATTTATACTACCACTAGCCAAACGTACAACTTTATTACGATTCAATGTGAATGTTGCATTTGAAGACCATCCAAATCCAGCCCATTCATCCTGGAAGCCAAGAGCTAATTCCAGACCTTGGTTCTGTACGTTACCAGCTTGTACAATCGCTTTATTATAACCAGAAGAAGAAGGTATATCAACCTTAAATGTTTGATTTAAAGTATTTGACCGATAATAAGTTGCATCTAAATTGAAACGGTTTTCCCAGAACTTCAAATTAAGACCGATTTCCCAAGACTTAGTCTTTTCTGGTTTCATATTATCCATCGGGTATACAGTCGGATTTTCCCAGTTGTGAGTTTGAGCATTATATTCATAACCAGGATTTGTCAGATAACGATCAAATGATGAAGCTACAACTGTATATGAACCACGAACCTTTGCATAAGTAATAACCTCTGGCAGTTCAAACATCTCAGACAATACAGCAGACAAACCAACTGATGGATAGAAGAAAGAAGCCTGATCAGAGAAAGCTAATTTAGAATCCCAGTCATTACGTCCTGTTAATGTTAAATACAACTGATTTCTCCAGCTTAACTCAGCACTGGCAAATACACTCTGAATTTCATCTTTGTATCCTTGAGGATCCGGTTTGTAGTTAGCAGAGAAGTTAATGTTATTAATTTGGAAGAAATTCGGAATAATCAAGTCACCGGCAAGGAACAATTCATCCATCGAAGTATGATAGATAGATGCACCAAAGTTTGCATTCAGTCTAAACTCACCAAAAGTTTTATCAATATTACCTAAAACATCAGCATACAGCGAACGTTCCTGGCGCATTGCATCTTCCAAACCACCATTCACACCACAGAAAGTAGTAAGAGTAGAAGCCGATTTTTCATTACGGTTACGATAATCTGAGTTATCCAAATTTACACGTCCTGTAATATTGAACCAATCGGTAACTTTCCATTTTAAAGAAGCGCTCAACATATAACGTTTCTTTTCAGAAGTACGCAAAATTTTATTTTGAATCCAATACGGATTTTGTAAAGACATACCACCATCACCATATGGCCAATATTGCCTCATATATCCATAATCTGTATCATAACGTTCATACAAACGGATTTCATCGAAGTTATCACCACGAGGGAATAAATACAGAGCTGGCAATGGGTTGTAATACTGTCCCTGTGACACCATATTCTTATTATTCTGAATAATGTATTGAGCACCGATGTCCAAAGTCAAACGATCATTCAAGAAGTTTGTTGTATTACGAGCCGTAAAGTTATAACGGTTATAACTATTATTAGGAAGGATACCATCTGAATTTGTTGTAGATGCAGACAAATAAGTCTGGTTCTTTGAATTACCTGTAGATAAAGCAATTGAGTTAATGATGTTTGTTCCTACATTGAAGAAATCCGAAGGATCATATCTGTTAGCTGTAGCAGCTCCCCAGCTAAACAAACCTGAACTTGTACCATAACGATTTTGCATTTCAGGCATGATATATGCCTTAGAGAAAGTTGTACTGTTTGATACTGTAATATTAGTTTTTTCAGTCTGACCTTTCTTTGTAGTAATCAATACGACACCATTTGCAGCAGCAGAACCATACAAGGCAGCAGCAGAAGGACCAGTCATCATACTAACACTGGCAATATCATCCGGGTTCAAATCGGCAACAGCATCAGAGCCCCCCATATCACCGTACTGACCTTCACCACCACTCGAACCTGTATTAAAGATAGGCACACCATCTATTACATACAAGGCATTGTTATCCTTTGTCAAAGATTTCATACCACGCATAACGACACGAGCAGCACCACCGGCACCGGTTGCACCGCTACTGATTTGTACACCAGCAACTTTACCAGCCAAAGAATTCATAAAGTTCGCATCTTTTACAGCAGTCAAAGCATCACCTTTCACTTCCTGCACATTATAACTCAAAGCTTTCTGTGAACGCTTGATACCTAAGGCAGTTACGACAACCTCATCCAAGACTTCTGTGTCTTCCTTCATTACAATCTGTCCCAACTGAGGACGAACTGTCATTGTCTGAGTCTTATAGCCGATATAAGAAATCTCAAGAGTTGCTCCTTCATTCACAGACAAGGTAAAATTACCATCAATATCGGTAATAGTACCGTTTGTTGTTCCAACTTCAAGGATACTTACGCCAATCAAGGGCTCACCCTTTGCGTCAACTACCTGACCTGTTGTGGTAACCTTTGCCACTGAACTCGATGACAACGATTCATTTGATACTGAACTGCTACTTGATGAAGCATACAATGCTGCATTATGACCGGAAGCAATCAGCAAGAACAAGAGTAATTTTGATAATTTACTTCGTTTCATAGATTAAGATTTAATTTGTTATTAAAAAAGGTATCCTATTTTTTAAAGTAGATGCAAATATAATTATTTTATATTATCGATAGTATAAAAACAAAATAATTATATATACATTTTATAATAATTAAATATCTTAAAAATGTTAAGAACAAATTTAAGATATTTAATTACCTATCATTTCACAATGATTTCATCGACAAACTGTATACCATCTTTATATAAAGAATCAGCCATTGCCTGATATCTGATATATCGTGCATCAGTTTCACCTTCCCAACTGAATTTTTTAAATGACACTGAATCATCTTTTTGAACCTGATGATCAATAGCAGTCAGTTGAGTATAATCTTTACCATCAACAGAAGATGATATGACAACTTTTGATGGCATATATACATAAGGTCCCCAGATCTGCATGAAATCAGCAGATACAGAATGAATCTTTGTAACCTTCTCCAAGTCAATCACTACATCCATCCGATGATTATTTGCAAATCCCAGCCAACGTTTATCATTATAATTCCATCCTCCACGCAGACCATCAGTCAATGTTTTTTCTCCATTTGCCGGATAATTAGGCCAATACGGAATATTGAAAGTCACTTTTTTACCCAAAGCCAAATGTTCTACCGGCTGGCTATATTCTTTTCTATTACCTATTTCCTTAGCATAATCAAAAGTATTATATCCTTTCTCTTTAAGTACCGGTATTATCTTTAATATTCTTTCGTGGAAAGAATCCCAAGATTTTTTTTCAGGTGCAGTCCATGCTACTTCCGACAAAGCAATGGCACGCGGATAAAGCATATATTCCATATGCTCATCAGTTGGAATATATTCTGCCCACAAATTTGCTTGGACTCCCAATATAAAATCTTGTTTGTCTGCACTAATAGAATCAGGAACAGGATTATAAGAATATACTTTTTCCAACGGCAGATAACCGCCAATAGCCTCAGGCTGAGAATATGGTGCATCCTGATAACTGTCGAAATAACAATATTCTCCAGGAGTCATAATTGCATGATGACCAGATAATACGGCATCAATTCCGCCTTGTTCACCACGCCATGACATAACAGTTGCATTAGGAGCTAATCCACCCTGAAGTATTTCATCCCATCCCAGCAAACTGCGTCCATGTTCGTTCAGGAAACGCTCCATGCGATGAATCAGATAACTCTGCAATTCATCAACATCCTTCAACCCTTCTTCTTTCATACGCTTCTGACATAACGGACAGCTTTTCCATGCAGCTTTCGAAGCTTCATCACCTCCAATATGAATATATTCGGAAGGGAACAACTCCATTACTTCTGTCAGCACATTTTCAAGAAATTCAAATGTCTTTTCATTGCCGACACAAAAATCAGACTGCTTTCCCGGTTCATGGGTACACGATAACTCCGGATATGCAGTAAGCACCTCTTCTGAATGAGAAGGCATTTCTATCTCTGGAATGATAGTGACACAATGTAACCGTGCATACTCTACCATCTCACGGATATCATCTTTTGTATAATAACCTCCTTGTGCTTCCGGATCTGTTTCTTCACAATATCCTCTATCACCATTCCACCACTCTTTCCAAGTCTTTCCTTTACGCCATGCAGCCAACTGAGTTAAACGAGGATATTTATCAATAGCAATTCTCCATCCTGCTGCATCAGTAAGATGCAGATGCAATCTGTTAAATTTATAATGAGATAACAGATCTATCTGCTTCTTTACAAATTCTTTCGAACGGAAATGACGCGAAACATCAAGCATAATTCCTCGATAGGGAAAACGAGGTTCATCTACTATATCAACAAACTGTACACGTCCTTTACCCTGCTCCGCCAACTGGATTAAACTCTGTACCCCATAGAACAAACCTGCATCAGACAAAGCTTTTATAGAAACTCCATCTTCGCCAACATGTACAGAATAACCTTCGGGAGAAGAAATCCCCTCAATAGCATCTACCAGTTCCAGACGAATAGAATTTGTCTTTGTATTATCCGCTTCGTACGATACTGGTAAGTTAGTCTCAGTAAATGCCGTTTTAACTATAGCCCAATCATCTTCATTTCCCTCAAAAGAAACACGAGTGTCCTTGTTCCATTCGAACGCACCGTTACCAAAAGAACATGAAAGCGGCAAAGGTGTTATAGCTACTTCATCTTTCTTTGTACAGCTGCCAGCCAGCAACAGCACCAGACTCAAAAGAGCCAACAGTGATTTTTTCATATAATCATTAATTTAAAATTATTTCGTCTACCAATAAAAATGGAACCTTACCTGCATCCCAGTGCCAATCAGGCATACTCTTTTCACTGATTACCTTTATTTTAACATATGTAGCCTTACAAGGATCAAATGAAAGCTCATGTTCTATAATTCCATCTGAGTCAGACTCCTGCATTTGCTTATACTCTTGAGAAGCAACTTCTTTATAATTCTTATTGTCGGAGGATACAGAAACAGAAAAACCTCTGGCATCGAAAAGCCATGCATCTTTTCTGACATATACATGAACTGAAGCTGAGTTCAATATAGTTTCAGCCTGCATATTTATGACAGCCTCCAAATCATTACCTGCTACAGTCAGCCATGCTCCTGTATCGAAACTATGATTACCATTTCTTCCGTCGACCAAAACGACCGGTCCGTCAGGGCTAAAACGGGATTCATTGGGCTGCAACAGCACAACAGGTTTCAAGGTAGCCTTATTGAAACGAATGGTATCAACAGATATTTTACTTGTACGGTCCGGATGAACTGCCATTGTTTTTAATACAACAGACTGGTCTATCGTAAAAGGTTTTGTATATTTTAATGATTTTTCTGTTGGATCCTGACCATCAAGTGTATAATAAATAGGATCATCGGCCATCGTACTTAACTGTACATTCAATACATGATTTACCGTATCAGCTTTCATGTCAACATTTACATCGTACACATGTGTAGCACAATTCCAGCCATAACAATCGTATACAGCAACCAGATGAGGAACTCTCCGCAGAAAATCTTTATAATCTTTTTTAGAAGGATCAGTCCACTGAACTTCCGCAGCTGCTCCCAGACGAGGAAGAACCATATATTGAACCTGAGAGAATACAGGAATATATTCTGTCCATAAATTAGCCTGTACACCTTTTATATATTGTTGCTCTTCTTTTGTCAGTTCCTTAGGCATCGGTTCATAATTATAAGTCTTTTCAATAGGCAAATATCCACCGATAGCCAGAGGCTCATCTTCCACTTTCTTAGACTGATAATAATCGAAATACAAATACGTATTGGGAGTCATTATCACATCGTGATGCTGATGAGCAGCTTCAATGCCTCCACTTTCACCAATCCACGACATCAATGTAGCATCAGGCACCAAACCTCCTTCCAGTATCTCTGTCCAGCCAATGATACGTTTTCCTTTCTCTTTCAGATATTTTGCAGCTTCCTGAATCATATAACTCTGCAAACGTTGTTCCTTTGTATGTTTGGCATCCGATTTCAATCCCAGACTCTTGATTCGCTCCTGACACTTCGGACACTTTTCCCAACGTACTTTCGGACACTCATCTCCGCCAATATGAATATATTCAGACGGGAATATATCAGCAACTTCAGACAACACGTCTTTTACAAACTGCAATGTAAAATCATTTCCTACACATAAAACATCCTGAGATACCCCCCATATCGTTCTTACTTCATAAGGTCCTCCGGTACAGCCCAATTCTGGATAAGCTGTCAGTGCAGCCTGCATATGTCCCGGCAAATCAACTTCAGGAATGATAGTAATATGACGCTTGGCTGCATAATCAATTACATCACGCAATTCATCCTGAGTATAATATCCACCATAAGGTTTCCCATCGTATATACCACTATACCAACGACCGACTACCGTTTCTTTACGCTCTGAAGCAACAGACATCAGTTTGGGATATTTCTTTATTTCAATACGCCAGCCCTGATCATCAGTCAAATGCCAGTGGAAACGGTTAATATTATGCAGCGCGAGCATATCAATAAAAGTCTTGACTTCATCTACCGTATAGAAATGACGAGCCACATCCAGCATCGCACCACGATAAGCAAACCGAGGCTTATCATAAATCTCTACTGCAGATAAATTCACGTTTATATCCTGAGCCACAGGTAAAGATTTTCTTAAAGTCTGGATGCCATAAAAGACACCAGCTTCGGAAGCTCCGGAAATGCAAACTCTTTTATCATTAACAATCAATTTATATGCTTCTGCGTTATCGTCACTCAGATCAAGAGTCAGGCAAATCGCTCCATCTACCGGCATACCAGCATGGGAAGTCAGCTTTACTCCTGTCTGTTTTTTCTACATAATCAACCAAGAACTCTGCATTATCCTGCATCTTCTGATTGTTTTCAGGATATATAACAGCAACTCCGTCTTTCAACAAAAAAGAAGCATCTCCTTTACAATTTACATCTAGTGGCTTGGGAATGATTTCATAATCAGAATTCAACGTTCTTTTTTCGGAGCATGCATAAAAACAAGTAGAAAACAATATACACAGCACGCCCATCAAATTAAATGAAATCCTTTTCATACAGCAAGTAAAGATTTAAGTATAACAAAATGGCAATTCCATCTATTTTTGCAATTACCTTATGCAAAGGTATAAATTTAAATAACAATAGCAAGAATATTAATTAAATATTTTAATAACAAACTAATCCTTATTTCTGTATTTAAATAATTATAACATATATAATTGACATCATCAATATATCAATAAAAGAAGCTCAATAGAAATTGCTGATAGAAATAAAAAACATATACAAAAAAGTTTATTCCTATTCTGATTTTTAAGGACTATTGCTGTTTAATCAGCCAATAAGATAAAATCAGTCAATACAGATTCAAAAGCCAAAACCAGAAACAGAACTCAACAAAATAACCATCGGCTTATGCAGCATATATAATAAGGAGTATAAAAATTACCCATTCCTTCTTTTCTTCCACAACTGCCAGCTATTGATTATGTTCTGCCATACCACATAACTCCCAGGAGCTATCGCCGATGCCGGATTCAAATAAGTGTATGCCATCCATATTGTCAAGTACCGTATTTTTTTGTCCTAATGCCTGACCACCACTGATACGGTTGTCGTGTCGGCCACCAATATACTTTCCGAGCCAGAACTGCAACACACACACAACAAGAGCCCAGAAAGCAATCAGAAGTTCTTCACCCACAGAAATGTTTCCTTCAACAACCGAACGGGTAGTCTGTCCCATTACAATAATCAGAGCTAAGGCCCACAAATAAAAAGCCATATCTTTCAATCCTACAAGAAAACGGTGAACAGAAGGAAAGAAACGGCGCAAAAGGACAGCTGTAAAAAATGGGAACAACAGCAATGGAAAGACCTTTCCTAATATACGCAAAAAAGATTCTCCAAAAGCAATATCAGTTGGTTCTACCAAAGGAAAGACCAATGGAACCATGATAGCCGCAAGCAAATTTGACAACAATGTATAAGTAGTAAGCGCAGCAGCACTTCCTCCCAGCTTTCCAGTAATAACAGCTGCTGCTGTAGCAGTAGGACAAATCAAACATACCATAGCTCCTTGCAATGCAGCACGCCAATATTCATCCAGCGGCAAAAAAAGCAACAGACATGCTACTAGCAAACAAGACAGGAACTGGACAAGCAACAACCATCCCTGCCAGCATTGCGGAACAAGTTCTTTTACCTCAACCTTACAGAAAGTCAGTAACAACTGGGCAAAAATAAGAAATGGTGTAAGCCATGCTATCAGAATTTTCACAACCGACCGAGTCGGAGTCAGAAAATCGAATGTCGCAAAACAAAAATAACCTATAACTCCTGCAAGCATTGCAAGAGGAAGTGTCCAATTCTTTATAAACTGTAACATAATCACTCTGTTTATTCAACCGACAAAAGTACGCAAAACCATCAAAACATATTGTAATTTTAATTGTTTTTTATAGGCGTTATCTACTGAAAACTAATTCTTGTCAATGTAAATAGAAACAGAGTGCAAAAAAAATATTAACTTTGCAACGAATGAACTATATGAAAAAGAATATATTCCACATACTATATATTATTTGTTTTCTGCTGATTTTCGGACAATCAGAAAATGGACAGGCTGCTGCACAGAAGCAATTTACTGTAGTTATCGATGCAGGACATGGAGGAAACGATCCCGGTGCCATAGGAAAACGCGGACGTGAAAAGAATATCAACCTGAATGTCGCATTAAAATTAGGACAGTTCATCGAAAACAACTGTAATGATACACGCGTCGTATATACTCGTAAAAAGGATACATTTGTTCCACTGCACAGACGAGCAGAAATAGCCAATAACGCAAAGCTGATTTATTTATTTCAATACACACCAATTCTCTTGCATCACGAAATAGCAAAGTCAGTGGTACAGAAACCTATACACTAGGTCTTCACCGTACACAAGAAAATCTGGAAGTTGCCAAGAAAGAAAATTCTGTAATCTTAATAGAGGACGACTACAAGCAACGTTATGCAGGATTTAACCCAAATTCGGCTGAAAGCTACATCATATTCGAGTTTCTTCAGGATAAATACTTGTCGCAGAGTGTAAACTTTGCTTCAATGATACAAAAACAGTTCCGCCAAAGTGCGCGCCGTATAGATAAGGGAGTGCATCAGGCTGGCTTTCTGGTACTACGTGAAACATCAATGCCTAGCGTGCTGATAGAACTGGGATATATCACCAATCCTAACGAAGAAGCGTATCTGTTATCAGAACAAGGTTCCTCTGCTTTGGCCAAAAGCATTTATCAGGCTTTTTTAAATTATAAACAGCATAGCCGAAAAAGTGCAACTGCAGTTTCTCCAGTCAGTGAACCGGAAGAAGATATAGAAACTCCAGAATCAGAACCACAGCAAACAAACATAGAAAGTATGCAAAGTCCTTCTCCTGTTGCATCCAAGCCTTCTGAAAAGAACACTACAGCTACTTCAAAGAAAACAGAAACAGATAACAAGCCGGTATTCAAAATTCAGATACTTACTTCAGACAGAATACTTCCTGCACAAAGCAGATTATTCAAAGGACTGTCGCCTGTAAGCCGTTATAAGGAAAACGGAATCTACAAGTATACTTATGGAGAAAGTACGGATTACAACCGCATACTCCGCTTAAAACGAAGTAAAGTAGACGGTAAGTTTAAGGATGCTTTCATTATAGCCTTCAAGAACGGAGAAAAAATGAATATCAATCAAGCTATCAGAGAATTCAAGAAAAACAGATAACAATAGAATCCAGACAAATATGAAAAAAGAAGTAAAAATAGGTTTAGCAGGAATTGCCGCGTTACTTATACTTTTCTGTGGCATCAATTACCTGAAAGGTATTAATATGTTTAAGCCGGAAAGCTATTATCATGTAGAGTTTACCGATATTAACGGACTTGCTCAATCCAGCCCCGTATTCGCTAATGGATTTAAAGTTGGTATCGTACGTGATATAGAATATAATTACCAAAAGCCAGGACATGTTGTTGTGGGTATCGAAATGGATCAGGAAATGAAGATCCTACAGGAAGTAAAGCTGAGCTTATAACAGAAATGCTGGGAACTGTAAAAATGAATCTCATCCTGAATCACGAAAGTACCACATTTTATAATGAGGGAGACACATTACCAGGTACAGCTAATACAGGACTGTTAGGAGCAGCAGAAAAAGATCTGCTTCCCAAAATGGAACAAATGCTTCCTAAACTGGATTCCATTCTGGGTTCATTAAATAAATTATTGGCAGATCCTGCATTGAGCAAAACATTGCATAATGCAGAACAGCTGACAGCTTCTTTAAATTCAACAAGTGCCCAGTTGAATAAGTTAATGTCAACCGATGTTCCTCAGCTGACAGGTAATGTAACTGCTATTACAGAAAACTTAAAGACTATTACCGACAATTTAAAAGGTGTAGACTATGCATCTACTCTTGCCAAAGCTGATTCTACACTGCAAAATGTATATTTGCTTACAGATAAATTAAACAGAAAAGACAACACGCTAGGATTACTTATGAATGATTCCAGCTTGTATAATAATCTGAATGCAACAACAGCCAACGCTGCCAGCCTGCTGGAGGATTTAAAGTCTCACCCAAAACGTTATGTACATTTCTCACTTTTTGGAAAAAAAGATAAATAAACATACTATATAGAAATATTCTAAATAATAAATTAGACTAACATCTAAACAAACAGAATAATAACCTCTTGATTATCAAGCAAAAGCAATCAAGAAGTTATTATATTCAAAGACAGAAACAAATATATAAACATTTGAGAAACAACTTCTTGCAAACGAGCAAATCTGGGAATATTTCTAAAGAAGTCATTCAACAAACAAATCACTGATTCCCAACCTATTGTAAGAATAATTAAAAAAGCAAACAAAAAGACATTTGTTTTTCTGAAAATTGATTACGAAATTTGCAAACGTAGAAGTTTCGCTTTATTAATAACAGATTAAATATGATTGAAAACAATCAGGCTATTGCATTGTGGAAACGTTGCTTAAACTTTATAAAAGATAACGTTAATGCGACAGCCTATAAAACATGGTTCGAACCCGTCGTTCCATTAAAATACGAGGATAAAGCCTTGACTATAGGGGTTCCCAGTCCTTTCTTCTATGAATATTTGGAAGAAAAGTATGTGGGGCTCTTGCGTGCCGCCATTTATAAAGAAATTGGTGAAGGCACAGAGTTGATGTATTCTATACTCACAGACAAGACAAACCATATAGCCATCGATATGAAAGGGACAGAGCGTTCATCAGCTTTGCCTCCTCAGGCTCCTATACATAATGGTAATAAGGCTCCCAGCCTATTACAAGCTCCGGCTGTGCAAGACTTAGATCCACACTTGAACCCTAATTATAACTTTGAAAATTTTATAAAGGGAACAAGTAATGAGTTTTCAAGAACTGTGGCCGAAACCGTAGCTCAAAATCCGGCACGTACATTCAACCCTTTATTTCTGTATGGTCCGTCAGGTGTTGGAAAGACACACCTTATCAATGCCATAGGTACACGTATAAAGGAACTTTATCCGGAAAAGCGTGTTTTGTATGTATCTGCACACTTATTTCAGGTACAATACACAGACTCTGTGCGTACAAATCACTTCAATGATTTCATCAGTTTCTATCAAACTATTGATGTGCTGATTATCGACGATATCCAAGAGTTTGCCGGTGTAACCAAGACACAGAATACATTCTTCCACATATTCAATCACCTGCACCAGAACGGAAAGCAGTTGATTTTAACTTCCGACCGTGCCCCTGTCATGCTGCAAGGTATGGAAGACCGACTGCTGACACGTTTCAAATGGGGACTTGTTGCTGAATTGGAGAAACCAGACATTGAATTACGCAAAAACATCTTGCGCAATAAAATCCGTCGCGACGGTTTGGTTATTCCAGAATCAGTAATTTGCTACATAGCGGAAAACGTAAACGAAAGTGTTCGCGAACTAGAAGGTATTGTAAACTCACTGTTAGTATATTCTATCCAGCTGAAACGCGAAATAAATCTGGATTTAGCTCAACGTATTGTCCGCAAAGCTGTACGCTGCGCTGAAGTCAAACCACTTACAGTTGATAATATCATCGAAAAAAGTATGCAGTCATTATAAAGTGGATGCTTCTACCATCCATACCAAGACCCGCAAACGTGAAGTGGTTCAAGTACGTCAAGTAGCAATGTACCTAGCCAAGAAACATACAGATACATCATCTTCAAAAATCGGTCAGCTGATTGGTAATAAAGACCACGCTACAGTACTTCACGCTTGTAAAATAGTGAAGGATCAGGTAGAGGTAGACAAAGCATTCAAAGCTGAAATTGAAGAAATAGAAGCTAGTTTACATCAAAAATAAGACCAAGAGATACATAAAATAAAGCGTGTATTCGAATACCACGGCTTTTATTTTATGTATCAGACAAGAACATCCCAATTATTTATCAAACAACTGCTGCTTCAATGTTTTTTTCAACAAATCCGACATCGCTTCATTATCAGCCTTTCTATATCTGATATCTGTAAAAATCTGGGCAAGGGTTTCTGTATGATTTATTTCTACAAAATGACGGTTTTCAGGAAGAGATTCCTTATAAGCAAAAATGTCCTCAATCTCTTCTGGTGTATAATCATGATACTTTTCCTGATGGATAATACCCTTTATCGGCAAACGGTCTGGCTGAGCAGGAGATTCATCGGGGTAGCCTACGGTTATTGTTGCAACCGGTATCACCAATTCTGGCAAATTTAATATTTCTATAATCTGATGAGGATTGTAAATAGTAGTTCCTAAAAAACATGTACCCAATCCTTTATCCTCAGCAATCGTACAAAAATTCTGTGTCACCAGCAATGCATCTGTCATTGCATTCATAAAAGAAAGCAAATTATCATATCCCGGTTCAGCTTTTCTTTGGCGACACCATTTACTAAAACGATTAAAATCGGCACAGAAAGTCAGTACAACTGGAGCAGAAGTCACCATCGGCTGGTTAAAATGAGCCGGAGCCAACTGTGCCTTCATTTCCGGATCACGAGTAACAACAACACTATATAATTGCATATTACCCATTGTAGCTGCACGGAAAGAAGTTTCCAGCATATCATTCAACAAATCGACAGGAATATCCTGTGCCTTATATTTACGTATCGTACGTCTGTTCTTTATTGAATCCATAATTAAAAAGTTGATTTATTTACAAAGGTACAAATAAAAAAATAAGTATATAACAATGAATAGCAAATAAACACACCAAAAAGACAAAGTTATTCAAAACAGTAAACTTCAAGAAAACCACAAAATCATAAACAGTTAATAATCAAACAAATATAAAAACAAAACGGAAAACTTTGCAGATTGTTAATAACTTCTTTCTCTTTTATTTTGCAAATAAGAAAAACATCTTTAGCTTTGCAGCGGTTTGTTATTCAATAAAGCAATTCTACAAATTAAAAAGAAAATAACGAACTAATATCATTATATAAAAGTGGAAAAACAAACGTACAGCTATGACGAGGCTTACAAGGCATCGTTAGAGTATTTTAAAGGAGATGAACTTGCTGCCCGCGTTTGGGTAAACAAGTACGCTGTAAAAGATTCCTTCGGAAATATTTACGAAAAATCTCCCGTGGATATGCATTGGCGTATTGCCAATGAAGTAGCCCGTATCGAGGCAAAATATCCTAATGCACTCAGTTCGGAAGAACTCTTTGGATTATTCGATCACTTCAAGTACATCGTTCCTCAGGGAAGCCCGATGACAGGTATCGGAAATGATTATCAAATTGCTTCATTATCCAACTGCTTCGTTATCGGTCTGGACGGGAAAGCCGACTCTTACGGTGCTATCATTCGTATCGACGAAGAACAAGTACAGCTGATGAAACGCCGTGGTGGTGTAGGACATGACCTTTCACATATCCGTCCGAAAGGCTCACCTGTAAAAAACTCAGCACTGACTTCTACCGGACTGGTTCCCTTTATGGAACGTTATTCAAACTCAACCCGTGAAGTAGCTCAAGACGGACGTCGTGGAGCACTAATGTTGAGTGTATCTATCAAGCATCCCGACTCTGAAGCATTTATCGATGCCAAGATGACCGAAGGGAAAGTAACAGGAGCCAATGTTTCAGTTAAGCTGGACGATGAATTCATGCAGGCAGCTGTAGAAAACCGTACCTATACACAGCAGTTCCCTATCGATTCAAACGATCCACAGGTAAAAAAAGAAATCAACGCTTCTGCTCTGTGGAAAAAGATTGTTCACAATGCATGGAAATCGGCAGAACCAGGAGTTCTTTTCTGGGACACCATCCTGAGAGAATCAGTACCCGATTGTTATGCAGACCTAGGTTTCCGCACTGTTTCAACCAATCCGTGTGGTGAAATTCCTTTGTGTCCGTATGACTCTTGCCGTCTGCTTGCCATCAACCTTTACTCATATGTAGTAAATCCATTTACTCCTGAGGCATATTTCGACTTTGAATTATTCAAGAAACATGTCGGATTGGCACAACGTATCATGGACGACATTATCGATCTGGAACTTGAGAAAATCGAAAAAATCATGGAAAAGATTGATTCAGACCCTGAAAGCGAAGAAGTAAAGGGAACTGAACGTCATCTGTGGGAAAAGATTTATCGCAAATCTGGTCTAGGACGCCGTACCGGAGTAGGTATTACAGCCGAAGGAGATATGCTTGCCGCCATAGGATTGCGCTATGGAACAGAAGAGGCTACCGAATTTTCTGAAAAAGTACACAAAACAATCGCAATAGAAGCTTACCGTTCTTCAGTCAATATGGCAAAAGAACGTGGAGCATTCGAAATATACGATGCTGCACGCGAAGTAAATACCCCGTTCATCAACCGTATAAAAGACGCCGATCCGAAACTCTACGAAGACATGAAAAAGTACGGACGTCGTAACATTGCCTGTCTGACAATCGCTCCAACCGGAACAACAAGCTTGATGACTCAAACAACATCGGGAATTGAACCGGTATTCATGCCTGTGTACAAACGTCGCCGCAAAGTAAATCCAAACGATGCAAATGTACACGTAGATTTCGTAGACGAAACTGGAGATGCTTTTGAAGAATACGTTGTATTCCACCATAAGTTCCTGACATGGATGCAAATAAACGGATACGATCCAGACAAACATTATACACAGGAAGAAATAGACGACCTGGTTGCCAAATCTCCTTATTATAAAGCTACATCAAACGATGTAGACTGGCTGATGAAGGTCAAAATGCAGGGACGTATCCAAAAATGGGTAGACCACTCAATCAGTGTCACTATCAACCTGCCAAATTCTGTTGACGAGGAACTGGTAAACCGCCTTTACGTAGAAGCATGGCGTTCAGGCTGTAAAGGATGTACCGTATACCGTGACGGTTCACGCGCCGGAGTTCTCGTTTCTACACAGAAGAAAAAGGATAAGAAAGAAGAAGAGTGCCAATGCAAACCACCTCAGGTAACAGAAGTACGTCCTCGTGTTCTGGAAGCTGATGTCGTTCGATTCCAAAATAATAAAGAAAAATGGGTGGCTTTCGTAGGACTACTCGACGGACATCCATACGAAATCTTCACAGGTCTGCAAGACGAAGAGGAAGGTATCCTGCTGCCGAAATCAGTAACTTCCGGACGTATCATCAAGAGTTACGATGAAGACGGAACGAAACATTACGACTTCCAGTTTGAAAACAAACGTGGTTACAAGATGACCATCGAAGGACTTTCTGAGAAGTTCAACAAGGAATACTGGAACTATGCAAAACTGATATCCGGTGTGTTACGTTGGAGAATGCCTATCGAACAGGTTATCAACTGGTAGGTTCATTGCAGCTCGACAGTGAAAACATCAACACCTGGAAAAACGGTGTACAGCGTGCATTGAAGAAATACGTACAAGACGGAACCGAAGCCAAAGGTATGAAATGTCCTAACTGCGGACATGAAACCTTAGTTTATCAGGAAGGCTGTCTGATTTGCAAGACTTGTGGAACATCACGCTGCGGATAAAATGATGAAGCAGGCTACAGACATGTATATTCATCTGAAAGGTATCAGACTGTACGCTTATCACGGTGTACTGCCTCAAGAGAATCGTGTAGGAACGCAATATACAATCGACTTACGTCTGAAGACAGATTTTACACTCGCTGCTGAAACCGACCGGCTGGAAGGAACCATAAACTACGCAGATGTATTCAATGCCGTAAAAGAAGAAATGCGCATTCCTTCCCAACTGCTTGAACATGTAGCATGGAGAATTGCCCAAAGGCTATTGGATGATTTCCAGACAATAAGTGAAATCAATATTGCACTTTACAAGCAAAATCCTCCGATGGGGGCCGACTGTTCACAAGTAGGTGTAGAAGCAACTTACATCAGATAAATAAAGAAAAGGAGTCCGGATGATGAAAGTGACCTGAACCAATCATCACTTCATCTATCCGGACTCTTTTTTTATACCCTTTACTATGCAAAATATCAGTGCCCGAAAGATATCTCTTTTCTTAAGGAAAATCTGAAAACAAAGCTAAAAAGACTTCTAAAAAAACATACCCTTTACCGATTCAGTCTCAACTCCAAAACAGTAATAGAAAGAGCTGAAAACAGGTAAAAGACATGTTTTTTTATATCTCAAGGAAGTTTTGCAAAAACATCGTGATATTTTCTAAAAAACTGTACGAAAGTTTCTGTCACTTCGTACAAAAAAACAGCCAAAATTCATGTTCTTTATACGAATAATTCATCTTCTTTTTCATAACTTACCAGCAAGTTCTTGCAATCGGCCTCAAACACCTTATAATCCTCTTGTCACAACGTAATCTTTTCCGGCTTCTGTTGCCAGATCATACTCATAGACTCTCGGAATAACCGGATATTGCGGATTGATTTCCTTCGATACCAAAGGCTCTTTAATGGCAGCCTGGCGGAACAGTGGATTAGGATTTGTTCCCGATGCCGGCTTCAGCCCCTCTCCTTTCAATGGAACATACGAACGCAGACGCAGGTTTCCTCCTATGCGGGAGTGAATCTTAGCAGTGTCCAACTGTACGCCATTCCAGTCCATATCGACAACAAATCCTCCGTGGGCAACCAATCCTTTGACTTTACCTTCCTCCCATTTGTCGGGTAAAGCCGGAAGCAAATGCACTGCTCCGTCGTGACTCTGAAGCAACATTTCTGCAACTCCAGCCGTAAATCCGAAATTTCCGTCTATCTGGAAAGGAGGATGCGCGTCAAACAAGTTAGGATACGTACGTCCTTCAGGATATTCTTCTTTTACCTCGTCATTGGGCAGCAGAACCAGCAAATTGGAAATCATCTTATAAGCATGATTGCCGTCGAGCAGGCGTGCCCACAGATTAATCTTCCATCCGATAGACCATCCGGTAGCCTTATCACCACGTTGCAGCAAGGTGTTTTTTACAGCCTGAAAAAGCTGTGGATGAGTAAACGGAGAAATCTGATTGCTGGGGAACAATCCGTATGCATGCGATACGTGGCGGTGTCCGTCTTTCGGATCGTCCAGATCTTCCAGCCATTCCTGCAACTGATTGTAACGCCCTATCTGCATAGGAGCCATTTCGGAAAGCAAGGTTCTCAACGAATCTCTGTAAGCAGCCGAAAGTTCCAGAATTTCAGAAGCAGCCAGTGTATTGCTCAATACATCGAAAATAATCTGATTATCCATCGTACAGCCCGATACGATAGTAGAAGCTTTCTTGGTGTCTTCACCCTTCGGACCATGCTCGGGCGACATGGAAGGAGCTGTAACTTTCCATCCATATTTCGGATGAGGAATCATATACCCCAAGAAGAAATCGGCGGCTCCTTTCATTGCCGGATAAGATTTTCTCAGGAAATCTTTATCGCCGGTATACAGATAATGCTGCCATAAGTGAGTAGTCAGCCAGGCTCCTCCTACCGGCCATGTTCCGTAGAAAGCTTTGTCTACCGGACCAGTGACACGCCAGATATCAGTATTGTGATGTGCCACCCATCCGTTGCAACCATACATCGTACGTGCGGTTTCACGTCCGGTTACAGATAAATCCTGAACCAGACCGAACAAAGGTTCATGGGTTTCCGACAGATTGGTAACCTCTGCCGGCCAGTAATTCATTTCGGTATTGATATTGATGGTATACTTTCCATCCCACGGAGCATTCAACTGATGATTCCAGATGCCTTGCAAATTGGCAGGCTGTCCTCCCGGCTGTGAAGAAGAAATCAGCAGGTAACGGCCATACTGGAACATCAAAGCTGCAAGTGTCGGATCATTTCCCTGACTGAAACCGGCAATACGCTTTACCGTTTCCTGTCTGGCTGTTTTAGTATTTTCTCCTCCTAGCGAAAGCGAAACACGATTGAACTGCGACTGATAATAGTCGGTATGTGCTTTCAGCGCTTCGGAATACTCTTTTTTCATTGCACCAGCCAGCAAAGCAGAAGCTTTCTTGCTTTCATTTCCCTTTACATTATGATAATTGACGAAATTGGTTGCAGCAGCGATATACAAGGTAGCCGCAGTCGCATGCTCAACAGAAATATATTTATCCGTCAGACTGACCTTACCGCCTTCTGCTATCACCTGACTCTGAGTTTCAACTTCGATTACTCCTTTCACACCTTCATGGTCTCCACCCTTGCCGCGAAGAACCAGCTTTTTCCCCTGCTTTCTTACCGTACTTTGCAGCGGAGAATCATAGCTTACCTTAAAATTCAATTCACCTGGTTTATCGGTCGTGAAACGGACAATGATTACCCGATCGGGAAAAGAGGCAAAAACCTCACGCTGAAAGTTCACTCCGTCTACCTGATAACGGGTTGTCGCCACGGCTCTTTCCAGATTAAGGTCACGATAATAATTCTTAGCTTTTTCATGGCCCGGCGCTTCAATAATCAAGCTTCCGATTGTCTGATAAGGCATACCGTTGCGCCCCGTATAAAACGTCTGGTCAATCAGATTCTGGGCGTCCATTGTCTTTCCGGAGAAAATCAGGTTACGTACTTCAGCCAGACTTTCGAGCGCTTTCGGATTGTCATTCCGATACGGTCCTCCTCCCCAAAGCGTTTCTTCATTCAACTGCAATTCTTCGCGCGATGTTCCTCCATAAACCATCGCTCCCATCGATGAGTTCCTACGGGCAGTGCCTCTACCCATGTTTTTGCCGGTTGCTGATACCACAGCTTCAAATTTTGTGCGTGTGCCGAGAGCATCATCCAAACACATGCTCCCACTAATAACAAATGTTTTTTCATATAAGGTTTACTTATTGTATTTACGACGACAAAGATAACTAAAAGAGAAATAGCATCCAACGGTTCAAAATATTTTATTCCGAAAACAGAAAATACAATAAAAAAGCTGTCCGGATTTCCGTTTTCAATACGCAAATCCAGACAGCTTCTCTAATCTCTTTAAAAGAAATTCTATCTCTCTACAATCGGAGTATATGCTACTTCATCGAGTACATTCTTATATGCCGGACGAATAATTCGTCTTCCTTCGAAGTTCAGTTCCTCAATGCGGTGTGCCGTCCATCCCACAATACGTGCCATGGCAAAGAGCGGCGTATAAATTTCCATCGGAAGTCCCATCATTTCATAAATGAATCCCGAATAGAAGTCAACATTCGAGCAAACCTGCTTTTTCGTTCCCTTCACCTTCTTGAAACATTCTATGGCACGCTGTTCCAGCAGTTCGAGGAAAGCAAATTCCTTTTCGCATCCCTTTTCGGCTACCAGTTCACTTGCCAGCTCCTTCAGAAGCACTGCACGAGGATCGGAAATGGTATATACAGCATGTCCGATACCATAAATCAGTCCGCTTCCGTCGTATGCCTCTTTCCGTAACATACGCATCAGATATGTATCTATTTCGTCCACATTGGTCCAGTCGGAAATAACCTCCTTCAAGTGGTGGAACATCTTTACTACCTGTATATTAGCACCTCCATGCAGCGGACCCTTCAACGATCCGATACCTGCCGCTATGCTGGAATAAGTATCTGTACGGGTAGAACTGGTAACACGTACCGTAAATGTTGAGTTGTTACCACCACCGTGTTCTGCCTGAAGTACCAACAGCAGGTCGAGCATACGAGCCTCCAGCGGTGTATAGTCTTTCTTTATCATATAGAGAAAGTTCTCGGCAATCGAGAGATTCTCATGCGGATGGCGGATATGCAGCGAACGTCCGTGAATACTATGACGGTAAATGCTGTACGCATAGGCTATGATGGTAGGGAACTTCGATATCAGCTCGATGGACTGGCGCATCAGGTTATCGCGTGAAATATCGTCCGGATTCGGGTCGAACGTATACATCTCGAGCACACTGCGCGCCAGAATGTTCATGATATTCTGACCCTCCAGGTCGATGATATTCATGGTCGTCTTCTTGTCGAGTGGCATATTGTCGTTTATCAGCTCTTTGAAAGCAGCCAGTTGTTCACTGTCGGGGAGTTCTCCCGAAAGCAGCAGATAGGCAACTTCCTCGAATCCAAAACGTTTTTCCTTCAACAATGCATGGGCGATGTCATCCAAATCGTATCCTCTATAGAACAACTTTCCGGGAATAGGTTTCAAACCCTCTTCAGTACGCTCATAACCTACAACGTTACCAATCTTAGTCAGTCCTACAAGAACACCTGTGCCGTCTTCATTACGCAGACCACGCTTCACATTATATTTCGTGAAAAGCTCATTATCAATCCGGCATGCCTGTTTGGCACATTCCGAAAGTTTATATACGATATATTCTTTTTTCATTCTGATACGTTCTTTTGATTATAATGACTCTATTACACGCTGTCCGAACTCTTTCGTAGCCAAAGCTTTCCGTCGGGCATGAAACGAGCCAGATCGACCGTTGCCTCTCCTGCTCCGAACAATTGTTCCAATGCATTTGTGATGAGTAAAGCAGCCTCTTTCCATCCCAGATACTCCAGCATCATGACAGACGACAGCAATAACGAACAAGGATTAACTACATTCTTTCCGGCAATATCAGGAGCCGTACCGTGCGTTGCCTCAAAAATAGCATGTCCTGTCAGGTAATTGATATTGGCCCCCGGAGCGATTCCGATACCTCCTACCATAGCAGCCAGCTGGTCGGAAACATAATCTCCGTTCAGATTCAACGTTGCAATAACCGAATATTCTTCCGGGATAAGCAAGGTATTCTGCAAGAAGGCATCAGCAATACAGTCCTTAATAATAACTTTTCCTGTATTCATAGCCTCAGCCAGTGCAGCCTTTGCCGATTCTTCACCCAGATCCTTCTTCAACTGGTTATACTGGTTCATCGTAAATATACGGCCGGCAAACTCTGTTTCTGCCACTTCATACCCCCAACGCTTGAATCCTCCTTCGGTAAATTTCATAATATTTCCCTTGTGTACCAGTGTAACCGAAGGCAATTTGTGCTGCAATGCGTACAAGATAGCTGCACGCACCAGACGTTTCGTGCCTTCTACTGATACAGGCTTTACTCCGAACGAAGAAGTTTCGGGGAAACGTACTTTCTTTACCCCCATCTCATCACGCAGAAAAGCATAAAACTTCTGTGCTTCGGAAGTACCCTGCTCCCATTCGATACCGGCATAAATATCTTCTGTATTTTCTCGGAAGATGTGCATATCCACTTTTTGAGGTTCTTTAACCGGAGAAACTACTCCACGGAACCAGCGTACCGGACGCAGGCAAACATACAAATCGAGTGTCTGACGCAAAGCAACATTCAGCGAACGAATACCTCCTCCTACCGGTGTAGTAAGAGGGCCTTTAATACCTATCAAATACTCACGGAAAGCATCCATAGTCGCTTCGGGCAGCCATTCTCCAGTCTGTTCGAAAGCTTTTCCTCCAGCCAGAACTTCTTTCCATTCGATAGAGCGTTTTCCACTATAAGCCAACTTTACAGCTTCGTTTACTATTTGCTGACATACGGGAGTAATCTCTGCTCCCACTCCGTCACCTTCTATAAAAGGGACAGTTACACAGTCGGGCACAACCAACCGACCGTCTTGCATATATACCTTACTCATAATCTTTTTATTGTTTTCTGAATGTATTCAGGGCACACCCTGCCTTAAACCAACCTATCTGCATTTCGTTGTATGTATGTGATGCCAAGAACATATCTTCTGTTCCGTTTTCATGTTTTACGATTACCTGCAACGGCTTTCCCGGAGCAAAGCTATCCAACCCTACAATTGAGATGCAATCGTGTTCCTGTATCTTGTCGTAATCATCTTTATTCATAAAGGTAAGCGCCAGCATACCTTGTTTTTTCAAATTCGTTTCGTGAATACGGGCAAAGCTCTTAGCAAGAATCACACGTACATTCAGGAATCGAGGTTCCATGGCCGCATGTTCACGGCTCGAACCTTCTCCGTAGTTTTCCTCTGCCACTACAATAGAAGGAATACCTTTTGCCTTATATTGCTTTGCCACAGCCGATACAGCCTCATAATCACCAGTCAGTCTGTTCCATACACTATTGGTCTTGCCATTGAATGCGTTTACAGCCCCCATCAGCATATTATCGGAAATATTTTCCAAGTGTCCACGGAAACGGAGCCACGGTCCTGCCATCGAAATATGATCAGTAGTACATTTACCCTGTGTCTTGATCAGCAACGGCATATCTGTCAGATCCTTTCCATCCCATGCTGCAAAAGGAGCCAGTTTCTGTAAACGTTTAGAATCGGGAGCGATAGAAACTTCCAGATTCTTTCCGTCGGCAGCCGGAGCTACATATCCGTTGTCGTCTACCGTGAATCCTTTATCCGGCAAGGTTTCTCCTGCCGGAGCATCGAGCTTGACCTGCTCACCTCTTTCATTTGTCAATGTATCAGTCAGCGGATTGAAACATAAATCTCCTGCAATAGCCAGCGCCATAGCTAACTCAGGCGAAGCGACAAAAGCATGCGTATTGGGATTGCCGTCGGCACGCTTGGCAAAATTACGGTTAAACGAAGTCACGATAGAATTGGCACGCTGCGGATCGTCAGTTACACGCTTCCACTGTCCGATGCACGGACCACAAGCGTTTGTCATAATCACTCCTCCTACCGCTTCAAAATCGGCTATCATTCCATCACGCTTTGTCGTACAGTAAACCTGCTCCGAACCTGGATTTATAATTAACTGGGCAGTCATTTTCAACCCTTTTGCCTTCACCTGACGGGCCAATGAAGCCGCACGAGTCAAGTCTTGATACGAAGAGTTTGTACACGAACCAATCAACCCCACTTCCATCCGTTGCGGATAACCGTTTGTCCGCACCTTTTCTGCAAATTCCGATATCGGACATGCTGCATCGGGTGTAAACGGACCATTGATATATGGCTCCAATGTAGACAAATCTATATCAATAACTTTATCATAATATACTTCCGGATTAGCCTCTACCTCTGCGTCAGCTTTCAGATACAAAGCATTGCCCGAAGCCATTGCAGCCACCTCCTTACGTCCCGTAGCACACAGATATTTCTCCATTTCCGCATCATAAGGGAATATGGAAGTTGTAGCTCCTACTTCAGCGCCCATATTACAAATGGTCGCTTTACCGGTAGCAGACAGTGAAGCCGTTCCTTCTCCAAAATATTCGATAATGGCATTGGTAGCTCCTTTTACAGTAAGCATACCCGCCAGCTTTAATATTACATCTTTGGGCGAGGCCCAGCCATTAAGCTTACCTTTCAGACGCACACCGATAATTTTAGGCATTTTCAGTTCCCATTCCATTCCGGTCATTACATCTACCGCATCAGCTCCTCCTACTCCGATGGCAATCATTCCTAAACCGCCGGCATTGGGAGTATGAGAATCTGTTCCTACAATCATTCCGCCCGGGAACGCATAGTTCTCTAATACAACCTGATGAATGATACCAGCTCCCGGTTTCCAAAAACCGATGTTATATTTAGAGGCAACACTCTTCAGAAAGTCATATACCTCCTTATTTGTCTCTTCAGCTACAGGTAAGTCTTCTTTAAATCCCCGATATGCCTGTATCAAATGGTCACAGTGTACCGTAGCCGGAACAGCAGCACTTTCTTTCCCTGAATTCATAAATTGCAGCAACGCCATCTGAGCCGTAGCATCTTGCATAGCTACTCTGTCAGGACGGAAATTTACATAATCCTCACCACGCGAAAAGAAGCAACTGTATCTGCATTATATAAGTGTGCATATAATATTTTTTCTGCCAATGTCATGGCTTTACCTAATTTCATTCGCGCTGCATCCACATGTACTGCATACGATGCATAAAAGCGTTTCAGCATCTCAATATCGTAAACCATTCTGTTTTCCTTTCTTTTTTACCTTTTAAATAATGTCACAAACATATAGAAAATATTTCAACAATCAATAAAAATTAAATAAATTAATTCATTTTGAAAGAAAATATCGCAATATTGCATAATTATAACATAAAGAAAGATTCTATTCTTTACAAAGTTCTTTATTTCTTCATTCAATTTACAGAAAAGAAAACAGGAGGTTTCATAAGATTATAAAAACGGAAACAACCTTACATCGACAGTTCTGAAAAAATAAAATCAACGAACATATATACTTCATAGATTATCACTATCTTTGCCTGTAAATCATTAAGAACATCATATGAGCAAACTGAAAAAAGCATGGGAATATATCCGTCAGCATAAATACCTTATTACAATACTTGTCTTTTTGCTGATAATCGGTGTATTAGATGAAGAAAACAGTCTGATACAGCGCTTCTCACACTGGCGTGAAATCCAGACATTAAATACGGAAATAGAGCATTACCGTAAACAATATGAAAGGGACAGTCGCGAACTAAAAGAACTGACTTCAAATCCGGAGGAACATGGAAAAAGTTGCACAGCGAAAAGTACTTGATGAAGAAAGAGAATGAAGATATTTATATTTTTGAAGAAGATTTGAAAAAGATCAAGGATGAGTAAATACTATTCTGCTATAGCTACTGTAGGGGCAGTAGCACTACTGTTGGGAGCTGCACTGCAAATCACCCAACTGGCATGGGCTCCATACTTATATCTGATAGGAGCCATTATGTTTGCCTATGTACAAGTAATGAGCGGTTACGAAGGGAAAAACATCATTATCCGCCGCCTGCGCCGCCAGCAAATAATCGGAGCAACTTTACTGGTTGTTGCCGGAGTAATGATGATTCTCTGGAAACGAAATGAATGGGTAGTATGTCTGACTATTGCTGCCGTACTGGAAATGTACACCGTATTCCGTATTCCTCAGGAAGAGGAAAAAGAAAAGAACAAATAATCCGGTTCAAGAGCATATACACAAAACAGAGTAAGTTTTTGATAGCACAGTAACCGGTTACTATTAAAATATAAAAGCCATATCAAACTCAGTATCGAGTAATGATATGGCTTTATTTTATCACCGTGATTTTATAAACATGAATCAACGGACAATGGTCAGTTCATCAATCAAATGCTTGGCTCCCGCATATTTATCGATGACAAACAACACATATCGAATGTCAACACAAGCAGCACGCTGCAACTGCGGATTGTAAGCAATATCTCCTGTCAGTCCTTCATAGTTACGGTCGAAACCTACTCCAATCAATTCACCTTTTGAGTTGAACACCGGAGAGCCAGAGTTACCACCCGTATTGTCAGTCGCTGTAACAAAACATACCGGCATACGTCCATCAGCCATAGCATATGGTCCGAAATCTTTCTTCTCGTACAACTCTTTCAGCTTAGGAGATACCACAAATTCAGGATTTTCCGGATCTTCTTTTTCCATTACTCCCTTCAATGTAGTATAGTACAGACATTCTTTGCCATCGGCTGGTTCATACGAACCAATCTTACCATAAGTCAATCGCAAAGTAGAGTTGGCATCCGGATAAATAGCCTTTCCTTCCTTTTGCTTCAAGGCAAGCATACCTGCCACCCATGTCTTATGTGCACGGTTGTAAGCATTGGTTTCTGCCTTCATAGCCTCATCCGTAGCCTTATACCCTTCTTTTACAGATTTAGCATATTGCACCATCAGATCTTTCTTCAGTTTGTCAGCGCTCGGATTCTGCAAGAACGCAGCCAAAGCTTTAGAACTTCTAAAGATAGAACGATCGAAGCAAGCATCAACAAAAGCATCTGTACTGCCAGCAAACTGTCCGTCTATTACTTTAAAAATACTGATACGTTGTCCGGCAGGAATCAGTTGCGCATATAAAGCAAGCAATTGTTTAGACACCTTACGGTCGACTATCGTACTGTAATCCTTGTTAAAGAATTTCCTTCCCTGTTCCTGCAAAGCAGTAATGGCAGCCTTGATACCCTTCTTGTCATTCTTTTCCAAAGCTTCCAACAGCTTATCAGTATCAGGTATTTTAGAAAACTCTGTACCCAGCATCAAAGCTTCATAAATGGCCTGCTGATGATATACAGCGTCATGGCGTTTTGCAACAATCTGCTTGATACTTTCATAAGCCTGACGATAAGATTCATTTCCTGTTTCGTCGCCAAAAGCCAGAAGACGTTTCTGCTCATCTTTCTTACGATCGAGTACCTTGAGCGATACAAGTCCTTCGTTCATACCGATGGCATTCTTCCAGTAATTGGCAGAAGAAGCATACTTGGCTGCATACTGGATGCGTGTCTTGGCATCTTTTGCCATTTCCTCACCCAACACACGCAGACGAACTCCGCGCACGGTATCACGCATAAAGTTGGTAGTCTGCATACGTTCCTCCACTTCATCACTGATCATGTAACGCCAGTTACGTCCGGGGAATCCCATTACAAAAGTAAAATCACCTTCCTTAATGCCATTCATATTGATAGCAAGGTGCTTCTTGACTTTCAAAGGAACATTGTCTGCCGCATAATTGGCTGGTTTACCATCTTTCGATGCATAAATACGGAAGATAGAAAAGTCACCACAATGACGCGGCCACATCCAGTTATCCGTATCAGCTCCAAACTTTCCGATAGAAGAAGGAGGAGCACCTACCATACGAATATCCTTATATACTGTCTTTACAAACAGATAATATTTATTAGCTCCGTAGAACGGTTTCAGTTCGAGAACAGCAAAATCGTCTGTCTTTATATTCTCTTTCTTGGCAAAACGTTTAGCCACAGTCGACAAGTATGAAGGAGAAAGATAATTCAATCCTTCAGGATCCTCATCCTTTTTTAACTGCTCCTGTACATAGTCGGTCACATCGAGGATGCGGTCGATAAACGTAATGGTCAGTCCTTCACAGGGAAGTTCCTGTTCACGGCTCATCGCCCAAAAACCATCCGTCAGATAATCGTGTTCCACAGCACTGTGCTGCTGAATATACTGATATCCGCAGTGATGATTGGTAAGCACCAGTCCCTCTGCAGAGATTACTTCGCCGGTACATCCTCCCCCAAAGTGTACAACAGCATCCTTCAGACTGATGCTGTCGGGACAATATACCTTATCTATACTGATATCCAAACCCAATCCTGCATCACGGCAGCGTTCTGCTTCTTCAGGTCTGTCAGCATCCACATGCCCTCGTCGGCATATCCGGCGAGAGAGCATGCGGCAAGCATAGAAAATAATATGGTTTTCTTCATTATTCTACGATAGTCATTTCGTCAATCAGGTTCTTGCAACCACCCAATTTTTCAACGATGAATAATACATAGCGAATATCTACAGCAATACAACGCTGGAGATTGTTGTCGAAATTAATATCACCCGAAAGTGATTCCCAGTTACCGTCGAATGCAGCACCAATCAGTTCACCATTACCATTCAACACCGGAGAACCAGAGTTACCACCGGTAATATCGTTGGTAGTAAGGAAACAAGTCGGCATTTCACCGTTAGGCAATGCATAGCGACCGAAGTTCTTTGTAGCATACAACTCTTTCAGCTTAGCAGGAACGACAAATTCCGGATTGCTCGGATCTTCTTTTTCCATTACACCCTTCAGCGTAGTGTAATATTTATAATGGATACCATCCTTCGGATCGTAAGATTTTACGTTACCGTAAGTCAGACGGATAGTAAAGTTTGCATCCGGAGCTTTCGGAGTTGGAGCATACATTTCACACAAGCCACGTACATATGTCTTATGCAACAAATCGATATTGCCGCTTACTGCATCATACTTTTCATTCAGTTTCTTCGACAATTCATTTTTGCTAGAAGAATATTGTACTGCAAGGTCGTTTTCGATAGCTTTAACGGTAGGGTTGCTGATGAAAGCATTGAAGTTTTTATCGTTAGAGAAAATGCTATTGTCATACAAAGCATCAATGTAAGCATCATAATTGCCTTTATACTTTGTCTGGATAGTCTGATAGAATGCAGGCAAAGCATCAGCTGGTACACTCTCTGCATACAGCGGAATCAAGACTTTAGCTACCTTACGGTCTACTTCATGATCATAATCCTTGTTGTGTACATCGGCATATGCTTCTTTCAGGCTGCTGATAGCTTTTTCAATATCTTTCTTTTTGTTCTTCTGCAAAGCAGTTTTCAAATCGTTGAACAAAACGTATGTAGCGCCAAACTCGATACCGCTTCTGAAAGTTTCACTGAAGTAAATCATCTGCTTGGTAATCGGAGTAGCCTTCTGAACATACTCGTCAATCTGGCTTACAACCTTAGCATAGTCGGCATTGTTCTGTTCTTTTGCAAACTGCGCAAACTTAGCTTCCTGTTCAGCCTTTGCTTCCAATACTTTATTGTCGACGATAGCCTTGTTCATACCGATAGAGTTTTTCCAGTAGTTGCTGGAAGAAGCGAACTTACTTGCATACTGGATACGTACCTTATCGCTGGCAGCCATTTCCTTACGCAATACGTTCTGACGTGCTTCACGAACTTCAATACGAGGAGTGTTTATTCCTTCCATACGCATTTTCACTTCACTTTCAGTCAGGTAACGGCTGGTGCTTCCCGGGAATCCCATAATCATAGCATAGTCGCCTTCCTGCAAACCTTTCAGCGAAATAGCAAGATGCTTCTTCACTTTCAAAGGTACATTGTCGGCACTATATTCAGCCGGGTTACCATCTTTATCGGCATAGATACGGAACATAGAGAAGTCACCTGTATGACGCGGCCACATCCAGTTGTCTGTTTCTCCACCGAATTTACCGATTGATGAAGGAGGAGCAGCTACCATACGCACATCGCTGTATGTCTTGATGAAGAACAGATAAAATCTGTTTCCTTCATAGAACGGAAGAGCTTCGGTAGAAATACCCGGTTTGTCCTTCAAATCACTATTCTTCAGTTCATCAGCAGCAAGCTTATCCAGATATTCTGCACCAAAAGAATTGATTTCAGTCACTTTTCCGTCTTTGATATCCTGGTTCACCTTGTCGGTTACATCTACAATTCGTTCTACAAACTTAAATGTCAACCCCGGAGTTGGAAGTTCTTCTGAACGGCTTTTTGCCCAAAATCCGTCAGTCAGGTAATCGTGTTCAACAGAACTATGCTGCTGGATAGCATCGTAACCACAGTGGTGATTAGTAAGAATCAGTCCGTCTGGAGAAATAATTTCACCGGTACATCCTCGTCCGAATATACCAACAGCATCTTTCAGTGTTACGCTGTTCGGATTGTAAATATCGGCAATATCCATTTTCAAACCTTGTGCTTTCATACGGTCGGCAAGGTTCTGCTCCTTCATCAGCTGAAGAAGCCACATTCCTTCGTCGGCTTTCACCGGTGAAAAGGCAGCACAAATCAGTGCCAATGCTAATACTTTAAGTTTTTTCATTGTTATGATATTTAAAAATAATAATTGATATTTTTTCGTTGTCAGCAAATAGCCAGCAAAGATAGCGAAAAATACGTTTTGAGTAGCTTAATTCAGTAATAATCCTCTATTTAGTTTAATTTTTGATAATTTATTTTCACGTCATTTCTAAACGTTATACCTTTGCCGCAGAAATTTCTAAAGGCTTATTGCATGTACAGATTTTACTTTTTTCTCTTTTGTGCCATTATTTGCGCTTCGTGCGGAAAGAAATATAAAATAGAAGGTATTTCTTCTGTATCGAAACTGGATGGAAAAATGCTTTTCATAAAAGTGCCGTCCGGAGATAAGTTGGTAAATATAGACTCGGCTGAAGTGGTACACGGGATATTCAAGATGAAAGGAAAAGTCGACTCTACCGTAATTGCTTCTTTGTATATGGACGACGACTGCATCATGCCGGTTGTCATAGAGGAAGGAAATATCAGTATCAATATCGACAAAGCAGGTTTTTCTGTAAAAGGAACTCCGTTGAACGACAGTTTCAATGAGTTTATCATAAAGAAAACTTCGCTGGAAGATCGTGCGTATGAAGTGGAAAGAATGGAAAGCCGTATGATTATGGACGGCAAAGATCCTAAATTTATCCAAGAAGAGATGGAAAAACAGCGCACCGCGTTAGGAAACGACATGGACGACCTTGCCAAGACATTTATCCAGGAAAATTACAACAATGTATTGGGAACAGGAGTCTTTCTGATGCTATGCAACGGATTTCCTTATCCGATATTGACTCCGATTATGGAGGAAATAATAAACGATGCTCCCGATTCTTTTAAAAACAATCCGATGATAAAGGAATATGTATCGGTTGCACGCAGCAATATGGACAAGCTGCAAGCCGTACAATAAAACTCTTTTTCCTTTAGAAGTTCGTCATCTTAGAGAATCAAATAAAAAAAGAAGGTATAATTTTACGGAAAACATCAGCATATTTTCCGTTTTTTTGTACAAATTTCACCCAACATTTCACGTTGTTTTTTCACAGATATTAAATCACTCTGTTTCAAGCAATAACAAAGTTTACCCCTTTCATCTGACGCTATCATTCAACAACAAGAATGATCCTTTGTTTAAGCGAAGATGAAAGGGGTAAACTTTTTTTATTACTGATCGGGATTCTCCATCTTACCTTTATATTTCTGAGGTAAATCTTTTTCGATAGCCTTATACGATTCAGCCATCAACATTTGCAGATTCTCTTCTCCCTTTTTTCCTAACGGATAAATAGGTTCGTGTATCGTCAGAGTCATCGGATGCCAATGCAAAAGCTTACCTGTGCGGGGAAGAATATCAAACGATCCGTCTATGGTAAGTGGAACAACAGGAAGTTGCAACTGGTCGGCAAGCAGAAAAGCTCCCTTCTTGAAGTTTGCCATATGTCCTGTAAACGTACGTGCTCCCTCGGGGAATACAACCAATGAAGTTCCTCCCTGCAATACTTTTTCCGCACTCTTTATTGTTTCGTATACCTTACGAGGACTAGATTTGTCGACAAAAATAAAGCCGGCAGATTCGCACGCCTTACCAACGAACGGAAGCTTACGAAGGCTTTTCTTCATCATCCATTTGAAGTTACGCCCCAAAAATCCATAAACCAAAAAGATATCGAATGAACCTTGATGATTGGCAACGAATACATAGGATGTTTTCTTATCCAGGTGTTCATGCCCCTTGACTTTTACCGGAAGCAAAAACAAAAAACATGTAAGCTGTGACCACAATTTACCCGGATAATATCCCCAGAAATGTCCGTTACCCAACCAACATCCCAACATGGTAGTCAAAGCAGTAAGTATAGTTGCCACCAGAAAAATCGA
>ENA-OQJS01000010-OQJS01000010.1-human-gut-metagenome-genome-assembly--contig:-NODE-10-length-36350-cov-1.297932_pt1 | contig 36350 bp, 37 predicted proteins | sample MGYA00242598_ERZ504764 | MGnify/ENA primary metagenome ERZ504764 (study PRJEB26092, sample SAMD00036368) | human gut metagenome | host: Homo sapiens | study: EMG produced TPA metagenomics assembly of...
CTTTTGCGGCGTTGGCTTTGCTGATGGTAGCGGAAGTGTCGGCGGCGCAGCTCAGCGTTTTCGGCGCGGTAACTTCCGTCTGGTGCAGTTCGGCAAGCTTGTCGAGATCGTAGGACCCGTCGAAGCTGGTGAACGCTTCGGAGATCTTCGCCTTCAGCTGGAACGCCTTGGAATAGGAGGTGTTCATGGCCGTGACGGCTTCCTTGCAGTCGTTGAGTGCGGCCAGGTCGCGCATTTGCTGCGATGCGCGCACGCCTGTGAATCCGAAGACCGCGCCCAGAACAACGACTACGACGACTACGGCGATGATGATCTGGCGGTAGATGTGCTTTACGCGCTGGTCCGTCCAAGCGTCGCCGTCGCTGATGCCTTGCGCTATGGCCGCGTCGAATAGGTCTTGCGGCTGGCGGGATTCGCTGGATTCGTGTGATTGCCGGTTGCTGTTTTCAGCCGTGTTGCCGCTGCTGATTGTGCGCTCTCCGGTTGCGTTGGTACTGGTTGCGTTGGTTTCGACTTCGGTTGCTTCGACTTCGTTGGAAGCGTTGCCGACAAGCGTATTCCCGGTATTGCCATCGGCATCGCTGGCAAATGCGCTGCTGACGGTCGAGCTGTTAACGGCGATACCGCTGGCAGCGGCGTCACTACTGTCGGCAGAAGTGCAGGTCGTTGCGCTTCCGGCAAGTGTTCTCGGTGTGTGTGCGTAGGTACTTTCCTCTGCTGGCTTTCTTGCCGTGCCGTGCCATAACCCCTCCAGAATCTGCCTACTATTCTGTACTCCCGGTGACAGCTCCCGATTCAGGGCAATTGAATCACGTTCCGAGAGTCCACCTGAAATGCCAATATACAGCGTACGATACCCGTCCTTCCCCGATTTCCCACACTCGTGTTGTAGTCGTTAATGCATTCAGGTACTCTCTGGAGTTTTATTCGTCTGTGGTAACTTCTTAAAAAATTTTGAGAAGTGTTGGTGGAAACTTCTTAAAATTTTTGAGAAGTGTTATGCTGGGATTGTTGGGTGTTTCGCAACGGACGGCGAAAGGAAGAACTTATGGTGCCGGATAATCCATGTGAATCGTATGCCATGCTGGTTCGTGAGTCCATGCAGTTTGACATTCCTACGCCGTCACGCCGCATCGAAATCATACGCGAGCTGCCGCAGCCGGCAGTGTTCAATGCTGTGCACATCATCACTGGCATCCGACGTTGCGGCAAAACGTTCTATCTTTTCCAGAAAATTCATGATTTGTTACAAAACGGCGTCTCGCGTAATGATATTTTCTATTTCAACTTCGCTGACGATCGTCTGCAACCAATGCAAGACACCGTGCTCAACGATATTGTTACGGAATACTGGCGGCAATATCCCGACTCTCGTGACCATGGCTGCTACCTCTTCCTTGACGAAGTGCAAGAATGCGCCAATTGGCAGGGATTCTGCCAGCGCATAGCCGAACATGAAGCTGTGACGCTAGTCATTACTGGATCGTCTTCGAAACTGTCCAGCGAAGAAATCGCAACGAATTTCCGAGGAAGATCGCATCCGCATGCCATGGCGCCACTGTCTTTCCGTGAATTCTGCGACTTTCGGGGAATCGAAACGCCTACAGCGGGCAGCACTCTTGCCGATGCCGTGTTTTCGCCGCGAGAGGTCACCCGGTTTGAAGCTGCCTACAACGATTACCTAACTATTGGCGGCTTCCCTGCAGTGCAACGTATGGTTGAAGCTGATCGTATTGAAACGCTCCAAGGTTACGTGCGGGACGTGGTTGCGCGTGACGTTGCCGAGCGTCTTGGTCGTGAAAACATTACTCTCGCCACGCAGATAGCGCTTTTTTTGCTGCGCAATACGGCCTGCGAGCTGTCTACCAATGGTCTTGTGGAAACGTTGCGAGCGGTCGGCTGGAAAATCTATTGGGATAAGGCGAATACGTTACTCGAGCTGTTCAAGCAGGCATTTCTGGTGTATCAGCTTGAGGAGTATTCCACCATGCTCAAGCCGGATAGTACTGCGGTGCCGAAAATGTATGCCGTCGATCAGGGTATGGTTTACGCGGTGTCACGCGCCAACCAGCAAGATATTGGAAAACGACTGGAAACTGCGATTTTCTGCGAACTGCAGAGACGAACTTCCGGTAGGCGTACGGAAACAATCACTTCATACACTATGCCGACGTCCAAACAGGAGAAAGTTGACTTTCTTATCGGCGATGCTCTTGCTACGGAACCGTATGGGCTTATTCAAGTGTGTGCCAATATGGGAAATGAGAAAACCAGGGCGCGAGAAATCGGCTCTCTGCAAGCGGTTATGCAACGTACCAACGTTGATTCCGGCCTGATTCTCACGCTTAACGAGGGAGAAACCATCGAACTTCCCGATTCCACTGGCACGATCCACGTACTCCCCTCCTGGAAATGGTCCCTCTACGAAGCGTGATGGGAAGGTCAGCGAGAATGCTGGAAAGGAGATATGGAAATGGATGATGCCATATCGGTGCCCCTAACGAGCTAGTCGATTCTTATCAGTGTGTAATGCGTGAGATGTGGGGATTGGGATGATTTGGGAGTTGGGGATGGACGGGGTTGTGGGTTGCAGTTAGAGTTGGCGGTTAGGGCGTTTGCGCCGAATATTTGGGGCTGATGACTGTATTCAAGAGAGGCTGACGAATGGTTTCGCCACATCATGTTGTGAAGATCGTGACTGCGTTGTCTGCGGTTGCGTTGACTGCTTCCGTTGCGGTTGCGCCGGCTTACGCATTGCAGGATATTGCGATTGAGGATGCTGTTGCGCAAAGCGGTTCCGTTACTGCAGATAATGGTGTTGTTATGCAGTCTGGCGATCAGTCGGATGATCAGACGGGCGGCCAGCAATCGCAAGACAGCATGCCCGACAATCCGAATGCGAAACTTCCGGATAACGTCAGTGACGAGATTTCCGACGATGCACCGTGGTTTCGGAAGACCTGGCTGTCACCCCCGAAGGTGAGGTCAAGAACATCGAAACCGGCGAAATCGTGACCGATCCAACATTGGTCGGCACGAAAGATCAGCAGCCGGATCCGCTCGCCAAAACCAACGGCGAATCCTTCATTCCGGTAAGCGCGGAAGATGTCAAAAATGCTGTAGCCGACGCGAATGACGCAAATAGCGCGGAATCGCAATCCGAGCAATCCGACGCAACCGTGAAACAATCCGTGGAACAATCGTCGTTGAAGTCGGCAAAGTCGAATACGAAAACCGCGCAATCGCAATCCACACAATCCAACACGAAAGTACAAACAGCCAAATTCGAAAGCAACGATTACGGCGCGCACTGGGGCACCTACAACAATTCGAAAGCTTTTTTCGACTACCAGAACAATCTGTTCGTGCAGCAAGCCAAAGGCGTGATCGACGTTTCCGGATGGCAAGGCGACATCGACTGGGCCAAAGCGAAAGCCGACGGCGTGGAAGGCGCGATCATCCGCCTCGGCTACGGCGAAGGCAACAATGCCGACAAGAAAGCGCAACGTAACATTTCCGAATGCAAGCGATTCGGCATCCCGTTCGGCATCTACTGGTATTCCTACGCGGACACTCCGTCGATTGCCAAAGAAGAAGGTGCCGACGTGGTCGCCAAACTCAAGCAGTTTGGCGTGAATCCGAGAGACTTGGCGTACCCCGTGTACTACGACCTGGAAAAGTGGACCTGGGAGGGGCATCAGCCGCCCACCGACCCGAACGTGTACAACAATATCGTCAACAATTGGTACAGCGCACTACAGTCCGCCGGATACAAGAACCTGGCGTCTACTCGTACACCAGCTACCTGCAGGGGCCACTGAAACATGTCGACATTTACGCCAAAACCACGTGGGTGGCGCAGTACGGCGCTCGCATGGGATTCGACTCATTTCCGACCAACAGTCGCGGATGGCAATACACCAGCACCGGCAAAGTGGACGGTATCAGCGGCAATGTGGATATGAATGCGTTTGGGAATAAGGAGTTTGTTCCTGATTATCCGGAAGGAACCGGATATTATATGTCTAATTCTTTGAAGGGCGGCGCTGCCGATTTTTCGTTCGGGTACGGTCGTGCTGGTGACGAAGCTACGCAGGTGATTGGAATGGAGACGGTAAGGACTCCCTGACCTTGCGTCGTGGAAATATGTTTTATACGAAGTATTCGTTGACCGGAGGAAATGCTGATTGTGCATTCAGTTACGGGAAGAACGAAGATCTTGTACTGCCTGGAGATTGGGATGTCGATGGCAAAGACACATTTGCAGTGCGTAGAGGGTCTACGTACTATATCAAAAATTCGCTAGAGGGTGGAATTGCCGATAAGTCGTTTATCTACGGTCGTTCCGAAGACCAAACTTATGTTGGCGATTGGAATGGTGACGGACATGATACTTTTGTTGTTCGACGGGGCAATGTGTTCTATTTTAAGAATTCACTGACTGGTGGCAATGCGGACACTGTGATTACATACGGTCGTGATGATGATCAAGTATATGTTGGTGATTGGGATGGTGATGGCAAAGATTCCTTGGCCGTGCGTCGCGGTAACACTTTCTATGTGAAAAATACCATTGCCAGTGGTGTCGCTGATGAAGCATTCAGTTATGGCAAAACAAGCGATACCGTTCTTGTTGGTGATTGGGATGGCGACGGCAAAGATACTTTTATGGTGCGACGATAGTTGAAACAGGTGTTGAATGGGTGTAAAGAAACGATTCAAAAACCGTGAGTCCGGTATTGAATTACTGCGAATTATCGCGATGCTGCTTATTGTGCTTCACCACGAGGTGATGCATAATGCGCTGCCTGTGTTGGATCAAGAACTATCTGTAAGAAAACTAACTTTGCAATTATTCTATTTCACTCCAGGTAAAGTAGGAATTGCGCTGTTCTTTATTATTTCCGCATGGTTCGTCGTGGATAAGACGCCTTCTTTGCGTTTATCTTGTCGAAAAGTATGGATTTTAGAGAGAGAACTTCTTTTTTGGAGTTTATGTTTGGGTGCTGTGACTCTGTATAAAGTACCCGAGGAAAGAACCATAGAATCCCTTTGGAAAATATTGTTCCCTCTGTCTCGCAATACGTGGTGGTATGCGACGAGTTATGCTATTTTCCTTTTCCTATCTCCATTTCTAGTGCGTGGACTACGTGCATTGGGAAAGAAATACCATGGACAGTGTTGTCTCGCGATGGGATTTTTATGGGGAGTATTGACGCTGATTCCTAACTCAAATCTAGAAATCAGCCTTAATTCCATGGGCTTTATCTATGTTTTTGTGCTAATCGCATACTACAAGTGGTACATGAGACCGTTTCAAACTGCCACTGCATGGAAAATGTTTTTAATCTCAATTGTAGTAATTTTACTCTGGAACGTAATTGTGTCATTTGCTACTGTAGGTCATAGCGACAGGATCTATGAGTACTTATTGTGTTTGGAGAGAGAATGGTCGGTTCTTTCACTTGCTCTAAGTTTTGGGCTGTTCCTGCTATTTTGCCGACTACATTTCCAAAGTCGTATTGTCAATAGTTGTGCGGCCTCGACGTTTGGGACATACCTAATTACAGAGCATTATTATGTTCGAGGGATATTATGGCAGCAGTGGTTCAATCTTTCGAATTGGTATGACACATACTCTGCGCCGGTCATCCTTCTGATCGTTTTTGTTATTGGGATAGCTGTATTTGTTGTAACGTTGATTTTAGACAAGGTGCGTGCACTGCTTTTCAAGTTGACTATTGATAGGAACAAAGGTCATTGGTTTGATGTCCTTTGGGATGTAGCTGAACGGCGTTTCCCGATTTTGAAGGACAAGAACTAGGTGTTATCTTTTGTTTGACATCCGCAGAAGTGCGCCAGCTCCTGCGAAAGCGAGGTCTGCGAATGTCATGGTAATGCGACTTACTAACACAACTGCCAGTATGCCTCCAGATGAAAGCGAGCCTGCGAATAGGAGACCTAGAACTCCTTCTCTGACACCTGTTCCTGCAGGCACGAATACTACAAGGAATCCCGCTACCCAGCCAATGCGTATGCTCCGATGGAAAGTGCCATATTGGAAATGGAAAGATCCATGCCGAAGCCATAAGCTAGCAGCCATACTTGTACGCCGGCAATGCACCATGCAATGACCGCTAATAATGTGGACAGTCCCAAACCTTTAAATGATATCTGGCGTTCCGGTGTCGGCCTCTTAAGCAACTTAAATCCAAATGCGATAAGTCGATTCAAGACAGGGGGCATAAGTAACGCGATTAGCGCGATTAGCAATAGTACGATTGCCCAAGTTGGTACCTGAATGGCTACAGAGGTACCAAGTATAGTGATGACACCGATTCCAGTTCCGGTAAGTAACGAGATAAGCACGGCTACGGTCATGGCCGTTACTGAACGGCGGGCTGGAATGTCATGATCTCGGCCGATTTCTGCTGCGGCTACAATATTCCATACGCCGCCAGGAATGTATTTACCTATTTGGCTGATGCCAAATAACTGGGTGGCTGTGCTCCAATCGAGTGGAGATCCCAAATCGGCAAGAATGACGCGCCAAGACCACAGGGTGAAAAAGACGTATACAACGGCCAGGAGAAATCCAGCCGTAGCGATTTGCCACGATAGTGTGGTAAGTGCAGCTACAAGAGGATTCCAATTTTTGATGATAACCCATATGAGTGCTGCTAAAGCGATGGCGAGGAAAAACCAACGGATTAGTGGCGAGTTCATAACTTTTTTTAGCTTGTTCATTGCCGTCCTTGCAGCGTGATTAATGTTCTTTAATCCATTGGGAGAGTTCGCGTGTGATGATGTCACTAGTGAATCGTTGTGCGTTTTTAGCGGCGTCGCTCTGTTTGCGCGCAAGAATATTGGGAGAGGAAATAAGAGACGCTATGGCGTCTGCCAATGCTTGTGGATTGTTCGGAGCCACATATACTACGCCATTGCCTAGTGCTCGGCGTTGCGGAGGTGTATCACTGGTGATAACCGCACATCCGGCAGCATGGACTGATACACCTTGTTGGGAACCACGTGCAGTCCCTTCGGGGTGTTGGAGAAAATACCCAAAGCGATGTCATGTGATGCCACTATTTGAGGTAGTTCTTCCGGCTCGACCCATTCGCGGAATTCGACGTTATTCAACCCTTCGCAAAGTGAACGGACCTCATCATAATCTTGGCCTTTGCGATGAGCGTGAATTGTGGGGTCATTCCTCGATCAGCAAGTATTCGTGCTGCTTTGGCTATGACCGGAACGCCTTGCAATGGGTATATAGTCCATAAAACACGATACTAGCGTTGCGCGTATTGTCATATTTGTTTGTTTGGTACCATTCGTCTGGGGCTCCTACTGGAATCACCATGCTTTGATCTTCAGGCTCGAGCATGGCCTGATGCTCTTTTGTATCCAGTACCACGAGCGATGCTGCGTTGATGGCCATGCGGTCGAGTCTTTTCAGCAGTTTGACTTTTAGTCCCTGAGCGCCACGATCTTTCGCGGTATCTCCTGCAAAAATGAGATGATCGAGAATAATCGGCACGCCTTTAAATACATGGTGGGCGAGTAGTACGTCGAAATGCCCCATATAACCGACCAGCACGGCATCCGGCTTGCCATTCTTCTTCGTCCATGCATGTGCTTGTTTGCTGAGTAATCTCCAAAGACGAAGCAAATTCCAGCCGAATCCGAATACTTTCCATGGTTTTTTCAGGATTTCAACGCGCTGTGCTGTGGAAAGCAAAAGAGGCTGGTTGATTTCTTCGACGTTGCAGCCATTCTTACGTAGCCCGTCGATGAGAATGCCGACTCGTGGATGCTTCCTCACGCTATAGGTGCCAAATGCAAGAACTGTAGACATGAATGTTGGGTTTCCTTATAGGGTGTATGGAACCTTGCAATAAATCAGCTAAGTTGCTGGGCTGGAGGGAATTCTCCGTACTCGTTTTGCTGAGCCCAGATTTTCTGGTATTCAGCGGAATAAAGGATTTCTTTGGTTCTTTCAAGCTGATCCTCGACGAGTTTGCGTTGAATTCGCTGGACTTCGGAGATGATTTGCAGGGCAATGCAGAACGCTGCAAGCATCAGCAGAATGACGCCTAGTAGTAAGGATTGCACATGACCGGCAGTGTGTCCCATGTAGGCAAGCACTAGAAAACGTACTACTGGAATCAATCCAAGTACGCCAAAGATGATGGCAGCCCATTTGAAGATGACGTTCGATTTGAACATCAGGAAGCTGCGAATAATAGCGCCGCCGGATTTGGCCATGTGTTCGAAAATGTTGCTGAACAGGCGGGATTCGCGCGTCTTCGGGTTGGTGGTGATTGCATATGAGGTAATGGCGATGCGCTTGTTGCCGGCTTGGATGATGGTTTCCATGCAATAGCTGAATTCGGTGACGATATTGAGCTTGAGTAAGGAATTCTTGGAGTAGGCACGGAAGCCGCTTGCCGCATCCGGAATATTGGTTCCAGCGGCCTTATTGACCACCCAAGAGCCGAAATGCTGCATCTTGCGTTTGAACCAGCTGAATTCCTTGATGGTGGCGGTCTGGCGATCGCCCACTACGATATCGGCTTCATGTCGAATGATAGGCTGAACAAGTTCTCCGATGGTTTCGCTCGGATATTGGTTATCGCCATCGGTGTTGACCACGATATCGGCACCATGCTTGAGCGCATAGTCAACGCCGTCACGGAACGCGCGAGCCAGACCCATTGGCTTGGCATGATGCACAAAATGCTTAACGCCAAGCTTTCTGGCTACTTCAACGGTTTTATCTGAGCAGCCATCGTCGATGATGAGCAGTTGAATGTCATCAATTCCTGGGATCTGGGTCGGCATATGCTCCAGTACCAGTGGAAGTGTCTTTTCCTCATTGAGACATGGAATCTGAATAAAAAGTCGCATACTATCTTTCGCACCCTATGTTTGCTAATCGTCCTCTTCTACTTTAAGGAAAAGCTACGACTGCTTTTCATTGTGTGCTGGCTATACACAATTCCTTCCATATGCTGTGGTATCTGCAGTATCGAAGGTTATGCCGGTCAGAGTATAGCCAACGGCGACCATAGTTTGATAAGCTATTTTCGACTTGTACTGGGATGTCGCCGGAGGCTTGAGGGATGGCCGTGATTCAAAAGAGTACGGAGCAGTGTGCGTTACTAATCGTTTTTGCGATAGTCTGTGGTTTTCTGGCGTCGCTTGTGGATTCCGTCCGACAGTATAACCAGTTGGTGTGCACTCCTCGTATGCTTTGGTGCACGCTCGTAATCGCAACCCTCTTCTTCCTTTTCGTGTTGCTTTTAGAGCGCGTGTTGGCTTGGTTGAATCGGGAGCCTGAAACGTATCGAAACATTTCGCGTAAGTTGCGGGAGATCTTCTCTTTTAGGACGTCGAAGAAACAGTTTGCGTTAATTGCGGTTGTGTTGGTGTTGTGCTGGCTTCCGTATCTGATTGTTACTTATCCGGGCGTATCTGGTATGACACTGAGCAGCAACTGCTCCAATGGAATGGCCAGCCGAATACTTTTACTGATGGTAGTTATCTCTCTGATCACCATCCTGTTTTCGACACTATGATATTTGGTACTTTTCTGCGATTAGGAGCGTTTTTCGGCTCGGCTGATCGAGGGTTGTATCTAGGGTGCATAGTTATCGAACTGGTCACCATTGCAGCTCTTGCGTCAATGATTCTTTACTGTCGTCATATTGGCGCTGGATGGCGATTCTGTTTTGCTGAAATGATTTTCTTTGCGGTATTCCCGTTTACTGCGCTGTTTTCCATGACGATGGTCAAAGATTCATTGTTCATGCCGTTTTTTTATCTGGTTTGCCATGATATTTGTTGAAGCGGTAAGAACTCAGGGAGTATTACTTAAACAGCCTCAGTTTTTTACGGCGTTTTTACTGACTGCGCTTTTGATGGGGCTTACGAAAAAAACTGGCGTCTACATCGTGCTTATATGCTGTATTATCTTATTTTTCGCAGTATCAGCGATTATTCGTAAGCGTGTTGTCGCTGTTTTTATTGTCGTTATATCAGTATTTATGGTACTGATGCCGAAAATTGTTTTCCCTGCACTCCGTATACAGGAAGGTGGAAAACAAGAGATGCTTGCCGTTCCGTTGCAGCAATCCGCGTTACTGGTGAAGCAGCATGAAAATGATATTTCGATACAGGATCTAGAAGCTATCTACAAAATCCTAGGTGATGATGTAGCCGACCGATACCAATGGTGGGCGTCGGACAATGTGAAAGGTTATTCTTGGGACTCTCAGAATGATCAATATTTAGGCCAATATGCGATTGCTTGGATCCATGGGCTGGCATCCCATCCGGAAACATATATTGAAGCATATGTCGCTTTGCAGGAGGCTTGGCTAGGCATTCCTTCACCTACTGATTCGAACGCTGGTGATTTGGTAATGCAGACGTACGCTTTAGGGAGTGATCATTATGCATTACCTGATTCGGTGGAATTAGGACTATGCTTTGGTGGCTTCAAAAATGCAGTGCAGAAACTTCAAGAGACGATTAATGATCACATAGCACGAGCTCCAATAGTGAATCTATTATGCTCGCGTGCGGTATGGTCGACATGGATGTTCGTGTTTGTTCTCTATGAGTGCATACGTCGTAAAAAGCGACATTGCGCGTGGCTGGCACCTTATGTTGCCACGTTCCTGTTCTTATGGATTTCACCGGCTACCGTGACCATAGAAGGTATGAGATATCTCATACCAATGGTCATGATTGTGCCGCTTATGTTTGGAATGCTCGGGGCTGGTGAGCAAACAAACAGCTGAGGATGAACAGTAAGCCGGTGAAAGGCAGTATCAATGCCCCTCACCGGCTTACTGTTCAGTGTTAATTAGTGTCGGCTTCGTGCTATGCGTCCGACTGCTTGAAAAGTTCACGTCGACGAGAACCGATCGGCATGATTGGTCGATAATGCGTCGAATGGCATTGTCTTCGCCAATAGCACGAGGTGGCTTGACGGATTCAACAACAGGCTTCGAAGGAGCAGTGGCTTTCACCACGCGCTTCAACAAGCGTTCATAGAACGGTGTTTCGCGCGCATAACGCCAGTAAATGGATGCGAAATCGCAATCCGGATCAGTCCACGGCTTCTGAAAGCCGGCGTAGTGGATGATTTGCGGATTGTTGCGTGACTTCATGTAGGCGTCATAAATGTCGTTCGGAGCCTGCACAAACAGATTGCCGACACGTCCGCCGCAATCGTGAACCACATTCCACTCCCACGGTAAATACAGTACTTCTCCCTCACAGTGTGCGTTAAGCACATCTTGGTCGTTATAGATGAACGCAGGGTTAGACGCATACGTAAGCCACTGCTTGATGGTGTAGCGCTCGCGCATGGCCTTGGTGTTGAGCACGAGAACGCCAGCTTGGAAGTAATCGTAAGGATTCTTCATCTTCAGCACATTCTTGGCATACCCCATGCGCTTGCCATGCTTGACGTTGAGGTTGGCAAGGAAGTCGATATCTCGAATCGCACCGAGCAACTTGCCTTGCAAGTCGGTGTTGTACAACTTGGAAATATCGCCATTGATGACGATATCCGAATCCAAATACAGCACCTTGTCGTAGAACGGCAATAGCTTCTGGATCAGGAATCGATAGTAGGTTTCGATGCTGATATGAGCATTATTCGTGGAAAGATCGTATCCAGACAGCTCACGCTCCACATTGGTGAATCGCAATGACATGTTCGGGAACTGCTTGAAGAAGTCACGCAGTCGTTCCTGCTTATCCCAAGCGATGTTTCGTTGTAGAACCACAACATCATAGAAATATGTCGGATCAGCATTCTTCATGGCCGAATAAACCGTGGTGGTGAGCTGTGGAACATAATTATCATCCGCGGCAAACACGACTGGAACAATCGGCTTGTCAAACACATCAAGAGGCTTCAGCTCTTCGGCAGGTTCCGGATTGGTGAAATGTACGCACTGCAGTTCTTTGAACTTCCAATTAGAGCAGATGCGCTTATGGTGCATCAAATAGATGTTCAACAGGCGTTCGGAAAGGTGCCCCGGAGTACGCAACGCTTCCTTGCTGTAGGCACTATAGTTGGTGTTCTTATCGAACTCCTCAAGAATCGGGAACATCCAAGAGCAATAGTCGAAGAAGATCTCCTTCTTCATAATGAACATATTGCAGAAGCATGCCTTGTTGCCCTTGAAGAAAGCATCGGCATCCTCTTTGTAATCCGGATACATCTTGCATAGAATCCGATAACAGCGGAGCAGATCATCATCGTGCAGCAGGGGAGCGGCTTCCCACAATGCGCGAGGAGTACCATGCTTGTCGATGATCTTTGTGAGATCTCCAAACGGGGTGGTGATGACATCGTATTGGCGAACTATCTGCTCGATGTTTTTATCATCGAGCCCATATTCTTTCGCGGCTCTGGCGTCGATGTAGTCATCCATGATTTCGCCGTATGGATTCTCCTTGTGAGGAGTGTCGGAGAAATCAAAATAGCGGCGATAATGGCAGAAGCGTAATAATCGGCATCTACATTCTTCCACGCCCAATATTGGGTGGTCAGTTCGCAATAGCGTGGATTGCGGTCAGAGATATTCTCGCCTTCGTCATCGTGGAACGCCCAGGGGAAACGATAGCTGCCTTCGTGCAGGCCAACCTGCACAGGCTGCATGATATCGCTCTCAAATCGATTCACATTCTTATGCGTGGTGACGAACAGGCGAACGCGCTGGTTATTGTAGTTGTCCACATTCTGTTCGGAAGCCAGATCGGAAAGTAGTTCTTCTGCCCTGTGCCGGACATTTTGATAACGATTGTCTTCAACCGAATTTGATTGCGTGAAGTCGAAAATATTTGAAATATCGTGCCATGCATTAACTCGGGACATGTATTCAGCGTTATCCTTACTTGTTAAGGCATTCCATGCATTATCTCGTATGAATCGCCATACTTCGCAAGCGGTGATGTTTTGACCAAATACAGCAATCATGGATTGAACTGCTGTCTTTTTTTCGTCATCTGCAACACGGACATTGAGATCGTTGGCAAGTAGTTCGGTGGCTTTCCAACGATATCCATCCACACAATCTTGTAGATCGAGTTCAGAGTGGCTATAGGAATAGATTTGTGCTGCATCGAAACAGGCTTTGAACTGTTCGCAGAAAAGACCATATTTCTGTGCGGAAATCTGATTGGTGCCAGTAACTCCGCGTCCGTAATGATACTGATATCCGCGGCAGTCTTTTCGGGAGCGGTAAGAGCTGGCAAGGGAAGAGATCACGAGGCATTCGTAGCCATCTTCTGCCCGTTCAAGTCGGCTGCTGCTCATAGATGCGAAGGATTTCTTCAATAAATCGGTTCGGAAGAGTCGCTGCGTGACTCGCCAATCAACTCGTTGTCCGCGACTTTCATCGAAGATATCTCGAACTATATCTTTGCCCATTGAATCCGGAGTGGGTGCGTTATTGAATGACTCAAAGGCTTTGCGCTCATCATCATGAATACCGTTCTCGCCAATGACGGTTATGCCAAAATGAAGGATATCTACGGGATGCTGTTCCATTGCATTGACGAATTGCTCACAGGCATTAGGTGCGAGATCGTCATCTCCGTCCAAGAAGAATGCATATTCTCCCGAAGCCTTTTCGACGCCTGTCTTACGTGTGAGATGCAAGCCAAGATTCTGAGAGTGCTGAACAAGCGTGATACGAGAATCATTAGCTGCTGTCTGCTGGATAATATCAGCCGTATTATCAGTGCTTGCATCGTCTACTACAATGGCTTCAAAATCGGCGTATGTCTGTGTCAGAACACTGTCAAGACATTGCTCGAGGTAATCGCCTACGTTATAGGCCGCGATGATAATCGAAATTTTCGGCATTGTATTCCTTGCTTGAATCCAAAACTTTCTAAAGTCTAACTAATAGGCATTCTCTAATGAGAAGAAAAAAGCTTCTTCAACATAATCTTCAAGCGGGAAGCTCTGGTTGATTGATCCTGATTTGTTTCGGCATTTATGATTCCCGAATCAAGAAGATGCTGTCTTGCGATAGTGCGTAAATCAAGATAGTGCTGGTTGGTCGAATGCTGAGGCAAGGAATGTGCGGATTCGATGAGCTCTACGTTTTGCAAATACTGATTGGCAAGTTTACGGTTGTTTATTGCAACGTCGGAAGATCGATTGTCTGCTACCAGATAGGCGTAGGCATAATCTCGAATATAACGGTAGAGCTCACCACAAACTGCATCGGCTTGCCAATGAGTGAGTATGTTCTGCAATCCTTCAGACTTGTCTGATGAGGCAGATTATCTTGCCACTCGTTCATAGCGTGCTCAATGAGACGATTCCGAACATCGTCGAGACGATCATGCCAATCATTGCGAAGCGGAAGAATATTGTCACGCTTCGCGAAGTCGCTGACCATGGAGAACGCTTGTGCGTCACGCTGTGCCATGGTGCTGATGGACTGTACAGTAAGCTGCGTTCCCAACGTATCTCCGCGACCAAGATGATAGAGATACCAAGGTGAATCGGGAATACCAATATACGTTGAGGCAAGAGTGCCAAAAATGAAACTCATATATAGGTCGTCGGACAACACGAGACGTTGATCTGCCGCATATGAATATGCGGTGCGAGCAAAATCGCCTCGGTACATTTTGTGGTGAACATGCCAATCGAACCCGTTATCGGTGTTGAACTGTGCTTTCAAAATGTCAGCGTCATGCAAAGTGCGTGCGCAGGGGGTGAGGAAAGACGTCATTCCGGCAGCAGCGTCCTGTGCCGATTTATTTGCGGCCACAACCTGCACTCCGAAATGATAAATATCTGCGGGATTTGCATTGCCGAAGTCAATAAGCTTTTGGAGTGCCCCATCTGCCAATTCGTCATCCTGATCCATGAGCATGACGAATTGACCTTGTGAAGCCAACACTCCTGTTTTCCTTGATGCTAAGGTTCCCGAATTCTTGTCATGTTGGATGAGTCGTACTCGAGAATCTTCGTGCTCAAGTTGCGATGCGACTTCGTATGTGTCATCGGTGCTGCAGTCATCTACAATGATTACTTCAACGTCTCGGAAATGTTGATGGGTGACGCTGTGTACGCAATCCGGGAGATATCGCTGTTATTAAACGCCGGAATGACGATGGATAGTTGCGGCATACGTTCTCTTTGCTAGGGGAATAGTACTATCGTTTTAGCTTAATACTAGATGTGCTATGCATGGTAATCCGTAGGGAAGGGCAATATGAACGTTGAAACCATTTCGTTATGCCGAGGTGACGGTCAAGGGTACGTGAGGTTGTCATTTTCGGATTTGCAAGATGTTTCTTTTGCGGATTTGGTGGTAACAGCCCGTGCCGTGGTTTCAGGGCAAGTGATTCCGTGTGACTTATATTGGCTTGACGCTGTGGAAAACATGTGGTCTAGTGTCTCGAATCGAGATGCGGTTATAGTTTTTCCACTGCTTGACGGTACGAATCTGTTTATTGATATTGTGGATCGAAACGATGAGGGAAAGGTGTACTTCACTGTTGAAGTTGATCCATTGAAGTCGAAGATACGTTCCCGTCTGACATACAAAATGCATCCTGATCAAGCGGCTGTCATACGCGATATTAGTGAACGGCTCATTTCCGGGAACCCACATGTTGAAGTCACGGGAATTTACCCGGACGGTAAAGGGAAGGTTATTGTTCGCTGTACCGCCACGATGCACGGAAACGAGAACGAGTCATACGTCGTGCAGGTGCTTGATGAGTGTGCGCAACCCCTTTCAGTGACTCCTGTGGTCTTGGAAGATTCTATGTGTTCGGAAGGTAAGGATACTGCCATAAAACATCGTAGGCTGACCTACGCGTTTGCTATGGATATGAATCCACGCATGTTCTGTGTAACAGTGCAGGCCGAGAATAATGTGCTTGATGCCGCATCGGATTGCATGCTGGCTCCCAAGTTTCAGCGTCTGCTTGACGGTTCTGTGGCGGAGCTGCGCCATGCTTCTCTGGATCCGAGCTATGATTTTTTCTTCAGGAAGCATCGACTGAACCCTGCTGATGCACGTGCTCAGAAGGAGATATGCGGAGCTTGGAAACAGAAGCCGTTGCTGAGTTTGATTTGTGTGGCATTCAATACTTCTGAAGAGTATTTTAAGGAATTGCTGTCGTCTGTGCTGAATCAGACCTATACGCATTTTGAACTTATTGTGGTTGATGTTAGTACTGCAGGTTCTACGACGGTGAAGAATGTGCTGGCTCGATATAACGATGATCGTATTCGAGTGGTCAAGGCGGAAAACAAGAGTATTGCTGAAAATACCAATGTTGGTATTGCTGTGGCGCAAGGCGACTACATCGCGTTTATCGATCATGATGATGTAATCGAACCTGATGCGTTGTATTGGTATGCACACGAGATCAGGCAACATCCACAGGTGGACCTGTTGTATTGCGATGAAGACAAGCTCCAGGACGGTCGTTACGTGTGGCCTGTCTTCAAACCTGCCTTTAACAAGGATCTGCTATATTCCTACAATTATGTGACGCATATGCTTATGGTTAGTCGGCATGCTTTAAAACGGGTCGACTTGTCTGAAGCGGATGTTTCTGGGGCGCAGGACTACGATCTGACACTGAAATGCGTGGAAGTCGCACGTGATATACGTAATGTGTCTCATATGCTGTACCACTGGAGAGAACATCCTGGTTCCACCAGTGCCAATGCACAGAGCAAACCGTATGCGGTGGAGGCGGGAAGGCTTGCGCTCCAGCGGCATTTTGATCGGATGAATCTGCCTGCAAAGGTTGAGAGCTTGCCTGCGATGTTTCGATATCGCGTTCGGTATGAGCATACCGATGAGCCGAAAGTGAGCATCGTCATTCCAACCAAAGATCATATCGACTTGTTGAGAGCATGCCTTACTTCGGTGATTGAAAAAACCACGTACCGCAACTATGAAATCATTATTGCGGAAAATAATAGCGTGGAACCGCAAACTTTTACCTACTATGATGAGCTTGAACAGCGTCATGATAATGTGCGCGTAGTTAAGTGGCCGGGTAAAGGATTCAAATTATTCCGCAATTTGCAATTACGGGGCTTCATTCGCTTCTGGTGAGATCTTTTTGTTCCTAAATAATGACACTGAGGTTATCGAGCCGGAATGGATGACTTCAATGGTGGGCTTTTTCGCTAGACCAGATGTTGGCATGGTCGGTGCGAAACTGCTGTATCACGATGGACTAGTACAGCACGGTGGTGTCTGGGTATCTCCTAACGGGTGCGATTACATCAACCAACGTTGTGGGGCAGCGGAGCTGGGTTATATGGAAACATTGCAGCATCCGTTCGATTGCGCGGCCATTACAGCGCGTGCCAGATGATCAGGCGTGAAGTGTTCGAACAAATCAACGGATTCGATGAGGATCTGGCTGTAGTGCTCAATGATGTTGATCTGTGTATGAAGAGCAATGCCACTGGATACCTGACAGTGTTTGATGCGGATGCATTGCTTTACCATAATGAATTCAGCAGTCGAGGACGTGATGAACAGAATCCTGAGAAGGTCGCAAGAGCTATTCAGGAGCAGATGCGTTTCTATGACCGTTGGGCTCAGCCGCTGTTGAAGAATCGCGGTAAGTTCTTCAACCTCAACCTAGATCAGTACAACGGTCACTTCAAAATACAGTATTGATGAATGCTATTGATTGGCGCTGAGAATGATTTGACCGGATAACATATCCGGTCAAATCATTCTCAGCGCCATGTACTAAATTGCTGATTGTAAGGCTTGGCGTGTTGCTAAATTTTGATCCAAGCTCTGATAAGCCATTGAGGTTTTGTTTATCAGAGCAAAATTATCTTTGCCCTTTGCATCTCGCAAGGAGAAATCACAGGCATTCGTTTCGTTGGTAAATGCAATCATTTCAGCGGTAGACGGATCTTTCCCATCCATGTGTGCATTGAAGCGACAATACGGAAATCTCCATTGTTAAACAAATCCATTGGCAAATGGAAATGGACTTTATGATGCCCATCTTGCTTCAAATCAAAGCTATCGCCATAGGGTAGGCCGCCACGTCGAAGATCATGCATCGCCAAGGCAACATAGAACTTTTTGGTTCCCCGGTAATCGTATTCAACCTCAAAGTCAAAACCACCATCGATGGTGCACACCGGATCGCCAGTGGGCTTGACGTTTAAAATTGGTACTGTTTCATTCAACCAAGCGGATATGCCGGCTCATCTTCGGCGTTGTCTGCCTTGTTTTCTTTTTACTGGTCGTAGGATTTTCCAACTGTATAGCGATCGGCGACATCATCTTTGTTTCCGGAAACGATAATTTCGCCGTCCTTGATCAGGATGGCCTTGTTGCAATACTTCTTGACGGAATCCATGGAATGGGTGACAAGAATAACGGTCTTCGTTGGATCTTTCTTGATTTCGGCGAAGAAGTTGTCGCACTTACGCTGGAATGCTTCGTCGCCGACGGCTAGAACTTCATCGAGAACTAGGATATCGCCTTGAGCCTTGATAGCAACGGAGAAGGCGAGGCGCACCTGCATGCCCGAAGAATAATTCTTGAGCTTCTGATCCATGAAATCTTCAAGCTCGGCGAACTCAACGATGTCGTCATACATCGCGTCGATTTCAGCACGAGTGAAGCCCAGTAGAGCACCGTTCAAATACACGTTCTCGCGGCCGGTCAACTCCGGATTGAATCCAACACCAAGCTCGATGAATGGCACCAGCTTGCCTTTAACCGTTACAGAACCATGTTCCGGAGTATAGATCTGAGAAATAATCTTCAACAGAGTGGACTTGCCGGAACCGTTACGCCCGACGATACCGAAGAAATCACCTTGACGAACTTCGAAGTTAATGTCGCGCAACACATGCTGTTCGGTATAGCCTTGATGCCCTTCGTCCAATTCAGAAAAGCCATTTTCAAACCGGTTAGCCTGTTCTGTAGGCAGACGGAACATTTTGGCAACATGGTCAACCTTGAGCACCACCGGGCGTCGTCAACATTCTTTTCCTCAACCATTGCAACCTCAGCCATAATTTAGAGCACCTCCGCGAACTTGGAGCTGTACTTGCGGAACACGTGAATGCCCAGCCACAGAATGAAAACAGTTAGCGCATACGGCAGCAGGCAAAGCAGCTTGTTGTCAACCATGCTCCACACAGTCGGCACATACTCCGGAGAAAGCAGATTATGACGAATATCCATAATCACCTGGGTGGAAGGATTAAGCATCAAAATATTGGCGGCCCAGCCGTATCCCTTATCCGCAATCATGGAAATTGGTAGATGATAGGCGTTGCATAGAACATGGCCTGCAATATGACTTCCCAAATATGTGCCACATCACGGAAGTACACGAACAGTGACGCGAGCAGCAAAGCTACGCCAAGGCCAAGGCAGTACAACTGGATGATGCTGAGCGGCACGAGCAATACGCGCCATGTGTAATGCGCATGTGCGAAGAAACCGAAGCAGATCACCACGAGCAGGTTGATGCCGAGAGAAATCATAGAACCCATAGTGGTGGAAGCCACAATAATGTAGTTCGGGAAATGAACCTTACGCAGCAAATCACCGCGGCCAACAATGGATTGCATACCCATACTGGTGGATTCGGAGAAGAAGCTCCACAAGCAGGTACCACACAGCAATGAAATCGGGAAGGTCGGGGTCCCATCGGAGAACTTCAAGAACTTCACAAACACCACATACATCACAGCGAACAGCATAAGTGGCTTCAGCACGGACCACACCATACCGAGGAATGATCCTTGGTAGCGCAACTGGAAATCAGTTTTCACCAGTTCCTTGAATACCACTATCGCGTAGTGGTAACGGTCAGAGATCTTCTTAAAAGCATTCTTCACGAGAACAGTATTCTACTGAGCGGTGGCGATTAGGAAGCTGCGGGAATACTCTTGCAACATTGTTACAACGGAAAAGGAGCCATGACTTTTAGGACACTTCTTATGTGCGAACGCATAGGTTCATTGCTATGCAGGACTGCTACCATGGCTGAAGAAATGATAGATGAGCAATCGAGTGGATTTGAGTTTATGAGGAGTTGCATGTGATATTGAGTAGGATGAACTCGAAATTAAAAAAGAAAAGAATTGTCTCTTTCTTTCTGATGACAATTCTTTTTGGCATCGTCAGTACAATCTTGTGGCTCATTCCGATGCCTGCCATCAATGTTTACTTAAAGGCTGAAACTACGTCAGCTGACATTACGTCAAAAGTAGTTTTTAAATTTGATGTCGATGAAGTGTATGACGGTTCCTCGGAGCAGTCTGCGTATCCAGAAAATTATGTGGCATCCATAAGATTCGATCCATTAAATGAGAAAGCAAAAGCCTTATCTATCACTGTGCCTGGTGAAAAATCTGGGCTTAAAGAGTTAAGAGCGGAAACACAGGTTTCAGATGATCGTTGGTTTACCGCGTATTCAATTTCAGGAACTGAGCTTTCTCTGACTAGAGATCAAGAGGGTAATGCTTCAATTTATACTGTCAAACAAAACCAGCTTGATGAGATGTATAGCCAAATTCATAAAAAGTCTTTGGAGAAACCACTGGCACAGATTGCGTTTTTATTGGTTTATCTCTTCATGTGTTCAAGAAAATTCTTATTTCATTCTACAGACGCAAAGCTTTTTTATGGTGTGGCTTTAACGATTGTAATGATTGTTTGCTTCACCGTTAATCTATGGGTGGTAAAGCCGGACATTGCGTCGACAAACCCAGGGAAACTTGATTCTAATGATGTTGAGATGTCTGTATCTTACAGTGATTTCAGTTCCTTGACTTCTGCTGACAAGTTTACAGTACAACAAGAGTTTCCTCTTGATGCTGGCGAAATTAACTCGGTATCACTTCAGGTGAATGTTGAGAATAATGTCTCGCCAACTGATACTGCGAATTCGAATTATCATGACGTCTATGTTTCGAAAAACGAATTTGTGGATAAATACTTGCTAACTATAGCGGATAAAGACGAAATACTATACACCAGTATTGTTTCGCCAAAATTGCTTAACGAAAATCTAGACGCGATAACTGTTCCTCTTAAGCTGAGTAACTGCAAGGGGGAGACCCTAAGGGTTAGACTTGATAAAACTTGGGAAGGAGAACCTTCTTCTCTAACTTTCCAGCTTGGAACTCCGAGTAAGGCTTTGCCGAACCTGGCTCTTATATCTGAAGAACCTTCTTTGGTGGCCTACGAGACTGATACCTCCATAGAAGGTGTGCTACTGCAGTCTAAAAATATGGTTGTGTCGACGAGCTATGCGTCTGTCCCGTATAAGTTGGTGGCAACGGTTATTTTGTACGGGGCAAGTAGCGCTTATTCTTTTGAACTGCGGACTGAGCTCCGCTGCGAGCAAGCGCTTCCGATCTGTTGTCTGCATTTTCGATTACGTGATAGTGGGACTGTATGCATGTGCGCAACCTGTGTTCTATAGGAGTTACATTGGGGGCTTCCCGGATGAGAAGGCTCACATATCTTATATGAGCTATCTTGTGAAGAATGCTCCGTATGAGCGAATTATTCCTGACTTCTCCTGTATGCGTGTTTACGCCAACATTGATAATAATGTGATGGACTATGCTAATCCAACGCAGTTTAATTATCTTGGACATCCGCCATTTTATTACCACATTCTACGATTACTGTCCCATTCTGTCGTTGATGGTAATCAGGTAATTTATGATCTTCAGTTGATGAGAAATCTTTCTTTTGCGATAGGTTTTTCCGGAATCCTCATTTGCGTTTTATATAGGATATACGCGTTTGCGCAGGATACCTATTCTTCACATGCTTTATGGCTTGATTCTTATCAGTGCTCCGAATATGATTTATGTTATCAGTGGCGTATCTAATGATGCGTTGACGATGCCTGCCGTTGCGATTTTTATGTTGGGTATTATTCGTTTCTATGAAAAGAAGTACAACATACTCACGTACTTTGTCATTGCGGCTGGCATTAATCTGTCTCTGTTGTCAAAGCTCACTACTGGAATGATTGTATGCATTATTGCCCTTGGAATTGTTTTATTTACTTTCTTCAAAGAAAAAAAGATTAAGTCCATTATTAATTGGCGATTCTTTATTACGCTCCCCCTGTATGGAGTATCTGTTATCTACTTCTGGAAGGTTTATAAAAAGATTCCATACAATTCAACCGAATTACAAAGCTCTCGCCGAACAAGAATTTGTGCAGAGTGGAATGTATCGCGATATTAATTCTCGTGGACAGATGGGGGTATGGGAGTATCTTTGTTATTTCTTCCAGAAATTTATGGGAACGTGGGATACACTTGCCGGACATACCTATTTGCCGCGTGAGAATTCCACACTGTCATCTCATCTGGGGCTCAGTAGTATTGCTCTTACTGCAATACTTGTAATGCCTTTTATTCTTTTTCTCGTGAGCGCATCAAAGGAGGTCTGGTATCTTCGCATCTCAGTTATGAGCATAGTGATAACTTTTACATATCAGATGCTTAATTCGGGATTCATGAGCTTCAATGTTAATGGTTACCCAGGTGGCATCAGCAGTAGGTATTACTTATGCGCCGTGCCTCTTTTGGCTTATGCAATTATGAAACTTATTGAGAATAATCTGCATAAGTCTGATGACATTTCTATACGAGCTTCTTTCCGGGCTGCCCACAGGACGATGCTCTCAACTAATGGTATAGCTTTATGCGCCGTTTTTGCTCTTCTGCTTGTAGTGGATGGATTCATCTACTCGGTTCTTATGAACCTTCCTGAATGTTCTTTTTTCTATGTGATTTCGCACTGAACAGGACACAGTAAACTGCCTCCCATTTCTTGTTATTCATGAAAAATGGGAGGCAGCGAGTAATGTGGTGGCTTTTTCAAAATCACCATGTGATTTTGAAATGACCGTTGCACTGATTCAGGTTAGGATTAATGAAACCGCTATCGATTAGGCTCTTATCCCAACGAGCGTAGAATCTAGCTTGCTCGTCGATAGCGCGCCGAGCTTTGGACACGTCTTGTTCGTCGCGCCCTCTACTAGCATGCTCACTGTGATGAAGTTTTGCTTGTGGGTCGAAGACCACGAGATATCCACTTTCACGAACTTTGAGACAGAGATCCACGTCGTTTAGCACGACGGCCAATTGTTCATCGAATCCACCAACATTCTCGAAGACATCGCGTCGTACCATCTGGCAGGCACCCGTCACTGCAGCGCAATCGGAAGTACCGCATCGTTTCCATATAACCGCCGTCTCTATGTGAAAGGAGTTCGCTGTAATAGCCAACTCGATCGGGAGAGACCCAGATTCCGCCGTGCTGTACTAAGTTGTCGGGGAAAAGTAACTTAGCCCCGACCATGCCTACTTCTGGGCGGGAGAAGAACCCCACCATGGATGTCAGCCAGTCGTTATTGATTATTTCAGTGTCGTTATTCAGGAATAGTAGAATGTCTCCGTCGCGTTGAGCGGCTCCGTAATTGCAAATACTGGAATAATTAAAGCCTTGTCCATTCCAGGTCACAACTTTCACGCGCGGATCTTTTTTTTGGATTTCTTCATAGAAGGCGAAAGTGGTGGACTCGACGCTATTGTTTTCAACAAGTGTTACGTCATAATTTCCATATTCCGTCTTTGCAAGCACGGAATCTAAACAACGTTGAAGCAGATCAATGTGGTCTTTGGTGGGAATAACGATATTAATTTTTGGCTGTTTCACCGCTAGATAACGTGTGCGGTAGCGGAATGGTAACTCGGATTCTGATACTTCAGCTTTGATTCCAATGCGTTCGTAGTGACGCTCGAGGGCAAGTTGTCCGGCTGTTTCCGCATACGGCTTGCTGTCTGGATTGGTGCTTGTCGAATTCTGATGCATGCGCCAGTGATATAGCATGTAAGGTACATTGCTGACTTCACGTGCTTTTTCGCAGCATTTCAGTGTTAAATCATAATCCTGTGCTCCGCTTACATTGGCCGGAGAGAGTTCAACCTGATTCAGCACATGACGACTGACCATCAGCATGTGGGTCACGTAATTGTACGAATAGAGTAAGTCAGGATTGAAATTGGGCTTAAATACAGGCCAAATATACTTGCCATTATCAAGCAGATCCTCGTCGCAATATAGAACATCTGCTTTGGGCTTATCGTGTAGAACTGAAACATACCGGTAGAATGCGTCAGGCTCAATTACATCGTCATGATCAATAAAAGCGATGTATTCGCCTTTGGTCTCATGAATACCGATATTCGTATTTTCCGCAATGCTCTTATTCTCAGCGTCAATCACACGGAAACGAGAATCTTGGATGTTGCCAAGGAACTCGTTAACAGCCCGAGCCTCTTGATCGTTACCGCTGACATTGACGAAAACAACCTCGAAATGTTCGTATGACTGGGCTATCAGACTGTTAACAAGGGAACGCAAGTATTCAACCGGCGGCCGGAAGACAACGGTAACCACGCTGATGAGCGGCTTCTCTGTGCTCTTCCAAGCCTGACATAGTGTCCTCTGATTTTTCACATCGGATTCAGTTGCTCTGTGCTGTTCGAGCCAAATCTGATAGCCCTCGTCGTAGGAAGCATGTTTTGTCAGGTCTTTGGCTCCATTAACAAATCCGTCAAACATCGGTGGCAATACACAAGTGAAAGCCTCATCTTGGCCTTCGGGGAACGCGTAGATGCAAAGTGTCTTATTTGCGTCCGTAACGCTGACGGAATAAACGATTTCACGTAAACTTTGCGTGTGATCTCTAGGATTGGAGATAACTGAATCTTCAAGAACCACCGTCGGGAGCTCGATCTGTTTAGCTGACGCATCATATATCGATATGGAGCAGTTACTTTTCTCCTGGAAAAGAGGATAACGCACAGTGAAACGGCAGGAGTAGTGTTGCTCATCCACTGGGTAGATGCCTGTGACATACACATGCGGAGTTCCGGAGAGTCTGCGTTGATCAATGTCGCGGATTTGCGCTGCGAATTGAGGACGGTGCTTATACGTTAAACGTGAACGAACCTTCGTCGTTAGTGGTTTGAAAGGAATCGTTCCAAGGACTGTATCATTCTCACGGTTCGTAACGGAGATCGATAGGTCCGCGTTGTCTAGAAGGGGAACTACTACGACAGCCTCGTATGACTCCTTCGTGGAGGCATCTCCCCATACCGTACGAGCAGCGACCTCCTCTCCGGGGAAACCGATGGGAAAAATAGGGCATTGTCTACAAGAACCATCTGGCATACCTATTGTTGCCATTAATAATTCAGGTTTTGTGTCCGTTCCGATTTTTACGTAGCCCTTGCCGTCGCCTCTGCACAGTCCAAGAAAACGCATTGCCATCATAATTCTCCTTTGTCTTGCCGCATGAACATGGAATGAGGCAATCTATTTCTTTCCTTGTACTTTGCGCGCTACGACTTTCATGAGTTCGCGCTGCTTGGATCCGGTGGGGGCTAAAACATCCACATATTTACGGATTGGACTGTCTTCAGCAATGGCCCGATCATGATGTTCCGGAGGTTCCGGCTTCTGCACTCCCGACATGGCGGCGTACATTTGCGCAACGAACGGAGTTTCCTGCGCGTACTGCCAATACAGTGGAGCGAAATCGCACCAAGGATTCTTCCAAGGCTTGTCGAAACCGGCATAATGTACGACCTTTGGTGCCTTGCGCGATTCCATGTATGCCTTATACACGTCTGCAGGTGCGAAATCGAATACTCCCGCCACACGTCCAGCACAGTTATGCATCACATTCCACGAATAGTCGAGGTAGGTAACAAGACCTTCGCACTCGGTATTAAGAATGTCCTGATCGTTGTAGATATATCCCGGCTTCGAGGCAATCTGCAGCCATTCATGAACCGTATGAATCTTACGCGTGCGATCCAAATTCATAACTAGCACGCCAGCCTGGAAATATCCATAGGCGTCACGCATATGCAACTGCTTGCGCACATACTCGGCGCGAATACCATCCTTCATATTGAGATTGCCGATGAAGTCGATATCCGGCACTGCGGCGATAGCATTATCGCCCATTTCCGTATCGAACAGTTCGGCAACATCACCATTCACTACAAGATCGCAATCCAAGTACAGCAGCTTTGAGTAGAAAGGCAACGCTTCCTGAATGATGAAACGATAATACGTTTCCACACTGATATGCGCATTGCTGGTGGTGAGATTGAATCCTGCAAGATATCGGCTCACATCATAGAAACGTACGGCGGCATTCGAGAATTGCGCAAGGAATTTCGTGATAATCTGCTTGTTCTCGTCAGAAATGTTTCGTTCCAGCACGATCACATCGTAAAAACGATCTTCGGAAGCGTTCTTCAGCATCGAATATATCGTGGTAGTGAGCATTGGAACGTAATTATCGTCCGCTGCAAAAACCACAGGCACAATGGTTTCAGGATTCTCCTGCAACGGTTCAAGTTTGGCGAACGGTTCCGGATGCAGAAAATGCACGCACTGCAGTCGCTTGATTTTCCAATTGGCTCCAGTGCGCTGCTTATGCGCAAGAAAAATATTAAGCAAACGTTCAGAAAGATGCCCCACGGTGCGAGTAGTCTGCACATCCATCTTGCTGAAATCAGTATGCTCGGCAAACTCATCCAGCAGGGGGAACAACCATTCGTTGTACTCGAAGAAAATATCCTTCTTCATGATAAACATGTTGCAGAAAGCTGCAGTATGGCCATTCAGCACCGCATCAGCATCCGCTTTGTAATCAGGATGACGTGCGCACAGAATGTCGTACATGTGACGCAAATCCTTGAGGCGAAGATGTCTATCCGCATCCCAATGCTGCTTGAGATTCGTAAACCCACCAATACGACGGGTGTCATTAAGCGGCGTGGTGATAACGTCCCATCCATCTACCGCTTTGGAGATATCGCCATCGTTGATGCCATACTTTTCAATGGTTTGACTGTCGATATAGGAATCGATGACTTCGCCATAGTCGTTTTCCTGATGCGGGGTATCGGTGAAATCGAAGTAGCGTCGGTAGTGGCAGAAACCGTAGTAGTCGGCATCCTCGTTTTTCCAAGCCCAGTATTGCGCGGTCAGTTCGCAGTAACGGGGATTTTTATCGGAAATATTCTCACCCTCATCGTCATGCAGAGTATTGTCGAATCGCTTTGCAGCCTTGGCTGCTCCAACCTGCACAGGGAGGATGCTGTTTCCTTCAGGAAAAACAGCAGGTTTATGTGCCGACACGAAGATTTTGATATCCGGATGCTGATGTTCTCCTGTGAGAGCCATGTGAGATATTTCCTTAACTAGGTCTATTTTCTTCACGATATTATGAGATAGGGTTTTAAAATGCGGTGTCCGCATTGAAAGCCCTACCCGTGACTAATGTTCTTGATTTGGTACGAGCATGATTTGTCCGTCTGCGATGCCCCGCAGGTGCTGGCCGTACGGACTCTTGCCGTACCGTCTCGCGGACTCGAGCAGCTGTTCGCGCGTGATCCACCCGTTCTCGTAGGCGATCTCCTCCACGATCGCGATCGGCAGGCCCTGCGCCCTCTGGACCGTGCGCACGAACTCGCCCGCCTCGAACAGGCTGTCCATCGTGCCCGTGTCCAGCCACGCGTAGCCACGCCCCAGTGTGCGCACGTGCAGACGCCCCTCGTCTAGGTACATGCGGTTCAGGTCTGTGATCTCCAGCTCGCCGCGGGGACTTGGCGTGATCTGCTTGGCGAATTCGGTGACACGCTCGTCGTAGAAGTACAAACCGGTAACCGCATAGTTGGAAGCCGGATGCTCCGGCTTTTCCACAATGGAGATGGCCTTCCTGTTCTCGTCGAACTCGACCACGCCGTAGCGTTCCGGATCATCCACGTAATAGCCGAACACCGTCGCGCCCTCGCCGTTCTCGACCTTGCGGACCGCGCCCCTCAGCGTGGCGCCCAACCCGTTGCCGTAGAAGATGTTGTCGCCCAATACCAGCGCGCACGGCTCGCCGTCGATGAACTCCTCGCCCAGCAGGAACGCCTGCGCGAGCCCGTCGGGGCTCGGCTGGACCTTGTAGGAGAAAGTCACGCCATACTGGCTTCCATCGCCCAGCAAACGCTCGAAATTAGGCAGATCATGCGGTGTGCTGATGATCAGGATGTCACGGATGCCCGCCATCATCAGTACGCTTAGAGGATAGTAGATCATCGGCTTGTCATACACCGGGAGCAGCTGCTTCGACGTGACCGTGGTCAACGGATACAGGCGGGTGCCCGAACCACCCGCGAGGATGATGCCCTTCATAATCGTCCTGCCTTCTGACGTATCTCTGATTGATAAGCGTTTCCAGCTTAGTAGGTCAATCCAATATTGAAAAACCGCGCAGAGGAGTCCACGCGGTTTCATCGCATTATCGGGAGGTTTCTTCCCCCTGAATCACTCGGCCAGTTCCTTGGCGACGTACTTCTTTAACGATTCCTCCAGTCCAGCGCGGGGTATCCCGTCGCCTCGATCTTCTTGAGGTCCAGGGCGGAATGGGCCGGGCGCGGGCTGACCGGATCCTTCGCGTTCGCGAAATACTCTTCGGTCGGGATCGGGCGTACCCTGTCCCCGTTGCCGTTCGTCAGGTCGAACACCGCCTTGGCGATGCCGGCCCAGCTCTCCACCCTGCCGGAACCGGTCAGGTCGTACGTGCCGTACCCGGCACCGGAATCCAACAGGTGGAAGATCGCGTCCGCCATATCCGAAGTAAACGTGAGGCGGCCGTACTGGTCGTCCACCACCGTCACCTCGTTCAGACCGTCCCCGGGGTCGGCGACGCGGTTGGACAGCATCATCATGGTCTTTACGAAGTTATGACCCTCGCCGATCACCCAGCTCGAACGCAGGATATAATGACGCGGGCAATTCGCGACCGCGATGTCCCCGGCGGCCTTCGACTGGCCGTACACGCCCAACGGCGCGAACGCCTCCTCCTCGTCATGCAATTCGGCGGTCCCGTCGAACACGTAATCGCTCGACACGTGCACCAGGGTGATGTTGTGCTCCGCGCACACGCGCGCCAGCAGGGCGGGTCCCTGCGCGTTCGCCTTCCACGCCAGCACGCGCCCCTCCGGGGTCTCGGCCTTGTCGACCGCGGTGTACGCTCCGGCGTTGATGATCGTGCCGTACAGGCTCCAGTCGAACCGGTCGTACTGGGCCGGGTCGGAGAAGTCGAACGTGTCGATGTCGTTGAACTCGAAGCCCTCGAGCCGTGCTCCTCCACGTAGTCGCGGATGGCGTGGCCGAGCTGGCCGTTGCAGCCGGTGACCATCGTGCGGCGCGGCGCCATCGGCTTCGCGTCCCTGAGCATCGGATGGTGCAGGTCGGCCTCGGATCGTTCGGACTCCTCCAACGGGATCGGCCACTGGATGCCCAGATCCGGATCCGCGAGGTTCACGAAGGTGTAGGTCTTCTTCTGCTCGAGGCTCCAATGCGCGTTCACGAGATACGTGTACGCGGTGCCGTCCTCCAAAGCCTGGAAGCTGTTGCCCACGCCACGCGGCACGTAGATCGCCTTCGATGGATCCAATACGGTCGTGTACACCTGGCCGAAGGATTCGCCCGGACGCAGGTCCACCCACGCGCCGAACACGGAGCCCGTGGCGATCGAGATGTACTTGTCCCACGGTTCCGCGTGGATGCCTCGCGTCACGCCCTTCTTCGCATTGAAGCTGACGTTGTTCTGCACCGGACCGAAATCCGGCAGGCCGAGCTCGGTCATCTTCGCCCGCTGCCAGTTCTCCTTGAACCAGCCACGGTTGTCGCCGTGCACCGGCAGGTCGAACACGATCAGGCCCGGGATGTTCGTCTCCTCGACCCTCAAATCCTTCTCGAAATCCATACCCTCGTAAATCCTTTGCCGTAGATGGGAATCATCATGGGACCACGCCCTTTGGGGTGTGACCGTTCTCGTATGTGTCTTACTGGCCCTGCTGCTTGTACCTGGCTTCAGTGGCGGCCTTGGCCGGCTCCCACCAGGAGCGGTTGTCCGTGTACCAGTCGATGGTCTGTTTCAGGCCGGACTCGAAGTCCGTGTGCGTGGGCGTCCAACCCAACTCGGTCCGCAGTTTCGTGGAATCGATCGCGTATCGACGGTCGTGGCCCGGACGGTCCTTCACCCAGTCGAACGCGTCCTCGCTCTGTCCCATCATCTTCAGAATCATGCGAAGCACGGTGATGTTGTTCCTCTCGCCGTCCGCGCCGATCAGGTAGGTCTCGCCGATCCTTCCCTTGGTCAGGATCGTCCACACGCCGCTGGAATGGTCCTCGGTGTGGATCCAGTCGCGTACGTTCTCGCCCCTGCCGTACAGCTTCGGCCTCTCGCCCTCGAGGATGTTCGTGATCTGGCGGGGGATGAACTTCTCCACATGCTGGTACGGGCCGTAGTTGTTCGAGCAGTTGGAAATTGTGGTCCTCAGGCCGTACGTGCGGGTCCACGCGCGCACCAGCATGTCGGACGCGGCCTTCGTGCTCGAGTACGGGCTGGACGGATGGTACGGGGTGGACTCCGTGAACCTGGCCGGATCATCCAAAGCGAGGTCGCCATACACCTCGTCCGTGCTCACGTGGTGGTAGCGGATCCCATACTTCCTGACCGCCTCGAGCAGGCGGAACGTGCCCTCCACGTTCGTCCTCAGGAACGGCTCTGGATCCGCGATGGAATTGTCGTTGTGGGACTCGGCCGCGTAATGCACGATCGCGTCATGCCCCGGCGCGATTTTGTCGAGCAGGTCAGCGTCGCAGATGTCGCCCACGACCAGCTCCACACGATCCTCGGGCAGGCCCGCGATGTTCTCCGGATTGCCCGCATAGGTGAGCTTGTCCAGCACGGTCACATGCACGTCCGGATGATGATCCACCACGTAATGCACGAAATTCGACCCGATGAAACCACAGCCACCAGTCACAATGATGTTCTTGGGAATAAACGTCTCTTCAGCCATACTGACCAGCTTACTATTCAGTTGCGATTCCAAATGCTGTTAGAGGTAATGGAGAGAACTTCCTTCCTTTGGCCGAAGCGATAATGGCTATGAAAGTGCCGAGACATACTGTGATGATGCCTGCAAGGGTGAGCCATACCCAATATTGCGAAGCGCCTGCCATAGTGCCTTCAGAAGAGAACGGCCAGCGAATGTGTATCTCAAGGGCAAATGCAAATCCTCTTAGTGCTAGCCATATCGATAGAGCTGCAGCCCACCATCGTGGAAACAGTGAAAATCCGTAAGCGATGAATAAGGCAAACACGATGGAGATAAGACTGAAATAGACGGCGTTAGGGTTGCCTCCTTGCTTGAAGAACAAGAGCTGCTGGAAGGTTGTTCCAGCCAAAGCAAGGACAAGCATGATGAAAATGGATGCGTCAGACTGGAAAGTTTGTCTAAAGTGACGTTTCTTGAATAGGGTGACGATACATGCCACAAATCCAAAGAATAGAGGAAGAAATGTCAACGCAATTACCAACAGCCATCCATAGCGCAAGCCAGTTACAGAGGAATTCTGATATTGTGCAAAAGAGGAAATGTAGAAATCTTTATCGAAAAGAGCTTGAGTGAAATTCAGATGGGTGTTGCGTCCTAAATGGGTACTTGACCACTCCGGTTGCGTTCCGGTAAATGATCCAGAAAGGCGATAAAGCCGAATAATAAAACCATAACCGAACTAACGATGGCGAGTAGCAAAGGAAGAATGACACTGGTAAGCCAGATGCGAAGTGTTCTGCACTTGGAAAGCACGAGATGAATAATCACCATCAATCCGCATAAACACATGATTGGAATGGTGGAAGTGCGGGTCAACGGGCTAATGCAACAAGAAATGACCATACGAAGAGTTGTTTTCCACTGAAACCATTCGGCGTTGTACGGATTAGTGAAGCAGTCATACCAATCAGCAATATGACCCAAAAGTGATGCCAATGTGTAATTGAGAACGGCCGAAGGAAAGCATCGGTTTGACGCAACGATTACAGGTACATTGCGGTGACGGCGAAAGGTTTACCGATGACTTTACGTGCGACCATGATGAGGCGATAATTGCCAGTATGCCAAGTACCGTCTCGACGAAGCGCATTGCCCAAATACCACGGATGGGATGATGTAAAGTGTCTGTCAGAAGAAAAGCCGGAACTTGCACAAGAATAAAACAATGGTGGATGCTGATATCTCCATTGCACGTCGTATGGATATTGTAAATCCAGTGGATTGAACTCAGCGCCTCCGAAGAACGTAGGGAGATGCCCCTGCGAAAGCTGGTAGACGTAATCAATCTCGAGAGTCTCGTCAAAGCTGTAAAACGGTGGCCAAGATACACATTGCCATATCTGACCTCCCAAATAAATGAGAAAACTTGCGATCAGCAGGGAGATATGCAAGCGTGCGACTTGACTTGTGGAGCTTTTCTTAGAAAACATATGACGTAAGTAAGAATGAATTGAATCTTATTTAGTCTCGACGGAACAAATCTCGAGTAAAGACCTTGTTAGACACTTCGCTTAGTGCATCATTCCAACGGTTGGCGACGATGATGTCAGCACGCTCCGCGAACGAATCAAAAGCATGAGTTACTTCGCTACCGAAGAAGTCAGCGGCGTTCAGAGTTGGCTCATATACGACCACGGTAACGCCCTCTGCCTTAAGCCGTTTCATAACACCTTGAATCGCAGACTGACGGAAGTTGTCGGAACCGGATTTCATGGTCAGGCGGTAGATGCCGACAACAGGATTGCTAATATCTTTAACCCTGTCAAGAATTTCGTCGGCGATAAAGTCTTTACGGGTACGGTTAGCATCCACAATTGCCTCGATCAAATTTTGCGGAACCTGGTCATAGTTGGCGAGCAACTGCTTGGTGTCCTTTGGCAGGCAGTAACCGCCGTATCCGAAGCTTGGATTGTTGTAACCGTCGCCGATGCGCGGATCAAGGCAAACGCCGTCAATGATTTCGCGAGTGTTCAGTCCGCGGCTTTCAGCATAAGTGTCAAGCTCATTGAAATAAGCCACACGCAACGCAAGATACGTGTTGGCAAACAGTTTGATGGCTTCGGCTCGGTAGTGCCCGCCACCAGTTCTGGAATGCCTGTACTGCCATCATGATTGACTCGAGAGCGTTCTTCGGGGGCTGCTCCTTGGGCCAGAAGATCCACAAAAGTACGTGCGGCCTCTACGGAACGTGCGTCATCCTGCGGAGCACCGACAACAATACGGCTGGGGTGCAAGTTGTCAAAAAGAGCGTGACCTTCACGAAGGAATTCCGGGGAAAACAGAATATGATCATCGTTCAAACGGTCGCGTAGCTGCCGCGTGTATCCGACAGGAATCGTAGATTTAATAATGATCCACGCTTCCGGCGCATACTTTCGTACTGCGGAAATCGCAGCTTCCACACTGGAAGTATCAAAATAATTCTTCTTCTCGTCATAGTTCGTAGGCGTTGCAATCACTGCGAAATCGGCATCGGAATATGCTTCTTCCGGATCAACAGTCGCATGGAAGTCAAGAGGGCGCTCTCCGGAGGTGTTCTTCTCCAGAAAATCAGTAATCACAGCATCCACAATCGGGCTCTTGCCGTTGTTTAGAAGCTCAACTTTCTCCGGAACAATGTCCAAAGCATGAACCTCATTATGCTGAGCAAGCAGCAAGGCGACAGACAATCCAACGTAACCAGTGCCTGCAACCGCGATTTTCATGAATCAGACCTTTCCGGAAACTAATTTGACTAGTTGAGATCCATTCTCAACTAATGCTCATGAATGATGACTCTAGCCTCTATTAGAGTATCTAGCTATGACAAGTGAGTATGCGAAGTTTTTGGATCCTGTGGACGTTGAATCTTTGCCAATTATCTACTTTGTGTTACCTTGCTACAACGAAGTTGAAGGTTTGGAACATACTGCAGAAGTGCTACATCAGAAGATAAGTCAGTTGGTTGCGCGATACGAAAATCCAAGATGTAGCTAGAGCAGAATCCTTTTTGTAGACGACGGTTCGAAAGATGGCACATGGAGCTTATTGAGAAACTCCACAATATGAATGGTTCTCTATTTGGGGGAGTGAAACTTGCCCATAACAGAGGGCACCAGAATGCTCTCTATGCTGGTCTTATGGAGGCTTATAAGGCTGGATGCGATGCCGCCATCTCCATGGATGCCGACCTTCAAGATGATGTAAATGCTGCAGATGAAATGATTAAGCAGTTTTCCGAGCACCACTGTGAAATCGTCTATGGTGTCAGATCGTCCAGAGAGAAAGATACGTGGTTCAAGCGTAATACCGCGGAGCTGTTTTATTCAATATTCGCGTGGATGGGGGCGGAGACGGTCCCTAACCATGCAGATTACCGATTGATGGGCCGTGCGTCGCTTGAAGCCCTTTCGGAGTACAACGAGGTGAATCTTTTTCTACGTGGTATTGTTCCGACCTTGGGATTTAAAACAGGGAAGGTATATTACGAACGGGGCGTTCGTGAGGCTGGAGAATCGAAATACCCACTGAAAAAGATGATCGCCTTCGCCATTGAGGGCATCACCTCTTTTTCCACGAAGCCTTTGAAACTTGTCACATCCATTGGTGTTCTGTCGATTCTAGTTGGCTTGGCGATGCTGGTTTACGTTATTGCGTCTGTTTTCACTAACCATGCGGTGGTTGGTTGGGGATCCATGATGTGTTCATTGTGGCTTATTGGAGGTTTCCTCATGTTGTCCCTCGGCATTGTAGGAGAGTATGTGGGGAAGATATATCTTGAGTCTAAGCGTCGCCCGCGCTATTGCATTGAAACGAAGTTTTAATTAGCGAAATCACTGATGAATGAGAAGATTCAAAGAGAGTTTTTGTATGGAAACCAGCGTTGTTCGAAATTCAATTAATGAAAAGATGAAGGCTTTTAGTCTCAAAGGGCTGCGGGTTCGACCGTCTGTCGTGTCTACTGCTGGGGGCGATTATTGGCGGACTCTTTTTCATAGGGATATATGGTGTTGCCATTCTTGACATTACATATGACGACTGGATCAGAAATGCTACTGGAGATTTTGCACAGTCATACTACGGGTGGAAGTTCTATAGAGCTTCTGCTTGGCATTGGCCGATTGGTTTGATGGATGGGGTTGCTGATCCGAGTTTGACTCCGATTATGTACATTGATTCGGTGCCTCTTTTTGATGTAATCTTCAAGGTGCTCAGTCCTGCCTTGCCTGCGATATTCCAGTTCTTTGGGATATGGGGTTTGTGCTGCTTCATGCTGAATGGTGCAGTGGGAGCTCGCATTATTTTCCGACTGACCGACAGCGTCTGTTTTTCTTGCTTTTTCGTCAGCGTTTTTTGCGTTGACAACTTTTTCCATTCAGCGACTGTATACACACACTGCGCTTGCCGCGAATTGGGTTATTTTGCTAGGAATTTTACTGATTGTAACTAACAGTGAGAGAAGATCTCCTGTGAAACATGTTGTTCTTTGGGGATTGCTTTTCTTCCTGGCGATATCAGTCAATATGTATTACGTGCCGATTATTGGCATCCTGATGTTGATTGAGTCGATCTATATCGCTGCGGTTAAGAAGACGGTATTGGTGGGGGTTTCGGAATTCGGGGCTTCGTTGGTTGGACCATTCTGCCTTTTATATTTACGGTGGTTTCTACCATATTGGTAGCACCAGCGTTAATGGCGGCGGTTTAGGACATCTTGGAGCTAACCTGAACGCTCTCTTTAATCCTTTGGAAACTGGCCTGTACTTGACCGGTTGGTCTAAGTTCATGAAGACTAAGCCTGTGGCGGAACTTGGCCAATACGAGGGCTACTCGTATCTGGGGCTGGGGCTTATGTTGCTGTTGATCATAGCCATCGCGGGGGTTCTCGCAAAAGGTGGTCAGTGGATTAAAGAGCAATGGAATGCGCTGCGTGTGGAGATTATCTACATATGTTGTGCAGGCGTGTTGCTTTTAGTCGCTTCTTTCGGCACTGATATTACGTTGAATGATCGCACATTACTCCATATTCCTTATCCGGATTTCTTCCTGAAAATTTATGGCATTTTTCGTTCCACGGGGCGTTTCATGTGGGGCGTTTGGGACTTGGTTGTCATCGCAACACTTGTTGTGGTCTATAGGACATTTACCTCTAAAGTGGCAGCGCTCCTCACTGTCACATGTTTGTTGTTGCAGATTTCTGATCTTTCTCCGATGTTGCAGAATCGAACATGAACTGACATATCAAAAATACAGAACAGTCAAACATTATTCGTCTTGGATTAAGACGGAAGATTTAGATTCGGATGCTTGAGGGGAAGAAGCATTGTGATGATTTTCACGA
>ENA-OQJS01000011-OQJS01000011.1-human-gut-metagenome-genome-assembly--contig:-NODE-11-length-35486-cov-1.958313_pt1 | contig 35486 bp, 28 predicted proteins | sample MGYA00242598_ERZ504764 | MGnify/ENA primary metagenome ERZ504764 (study PRJEB26092, sample SAMD00036368) | human gut metagenome | host: Homo sapiens | study: EMG produced TPA metagenomics assembly of...
TTCATTATACCATAATAACGGTGCTCCACGGCAGACCCTTTCGGATTCTTTTGCCGGGGCACGGTCAAGTCAACCACACGGACACTAAATTTCCATCAGCATCCGTCTCGCACCTCACCGTTATCCAACTCTACCTTATTCATACCTCCCATACGGAACCACATATATTCCGAACGGGATATCGTATATTTTACCTTTGCCATACGGACTGGTGCTCCGGCAAATGTCTTTGCTTCTCCTTTCACCACAATGGAATCGCCCATATTATATGTGTCTTCGTACGGAGTAAAGACCACATCAAAAGTAGGACGCTTGTATTCCTCTACCTTGATAATGGCAGAAGCTCCATCCATCGACACATAATAAGTACCGGGAAGCAGGTTCTGTGGCAGCACAAATTCACCCGACAATACGCCAAAGTCGTCTGTCGATACGGTATATTCGGCTACATTACGCTCGGAAGAATACAGTTTCAGAGAACTTTTTTCGCCCTTTATCACACGAAGAGAATCACCGTTCTGTTCGTAAACCATACCGGAAACATATACTTTCTGTCCCGGACGATACAACGAACGGTCGGTAAACAGATTTACCTTCTTCTTCCATCCCTGCACTGTTTCTCTGACAAACGAAGCATTTCCTCCTATACTTGAAATAGCAGTGAAATCATTTCCTGCCATACGGACATTGTAATAAATCCTGCCCGAACGGGGAACATCTACCGTAACACTGCCTTTACCATCGGTCTTATATACCTGAAGCACATTGTATTCATTTCCGTTCGACCGATACGTAACCACTTCTGCACCCGGAACTGGTCTGCCCGTCAGTTTATCTACAGCAACAAGCTCCTTGCGTCCCTCTGACACAGGAATACTGATGCACTGATAAGGAGAAACAAACAACAACGAATAATCAATACCTTTCGCACTCCCTTGAGGAATTTGCTTTAACATGTAAATTCCCGCTTCGGGCAATGTATAATGCAATACCGTATCACGCTTTTCGTAATCGGGGGTAGAAGGCAAAGCGTAGTAACATGAAGCCACTTTTGTACCGTAATTCTGTATCAACGTTTCTTCCTTCAGATTGCCGCGAATCAATGAAGAAGCAGGAGATATATTCAGACGATACAATTCGAAAGACACTCCTTTCAGATTGGCATACGTCAGGTTCATATCCGCCTCATAGTTGGGATATACAAAAGGAATATTCATTGAAAGATACGGACTGGAAGCAAAATCAATGTATGAACGCAACTGAGACACCCATTCGTGCTTAGGATATTTTTCAATTCCTTCTCGTGCCACCTCAACCGACTTAAGCAGTTCATTGTTCATACGATAGACATAGGCCAGCTTTACATATACATCGGCACAGACCGGCAGATCCTTGTATTCTTCTGCCAGCTTACGCAATTTCTCCGCTACCTGCTCCGGTGTCAGCGCTTCACGTACGATGCTACTTCCCGCCCCTTCCCAGCAGTACAACAAACGGGCTTCCTTAGTCAGTAAAGCTGCCTGACGGTTGCTTTCACCGTAGAAAGCAATCAGTCCGTCGTACAGTGACAATGCTTCCGACACACATTTCAGTCTGTCGGAATTAAAACGATAAACAGACAAACGTTCAATTGCCTGCCGGGAAAGCAAGTCGAACATATTATCATCCAGATACTTTTCACTCAGCTCGCCGGAAGTTGTCATCGGACGGAAATCCTTGGCAGAAGCCTTACCCAGTACCTCTCTGTCTTTCAGCGAAAGACGGAAATACCGTATCGCATCATCTTCCGTGCCCAACTGCTGATTATCCAGTATCAGGCTACCCATTACATGATTCAGTGCGGCACACCCCACCCTATCTGTTTCGCTTTCTGCCCATTTCCGGATACCATCGTACTCTGCCTGTGCACTGTCCGGAGTAAGCTGGATGCGTGATTCAGCACGCACAATATAGGCCTTCATCATCTGAGGGATGTTCTTTTCACTTTTCGCTTTAGTGTATATTTTATCAACTACACCAATAACCGTTTTCGGCAAGTCCTTCTTTTGGGCTGCTTCTACTTCTTTCCAAAGTTCATTATAACTCTGTGCCTGCAATACAGATGGAAACAAACTGAAAAACAGTATCAGCCAGCTCATCAAATGTACTTTCTTCATATCGCATATAGTTTGGTTTCACATAACATTGTTCTATAAAGAAAAGAAATTTTCACTTAAATGCTGCACAGATTTTAATTAAATTATCTGAAAGACTAAGTAAGTTACCATAAAAGACATTGAAACCTTATCCCAAAACATGCTGATGTTTCTTCTAAAAGATGCTCATGTTTTCCCCAAAAAATGCTGATGCTTTACAGAACTTCTGCCCGTATTTTTCAAAAAAAATCCTTCGCGCTCCTGTATTTCCAAAGAAATTCCAAGAAGCGCAAAGGATTATGAAGGCATCCTTTAACGGGCTGTGGTACAAAATTTTCTGTCGTATCCGACACTATCAACGGGGTGCTTAAACCTTTCTGTCATTACATTTTCATAAGCATATCAGTTTGCCTTCCAAATTATATAGAGATTGTGTACTGTGTTGATTTTCAATTAAATTAAAACGATATTCATCATATACACCCCAACAAATAAAAAGCGCCCACCTTATATATATTCACATCTATTGTTTCATATCTTATATCCGATTATAAACCTTCATTCAGATAGACTTCCAGATTGGTATATCCTTCACGACTTAACGTTACTGCTGATCCATCTGCCGGATTCTCGGAATCCAATCCGTGTTTTCTTTCCCACACATCGGGCATACCGTCACCATCAGTATCCAGAAGAGCCTGCAAATCGGTATTTCCGTCGGAAAGGTCCACCCATGGTGATGAAGCTCCTTCAGGCATGACATCCTCGGGCAAGTCGATTATGCCAGGCGAACTGGCAGCCTTTTTATCAATGCTTCCCATATAAGTCGCCGTACCGGTACGAGTTTCTCTTACAATCCGCTCATCGATTTCATCTCTCCATTTGGAACATCCGGCTGAAGCCAGCACTTTCTCGAAGGCTTCGGCAGCTGTATGTGTGGTAACAATACCTGCTTCCAATGGAGCTTTCAGCCGTATCGTATCGCGTGTGACGGAAGAAAAGTATCCGTCGGCACTTGCCGTATCAAGCTGTTCGTATATACCTTTCGTCCAGTTATCGGCTGAAACTTCGGGAAAGCCTTCTACTACATTACCGTCCACATAAAACTTTCCCCACACATGCAGCATGGGATGCCAGATGTTGGGCTCCCCTTTCTTGTTATAACAATATTTTTTAGAACGCACACCGACAGAAGCAATCCGATAACGCACCTTATTATGAGGTGTAGCAGGACCGGGTTTATAATAATTATTCACGATATTGACTTTCATTCCTTCGCCTCCATAGCAGCCATTGCCAGCCCAGTTGTAGTACACATTGTTACGAATATCCACATACTCTCTGGTCTGTGTTCCCGGACGAGGTCCCATACGCGGAACTCTACTCACATGATGTGCCATGAGATTATGATGGAACGAGGCATGATCTCCTCCTACTATACCGCCATATCCGTGCGCTCCCTTGGCATGCCTCCGTTATTCAGACTTTCTGAGATGATACACCATTGTACGGTAGTATTCTCATTTCCATATACAGAGCAAGTTTCGTCTACCGACCAGCTGATGGAGCAATGGTCTACTATGATATTGCGATGATCGGTAGCTCCAAGTCCGTCGGGTTCTCCCTTGTTTTCGTTGCCAACCCGAAAGCGTACATAACGGATTATAACATCGTCTGCCTTGATAGTTACCGGATAACGTGCAATACATACTCCACGTCCCGGAGCTGTCTGTCCGGCAATGGTCAGGCTATCGTTCACTATTTGCAGGGGACGGTTCAGAAAAATGTTACCCGAAACATCGAACACCACGGTACGTGCCCCTTTCTTATTTACAGCATATCGGAGAGTTCCTTCCTGCTCTCCATCTTCGAGTGTGGTAACATGATATACCTTACCCCCTCTTCCTCCGACAGTGTATCTTCCGAATCCTTCAGCTCCCGGAAAAGCCGGAAGAGCAGTTCCACCGTCAGCTGCAATCATCGTTCCAGTTGGGAAAAACAATAATAAGATTAATAAAAATAACGGATGCTTCATAACTATCAGATTTTATTCCTGCTGTTTTCGATAACGCAAAAATAAGATACCCCTGAAGAAAAGACGTGCATTATTTAAGTAAACAATGTATACTATTTAGGCAAACCGGCGATATGAATAAATATTGCATGACATACGGACTATTTTTCAAGACAAAGCAATGGCGCCATCAGCAGCCGGACGATAAATCGTACAGCAACCAATAACGCCATGCCTTAATCAACAACTATTTCCAGAAATTACTGCTGTTGTTTCTTTATAATATCCTGCACCAGACTATGCAGATACATTTCAAGATTTGTATATTTTCCAGCCGGATCGAGTGTATTCGCATTACCGTCATCCGGATTATTGGCATCGAGCCCGTATGCCGTTTCAAAAGCATCAGGCATACCGTCGCCGTCTGTATCGGTCACATCACGCGAGGTATCTTTCGCAAGTTCCGGATAAGGATTGTCACCCAGTTCGGACAATGCCTGCAATACATCTTCAGGTTCGTTGATGTATCCAGGCTTATTTCCTGAAGCCGTACACGTAGCTTTTCCTTCTTTGACATCCGAAAGGACAAGCTCGTCGATTGCATCCCGATAATTGCAGGCTCCAGCATAGTTCAATACCGCCTGATAAGCTTCCTGTGCCGAATGCTCGGTTGTCATTACCGGATCGACTACCGGCGACTCCTTACGGATAGCCTTCATGGTTTCTTCAGTCCACAGATTATCTACCTTACTGCCGTTTTCCTGCTGTGCGTAAATACCTTTTGTCCAGTTGTCTGCCGTAACATCATCGTGTCCTTCCACCACGTTTCCCGTTACATAGAAAGTTCCCCATTTATGCAAGGAAGGATACCAGTCGTTGTAAGAACCATCGTCTTCAGTCACATAATCGAGAGTACGAACACCAATCTTGGCTATACGGTAACGGATACGGTCTGTTTCCTTACCCGAATTAGTAGCCGGTCCCGGTTTATAATAATTGTCTACAATATTTATATTCTGATTTTCGGCTCCGTAACAGCCCTCTCCTGCCCAGTTATAAAATACATTATTCCGGATATCGACATACTCATTAAGCTGTGTGCTGGGGCGCGGGCCCAGACGAGGAACACGGCTTTCGCAATGTGCTATCAGGTTATGGTGATAGGAAGCTTTGTTTCCACCCCAGTTTCCTCCGTAGCAATGTGTACCCTTGCCATGAACCGATACACGAAGTGCCTGAGCTGCGATGCACCACTGCACGGTAGAGTTCTCCATACCGTACACCGAGAGACATTCATCCACACTCCAGCTCACTGAACAATGGTCTATGATAATATTCTTTTTATCCATACCTCCCAGTCCGTCGGGTTCTTTTCCACTGTCATCTCCGGGACGGAAACGAAGGAAACGGATGATAACTTCATTCGAATTGATGACAAAAGCATAATCGGCAAGACAAATACCTCCCGGAGAAGTCTGTCCGGCAATAGTCAGATTATCGTTATTGGTTTTTAAGTCGGCTTTCAGATGAATGGTTCCTGCGACATCAAACACAACAGTCTTTGCACCTTTCTGTTTCAATACCCAGCGTAATGTTCCCTCTGCCGGATTGTTGGCATCGTCGTCCAGACTGGTCACGTGATAAACCTTTCCTCCTCGTCCGCCTACGGTATTCTTTCCATACCCTTCTGCACCCGGAAATGCAGCAAACTCTACCGGATCCATCTGCAAAGGTCCATCAGGATTATCTTCACCTCCTGGTTCCTCGGTTTCTCCACTCTCTGTACCTCCACCAGCTGGCTGTTCTGGTGTATCATCCGAACATGCTGTTCCTCCCAAAGCAGCAAGCAGACATGCACTGAAGAGGATTCTTTTAAAATTTCTGTTCATAATATTAAATGTTAAGTAATTTAGAACTTGTTTCGGAAGCAAATTTAGGGAAAGGCAACTATACGGAGTTGCACAAATTGATTTATGATGTACAAACATTAGTCAATCGTACATAAATATACCTCGCAGAGAAATTGTACAACGAATTGCATAAATACTATACAAGGCTTTCTGGTATACGGGCTATTTTTGTGAACAACACTCAAAATTGTATCTTATGCATATCCTGAAAACTTCAATTTTAAGCGGTTTACTGCTGACAGCCGCTGCATGTATATCCTGCCAGACATCAGAACCGTGTTCATGGAAGGAGATGGAAAAGGTGTACAACCAGATTTCTCCTCCAACTTTTCCCGACAAGACGTATGTGATAACCGATTATTACAACGGAAAAGATTCACTATATACCGATGCGATTAATCGGGCCATCGAAGCCTGCTCTTCACAAGGAGGAGGAACCGTACTCGTTCCCGACGGCGAGTTTCTCACGGCTCCTATCCGCCTGAAATCGAACGTCAACCTTCACCTGTCGAACAGTACCATTCTGAAATTTACAACCGACTACAATCTGTTCGAAACCGTACTTACACGTATAGAAGGCATCGACTGCCATAACATATCTCCGCTGATTTATGCATACGGAGAAAACAATATTGCCATTACCGGAAAGGGGAAGCTAGACGGACAGGCTAGTACAGACAACTGGTTTGCAGAACAGCGCATCCGTGGCATTAAGTCAGAAAACGGAGAAACGGTCAACGAAAAGACCTTGCTATACCAGATGAAAGAAGATTCTATCCCCGTAAAAGAACGCATCTTTGAAAAAGCGAACGGTATCCGCCCGCAGTTCATCAATTTATATAAATGCAAGAACATTCTGCTGGAAGGATTCACCATCAACCGTTCTCCGTTCTGGCTTATCCATCCACTGCTGTCGGAAAACGTAACCATAAAAGGTGTGAAAATGCAAAGCCACGGTCCGAACAATGACGGATGCGATCCGGAATCGTGCGAAAACGTGCTGATAGAAGACTGCGACTTTGACACGGGCGACGACTGCATAGCCATAAAATCGGGACGCGATGAAGACGGACGTTACTGGAACATTCCCTGCAAAAACATCATCGTACGTGAATGTCGCATGAAGGACGGACATGCAGGAGTAGCCATAGGAAGCGAAATAACCGGAGGATGCCATAATGTATGGGTAGAGAACTGCCAGATGGACAGCCCCGAACTGGACCGTATTATCCGTATCAAGTCCAACCCTATGCGTGGTGGAAACGTAGAAAACGTCTTTGTACGGAATATCACCGTAGGCGAATGTAAACAATCTATTCTGGGTATAGAGCAAAAATACTGGCATGTAGACGAAGGTCCGTATCTGCCTCTCTTCGAGAATATCCACCTGGAAAATATTACCAGCAAGAAAAGCCAGTATGTGCTTCATCTTGACGGATTTGACGATAAATCTCAGATACGCAACATCTACCTGAAAGACTGCTCATTCGAAGGAGTAGAAAAGCCGGAAATCAACAAAGTAACAGGAGCTGAAAATATCCGTTTCGAAAATGTAACTGTAAACGGAGAACCATTCCACGAAATGTAATTATTTCGTGGAATGATTTTCCTTATATTCCGTAGGCGTACATCCCATTGCAGCCTTGAATACACGACTGAAATACTGGGGAGAAGAAAATCCACACATATAGGCAACTTCCGATACCGTATATTCTCCCGACTCCAGTAGCTGCACCGAACGTTTCACACGCATATCTTTCACAAAGTCAATCGGTGAAACACTCAGAATCGATTTTATCTTCCGATAGAACATCGAACGTCCCATTCCCATCGAGTCGGCAAGATCCTCTATCTTAAAGTCCGGATTATTCAGGTTATCTTCTACACTCTGTATGATATTCTTGATAAACTCTTCATCAAAATGAGTGATTTGCGGAAGTGAAGGCGACAGATCCTCCAGCCGGTGTTCCTGCTTTTCTTCAGTTGCCGTTACGGTCACCTCGTCCAGACTACGCCCTGCCAGCAGGAAGTCTTTCAGGTGAGTGCGCTGCAACAATACCGATTTCAGACGTGCACGTAAATAAGCAGAACTGAACGGCTTCGTAATATATCCGTCGGCACCATACTCCAGTCCCTTTATACGATCGTCCAGCGAAGCCTTTGCCGACAAGATAATAACAGGAATATGGCAGACATTATGATTTGTCTTGACAGCATTCAGCAGTTCAATACCATCCATTTCAGGCATCATGACATCACTAACCACTACATCGGGCATTTCTGCCAGAACTTTTTCCAGTCCGATTCGTCCGTTCGGAGCCTCCAGTACACGATATTCTTTCTGAAGGATATGAACAATGAAGTGACGCAGCTCATCATTATCTTCTACAACCAATATCGTTATATCCTTCTGATCTTCCAGTTCTTCGGGCATCTGAACTTCGGAAGAAACATCCCGCTGCCGTCATCCAATATAAACTCTACATTCTGGTCATTGCGATAAGCCTCAGCCCTCAAAGGCAATGAAACAGTAAAAGTACTTCCTTGTCCCAACGCCGTATCAACTTCAATCTTGCCGTGCATCATCTCTACCAGATTGTGTACCAGCGAAAGTCCTATTCCTGTAGAAACCGCCGAGCGTTCGCTTCCAAGTGTTTCAAAACGGTCGAACAGCTTGCTCAGCTTTCCGATATCGATGCCTTTTCCCTCATCTTTTACCCGGATCAGTACATTATCCGCCTGCATCTCGACGATAAGCGAAATAGATTTTCCCTTGGGAGTATATTTGAAAGCATTCGAAAGCAGATTGAACACCACCTTCTCTACCTTATCTACATCTGTATAAATCTTGATTTCTTCCTGAGGTGCGACAAAACGGAAATCTATCTCCGACTGATGTGCCATGCCTACGAAATCGGAGTATGCCTTGTGGGCCAAAGATGCGATGTCGACCAGCTCTATATAAAGCTTCATCTTATTGTTCTGGATCTTACGGAAGTCGAGCAGCTGATTGATGAGCTGAAGCATACGTTCTGTATTACGCTTGGCCACCTGCATGTTCTCCTGTCCTTCGGGTGAAAGCTTTTCCTGTTCAAGTACTTCTTCAATCGGACCTTCGATAAGCGTAAGCGGAGTACGGAGTTCGTGCGATATATCAGTAAAGAAACGGAGTTTCATATTTGTAAGCTGTTTCTCGAAACCGATTTTTTTACGCAACCCCCATATATACACTACAATACCCGAAACCAGGGCCAAAGCCAGCAGAAACAAGATAATGTACAAGACCCATGCCCAACCTGTTTCCCAGAAAGTAGGTTTCACATGAATATGCAATACCTTGATATTATCCGACCATACTCCGTCGCTGTTGTTCGATTTCACTTCCAGATCAAAATCTCCTGCCGACAGATTTACAAGGCTTACCGAACGGTTCTTTCCGATATACGTCCATTCATCACTCAAATTCTTTATCCGATAAGCATATTCCAGATAAGCAGGCTTGGTAAAATCGAGTGCAGCAAACGAAACCGTAATGTTACGTTCATCGGGTTCCAGTGTCAGCGTATCGTTTACCAGTGAGTTTCTGACTGAGATTCCTCCTCGTTTCTGAATGTTGAAACTTGTAAAGGCTATGTTTGGTGCATAAGCAGTCTTTTTCAACTGTTCCAGATCGATGCGTAACGCTCCTTCATTGCAGCCTACATACATGTTACCCGAACGGTCTACCACCGGAGGTACTTCGGAAAGAATTAAATTGGAGTTGACATTAAAGTGGTCATACACTTCGAAATCAGGCTTTTCCGGAGAGAACTTACAGATAATATTCTCGAACATAATCCACAGTCTGCGTTTGTTATCCTCTACCATGGCAAAGGCTATGTCCGAAGGCAGACCGTTTTTCTTATTGTAATGGAAAAAGTCAATCTTGTCGGACAACAGTCCTCCCAGTTCCACCTGACTGATTCCTCCACAGAAGGTAGTAATGTATACTTCTCCGTCGGAAGTTTCCAGTATATGCATCACATCGTTATCACTCAAACTGTTCTCACGGTTCGGTTCACAGTAATTCAAGTAAAAATGAATATCCTCAGGATTGTCAAACTGCGAGGAGAATGAAATCAATCCGTCGGTCGTACCCACAAGTATCACATCATTCGACAACGGACAGACGCTGCGCACACGCATACATTTTCCGGAGGGATAATTTTTTTTCAGCTTGTTGGTAACATTTATAAAGTGCAGATTCTCCGGCTCACCTACGGCAAGATTCAAGCCACCCTCATATGTTCCTACCCAGATATGCCCGAAACGGTCTTGTGCTATAGAATAAACCGAATTACAGTTTATCCCGTCCGGATTGTTTTCCTCAATCTGATAGTGTTTAAAGACATACCCTTCTCCACGAGGTTTGCCTACAAACAACCCGTTACCGCGGCTTCCTATCCAGAAATTTCCACGGCTATCTTCAAAGAAAGAATAAATGTTAGCTCCAAACACCACCGAACCGTCTTTTACGATTCTGCCGTCAGGACTCAGGTTTCCGCAATATCCGAAATCTTTATCGTACACCTTCACCATTCCGTCCTTCGATGCCACCCAGATTCTTCCGCGCGAATCGATGTACAAGCCCCTGACCAATGCACTGGACGTGTTGAGATACTCAAAATTTGTATTCAGAAAAGCAATACGGTCAATTCCACCTTCCTGAGCCATCCATACATTTTTATGATTGTCTATGTAATAAACCCGGTTGATACCTTCGTACATCGTTTTGGTAGCATCGTTCAACATATAGCTCTGTTGAAACACATGCTTTTTAGGATTGTAATACGAGAAAAAGCCATTATTAGAATACGCCCATATATGACCATACTCATCTTCATGGATAAAACAGGCTTCATCTTCACTTGCCTGTCGGCGGGGATAGTCCAGAAACTCAGCTTGCCGGCACTTCGGATCCAACCTGACTATATGCTTGAACTTGTTTTGCACCCATATATTCTTTTTCGAATCCTGAAAAATATAAACCGGCTGAAAATCCTCCTGAGTTTCGTCGAGTAACAATGAAACCGACTTTCCGTCTGCCGGATTATAAACCGCAAAGCTTCTCTTCATCAATATACCCAGCAATCCGTCGGAAAGAGGAAAAATCTGCCGGATATTTTCTGCCGGACGAGATAGACGTACGTCAGACAGTCCCTTTTCCGGAAGGTATTCCATCAGCTTGTTTCTACTATCTGCCACGAAAAATCGCTTGCCGACACTAGCGGTATATCGATAAGCATCATTTCCTTTCAGTGCGTTATTGCCATATACAAAATATCCTTTGTCTGTCAGCACCCACTCATTGCCCTGCATATCGAGTGAGACTGTGAACACATATCGTTTGCGTTCCGCATCCGAATGGGTAGCAAGTATACCAGCCTCCCTTGTCTTTATACCTGAAACAATCGATACGCCACAAATCACCATTCGTACCTACAATCCACACCATTCCGTTTGGAAGGGTGATAATTTTCGAGGCAGCCGTACACAACTTTACCTCCGGATGATAGACAAATACATCCTCAAAACACTCCCGGCGTATATCGAACAGATACACCCTTCTGTCGTAACTCTGGCACACCAGCATCTGATTACCTCCGAGTTGCAGATTCACCAGACGGTTATACTGAAGCTTGACCTTGTCTGTAGGATATGTCTTATAGTTTTTAAAGGAATAGCCATCAAACTTTTCCAGTCCGTTCCAGGTAGCCATCCAGATGTAACCCTCATTGTCCTGCAAGACTCCCTGCACCGTATTCTGCGACATACCGTCCTTCACCGAATAGTGCTTCACATTGACAAGTCCTTGCGCTGCCATGTAACACAGGCTGCACACAGCATATATCACCGTTAGAAATAAACTTTTCCCCATACAAATTCATATCGTTTTAGATACGGCAAAGATATAAGAAAGTTTATAACTAAAAAAAATCCTGAAAAACAAATTTTCCCATTGCATCACGAAAGCTTTCTTCCGGACAAGTCCGGCAAAATATCAAGATAATGTATGGAAAACTACCCGACGTTTTTTTAAAACTTCATATAAAAACTTGCTGTATTTTCCTGACGTATGATATACTACCTGCCTAAACCTTACCGAAAACCTCGGCAAAGCTATTAAAAAGTGTGAAGTAAACGAGAAAACATCTGCAATCGGCATTTTTCGATGTAACGCAAGAAAGGGGGATTGCATTTTTTTATACCTTTGCTTCAGGTAAGTATGAATAATAATAAAAACAAGCATATCTACACAATGAAAAAACTGATTGCATTATTCTGCCTGCTGGCTTTCGTTATCGGAGCACAGGCACAGCGTAAGGTCAGCCTGCAAGATGTAGCACAAGGAACCTACCGTGCACAAAGCATCTACGGCATCAAACCAATGCTGGACGGAGAACATTACACGCAGATGAGTTCTGACAAAAAACGTATCGTGAAATACTCGTTCAAAACGGGCAAGGAAGTAGAAGCGATATTCGATGTTACTACGGCAAGAGATTGCCCCGTAAAGTCGTTCGACGATTATATCATGTCGCCCGACGAAAAGCTGATTCTGATTCAGACAGACACGAAACCCATCTACCGTCATTCGTTCACTGCCGAGTATTACATATACAACGTGAAAAACAACAAGATGGAACCGCTTTCTAAAAACGGTCCTCAGCAGGTTCCACTGTTTTCACCCGACGGCTTCCAGGTTGCTTTCGTACGCAACAACAATATTTTCCTTGTGAAGCTGCTTTTCGGCAACAGCGAATCGCAGGTTACAAAGGACGGTGAATACAATAAGGTACTGAACGGTATCCCCGACTGGGTATATGAAGAAGAGTTCTCTTTCAACCGCGCTTTCGACTTCAGTGCCGACAGCAAAATGATTGCCTATATCCGTTTCGACGAGAGTCAGGTTCCCATGTTCAGCTTCCCGTGGTACAAAGGTATGGCCCCCGAAAAGAGCCAGTATGCCACTTATCCGGGAGCTTACGAATACAAGTACCCGAAAGCCGGCGAAATGAATTCGAAAGTCAGTGTACACACATACGATATCAAGAGCCACGTTACACGTAAAATGGATTTGCCGCTCGACGAAGACGGATACATTCCACGTATCAAGTTTACTTCCGATCCTGAAAAACTTGCCATCATGACACTGAACCGCCACCAGAACCGGTTCGACATCTATATGGCCAACCCGAGAAGCGCACTGTGCAAGCTTACTATACGCGACGAAGCCGAACAGTACATCAAGGAACAGGCTTATTCTGACATTGTTTTCTATCCGGAAAATATCGTAATGATGAGTGAACGCGACGGATACAATCACTTGTACTTGTATACTATCGGAGGAAACCTGATCAAACAAGTTACCAAAGGTAAGTTCGAAGTGAAGGATTTTCTGGGATGGGATAAGCCAACCAATACGTTCTACTATACCAGCAACGAGGAAAGTCCGTTGCGTACGGCTGTATACAAGACCGATGCCAAAGGAAAGACTATCAAACTTTCTACCCGCACGGGAACCAACTCGGCAATATTCAGTACCAACCTGTCGTATTATATCAATAACTTCTCTAATATCGACACTCCTACACTGATAACGATAAACAATAACAAGGGTAAGGAGCTGACTACACTATTGGACAACTCGAAACTGAAATCGGAAGTTGCTACACTGAACATGCCGAAAAAAGAGTTTTTCAGTTTCCGTACAACCGAAGGTGTAGAGCTGAACGGCTGGATGATGAAACCTGCCAACTTCGATCCAAGCAAGAAATATCCGGTCATCATGCACCAGTACAGCGGACCGGGTTCGCAGCAGGTACTCGACAGATGGGGCATCGGAAGCTTCAGTGATGGAGGCATGTTCGAAGCTTACATGTGCGACAAAGGTTTTGTCATGGTATGTGTCGACGGACGTGGTACAGGCGGACGCGGTGTGGACTTTGAAAAATGTACATACTGCTTCCTGGGAGTAAAAGAATCGCACGACCAGGTAGAAGCTGCCAAACATCTGTCCTCACTGCCTTACATCGACGGAAACCGCATCGGTATCTGGGGATGGAGCTTCGGAGGTTACAATACACTGATGTCGATGAGTGAAGGTACACCAGTATTCAAGGCTGGTGTGGCGATTGCAGCTCCAAGCGACTGGCGCTTCTACGATACAGTATATACTGAACGCTTCATGCGTACACCGAAGGAAAACGGCGACGGTTACAATGCCGGTTCGGCTATCCTCCGTGCTCCGAAACTGCATGGCGACCTGCTTCTGATACACGGAACAGCCGACGACAACGTGCACTACCAGAACTGCGCCGAATACAGTGAAGCACTGGTACAGGCAGGCATACAGTTCGACATGCAGGTATATACCAACCGCAATCACAGCATCTTCGGCGGCAACACACGCAATCATCTGATGAACCGTGTAGCAACTTCTTTATCGAAAAGCTGAAATAAACATCATAATCATACATTGAGAGTCATGAGGAATTAAAAATTCTACTGCCGATACAAGGCGGCGGTTTTTTAATTCCTCATTTCTCATTCTTAGACCAATATACTATGGAACACGTAAAAAAGCCTGAATGGCTGAAAATAACTATCGGAACCAATGCACGCTATACCGATACAAAACGCATTGTCGATACGCATAAACTGCATACGATATGCAGCAGCGGCCGTTGTCCGAATCTGGGCGAATGCTGGGGAAAAGGAACGGCTACTTTCATGATAGGTGGTGCTATCTGTACCCGCTCATGCAAATTCTGTAACACCCTCAGCGGGAAACCGCTTCCGCTCGACACTCAGGAGCCTGAACGGGTAGCCGAATCGGTCCGTCTGATGAAACTGGATCATGCCGTTGTCACCTCGGTAGACCGCGACGATCTGCCTGATCTGGGAGCAGCTCACTGGGCTGCCACAATCAAAGCGATAAAAGAAGTCAATCCGAATACAACACTGGAAACACTCATCCCCGACTTTCAAGGCAGGAAGAACTGATCCGCATGGTAACCGACGCCCGTCCCGATATTATTTCACACAACATGGAAACCGTACGCCGCATCAGCCCGCTGGTAAGAAGCGTGGCAACCTACGACCGAAGTCTGGAGGTTATCCGCCAGATAGCCGAGAGTGGAATAACGGCCAAGTCGGGCATCATGGTAGGACTGGGAGAAACTCCTGAAGAAGTAGAACAGACCATGGACGACCTGCTGGCAAACGGCTGCCGCATTCTCACCATTGGACAATATCTCCAGCCGAGCCGGAAACATTATCCCGTTCATGAGTATGTCACACCCGAACAATTTGCCCGCTACAAGGAAACCGGAGAAAAGAAAGGATTTGCCACAGTAGAAAGCGGTCCGCTGGTACGTTCTTCCTATCATGCCGAAAAACACATCCGCTATAAGTGAACAATTCGGAAAAGAACCTTGTTACACCTATAAAAAAGACCACGGCAGATGATGAAACTTATATTAAAATACAGAAACAAGATAGTATCGCTCGGACTGTTGCCTATCATAGCAACACTGATATGTTTGCATTTTTTCCAAAATACAATAGTGCTGGGAATAGGTTTTATAGTCTGCCTCGGTCTGCTGTTATACGGCATTGTACGCCTGAAGGATCTGAATTTTTTCCTTCTGCTAGGTAGTATAGGCATAGGTTCCTGCTTCGTACTTCGCCTGTTTACAGGCTACAAATTTATTCCATACGGAAGCATTACTCCCATACTGGAGCTGTTGCTGCTCATTGTGGCATTCATCCATATCACAGCTCCCGAAATCTACAAGGAACTGCAAGAACGGCTGCATCTGAGAAACTGTTTCTCTTTTGTTCTGGAAGCAAAAACCATTGTAATACTTTCATCACTGCATCTTACTATCCTGCTTTTTGTAGACCATATCGAACATCTGTTTTTGGAAGAGGGTTCTTTCTTCCTGATGTACGGCATACCGGTTATTATCTATGTGCTGTGCCTGGTCATCAATGTAGTAGGAATCCATCTCGCACTTCAGGAAACTTCCGTTATAGTCTGGTGCGCATTGCAGTAGTACACGACGGAAAAATCTACCTGAAACAACGTACCGGATGTCCTGATGAAAAATACGAAAACGCTCCCATGTGGGATATTGCTGTAGAAAGTCCTTTTGAGGGACCAATCGAAAAGAGCTGCGAATACACCGCACGCATTGCCAAAAAGATATGTGCTTCGAAAGATACTACCCCACGGCTTATATTGAAATATACAACTACATCATGCGATGCCGACAACCAGCAACGCGTATCGTTGTACATTCTCCCTCTCCAGAACGAAACAGACCTGCAGAAAATAACCGGAGGCAGATTCTTTTCTTTCGACGAAATAAGCGAAACCGCTGCACGCAGATACAGTCCTTCCCTGCTTTCAGAACTGGATACACTTCAGATGGCAGCAGAAATGTGGAAGGCATTCGGTGCTTCCGAATAGTATTTTTATTTATAAATCAAAAATATGCACGGTATCTTTGAAAGGTCGGGCAAATGACCTTTCCATTCCTGAACAGTCTTGGTTTTGATATATTCCCCCTCACAGGTAATATTGGCAGCCACACAAAGTTTGGTTTGCGGACGGCAGGCTTTCAAGATATCCTCCAGCATCTTGTTGTTACGGTAAGGTGTTTCGATGAAAAGCTGTGTCTGATGCTCACTGTATACCCGCTGTTCCAGTTCCTTCAATCTTTTCTGACGTTCTCCCGGTTCGATAGGCAGATAACCGTGGAAAGCGAAGCTTTGTCCGTTGAAGCCCGAGCCCATGACCGACAGGATAATAGACGACGGTCCCACCAAAGGAACCACCTTCAGATTCTTGCGCTGTGCGATAGCTACAACATCTGCTCCCGGATCGGCAACGGCCGGACAACCTGCTTCCGAGATTACTCCCATGGAGTTTCCTTCCTGCAACGGTTTCAGATAACCCGAGATAGCTTCGGGTGACGTATGTTTGTTCAACGGATAAAACGTCAGTTCGTCGATATTGATATCCCGATCCACTTTTTTCAGGAATCGGCGTGCCGAGCGCACATCCTCTACGATAAAATGACGAATCTGCAGAATGATTTCTCTATTGTACGAAGGAAGGACTTTTTCTACCGGAGTATCACCAAGAGTCACCGGCAGCAAGTATAATGCTGTATCCATGATTGTCTATAATCTATATTTTTTGTAGCTCAGTCTAAAGTCAGATTGCCGAAATCAGTACGTTCCAGCAGTGTGGCAATACTCACGTCAGAGTGTTGCTTCATGTATTTTTCTACAAGCTGCATTCCCAGCCATAAGCCTATTACCGGCGGAATCTTCTCACCGTTGAGTACCATGCTCGGATCGGAATGTGTATATGCACGAATCAGCATCGGGTCTGTACTCGCGAGATGTCCCCTTTCTTTCATCCATTTCCACATCTCCTTCTCATGTTCCTTGCACCAGTCTTCTTCCTCGCTGCTATATCCCAGCATTGCTCCGTTCGATTTCATCTTAAGTACCTTACGCACTACCCAGTGTATTTTTCCCTGGTGCATGATGACATCGTATAGCGAACGGTGTCCCGGATGCCATTCAAACGGATATAAGCTAAGCAGATAGAAGGTAAAACAGTCGGGAAGTATCCGGTCCGGATTCATCGAGCGGCGCTGATAGTCGTAATAATACCGGCGATAAAGCGGATAGTCTTCGCCCATGTACTTGTCAATACTGAAGCCCAGCAAGCTGTCGCCCACCACTACCGACTGGTTGAGTGCTGAGATTTGCGAGTAGACTGCCGGTATGGGAAATGAAGGTATCTCTTCCCGCAAACGGTGAAAACCTTCGGTAAATCCCTTTTCAAGGGAAGTCATATCTTTGAACTTCTCGGTCGCATCCTGCATCAGCCGGAGCAAAATTGTGTCCGAGTAATACTCACACAAGCGTTCGTTGATAGCCGGCTCGTCTACTGTACCCAGCATGAGCACATCTTCTATCAGAATCTTGGTAGCACGCGGACAGTCGAGGCTCATTTTCTGCAATGCCGAGAAGCTGTTCATTGCCGTGGCCTCAAATTGCAGACGGTCGTAACGGAAAACCTTTATATTCTTATTAAGCAAAACATCGCCGTCTTGCTCTCCTGTATGACAGGAAACAAGTACGACGATGCTTAGTAATATGAATATAAATTTTCTCATGTAAACAGTTTATCCGTCAGGTATTATCCGTAGATAATATTTCCGCTTTCGTCTTTGTATTCATCCAGACCCTTTTCGTAAGTAGCCATAGCACGAAGACTCATACCTACGCTAGAGAAACCTCCATCGTGGAACAGGTTCTGCATAGTGACTTTACGAGTAAGGTCAGAGAACATTACGATACAGTAGTCAGCACATTCGTCAGCCGAAGCATTGCCCAGAGGCGACATGCGGTTGGCAAAGTCGAACAGTTTATCCATACCTTTTACTCCCGATCCGGCAGTAGTCATGGTAGGCGACTGTGAAATGGTATTGATACGTACGTGATGTTCGCGTCCGTAAATGTAACCGAAGCTACGTGCGATAGATTCAAGCAAAGCTTTCGCATCTGCCATATCATTGTAACCGTAGAATGTACGCTGTGCAGCTACATAGCTCAGTGCAACGATAGAACCGTATTCGTTGATAGCATTCAGTTTTTTAGCCGACTGAATCATCTTATGGAATGAAACGGCTGAAATATCCAGCGTTTTGTTCAACATATCATAGTCAAGGTCATCGTAAGTACGTTTCTTACGTACGTTAGGTGACATACCTATAGAGTGCAGTACAAAGTCGATTTTACCTCCCAATACCTCCATTGAACGCTTGAAAACGTTTTCCAAATCTTCTACGCTTGTAGCGTCTGCCGGAATCACTTCGCAATTCAGCTTTTCTGCCAATGCAGAAACTTCTCCCATACGGACAGCAACAGGAGTATTGGACAAAGTGATCACTGCTCCTTCTTCAACAGCTTTTTCTGCAACTTTCCATGCAATAGACTGTTCATTCAGAGCACCAAAAACAATACCTCTTTTTCCTTTCAGTAAATTATAACTCATACTTTTTTTATTATAAATTTGGGGCAAAGATACAAACAATTCTGTTAATCCTGACATTTTCAGGCATGAATCTATGAAAAATGAACAATATTCCCCCCTGCATACCAAAGAATGCATCTTTTGTCAATTTTTCATATATAAAAACACAAGATTGCACATTTTTTTCACCTATTGAATCAAAATGTTCACATCGTTTTCATGCGAACCTGCTAATTTTGTAAACATCAACAAGAGGTTTTTCATAATATTTATTAAGGTTAGAAATTAGGTTAAAAAAAGGTCTTTATTATCCTGCCTGTCAACCTTCTGTGAAAGAACGTTGCCGGGCGCTAAGGATAATAAGTACATTCAAGAAAACCTCACCTTTATTTAAATAGAGTAAAAGAACAACAAGATAAACATAAATATTAGCGCTCATGATTACATTTAGCAACTTAAGACAATGGGCTTTATCAGTATGCATCGCAGCTTTTGCACTGGGCTACACAAACAGTGTAACGGCAAAAAATGCAACAGAAGCCGATAACATCTACAGTGAACTGCCATTTCAGATGAATAAGGTTCAGCTGCCGGTATTTCCCGATTATTCGCGTTCTATTACTGAATTCGGTGCTGTAGCCGACGGTATTACGCTCAATACAGAAGCTTTCGACAAAGCTATCAAGGCCGTAGCCGAAAAGGGTGGCGGTAAGGTTATCGTACCTGCGGGACTGTGGCTTACCGGTCCTATCGTACTGCAAAGCAACATCAATTTATATCTGGAAGAAAACGCACTGGTTCTGTTTACAGCCGACCACACTCAGTATCCTATCGTCAAAACTTCATTCGAAGGACTGGAAACACGCCGCTGCCAGTCACCGATATCAGCTCTCAACGCTGAAAACGTTGCCATCACCGGAAAAGGTGTGATGGACGGAAACGGTGATACATGGCGTCCGGTAAAGAAAGACAAAATGACTGCCAACCAATGGAAAAAGCTGGTGGCTTCGGGTGGTGTACTCGATGAATCAGGACGTATCTGGTATCCGAGCGAAGGCTCTATCAAAGGAGCTATGGCATGCAAGAACTTCAATGTGCCCGAAGGAATCAATACCGATGAAGAATGGAACAGCATACGCGACTGGCTGCGTCCGGTTCTGCTGAGCTTTATCAAGTGTAAAAAGGTGTTGCTGGAAGGCGTAACCTTCAAGAACTCTCCAAGCTGGTGTCTGCATCCGCTTTCTTGCGAAGACATTACCATCAACAATATCAGCGTATCTAACCCCTGGTACTCACAGAATGGTGATGCACTCGACCTGGAGTCTTGCAACCGTGCACTGATTCAGAACAGCAGCTTCGATGCCGGCGACGATGGTATCTGTATCAAGTCGGGTAAGGACGAAGACGGACGCCGTCGTGGTGAACCTTGCCAGAATGTCATCATCCGCAACAACGTAGTTCTGCACGGACATGGAGGTTTCGTTGTAGGTAGCGAAATGTCAGGTGGTGTAAAGAACATCTACGTAGACAACTGTACATTCCTGGGAACTGATGTCGGCTTGCGTTTCAAGAGTACCCGCGGACGTGGTGGTGTAGTAGAAAATATCCATATCAACAACATCAACATGATCAACATCCCGAACGAAGGATTGATTTTCGACTTGTTCTATGGCGGAAAGGCTCCGGGTGAAGGCGACGGTTACAACAACCCGACAGAACAGAAGATTCCTGCCGTAACAGAAGAAACTCCTGCTTTCCGCGACATTTTCATCAAGAACGTTACAGCAAAGAACGTAGGACGTGCTATCTTGTTCAACGGTTTGCCGGAAATGCCTATCAAAAATATCCACATCGAAAACGTAACCATGTCGGATGCTAAAGACGGCGTAATACTGAACCGTGCAGATGGTGCTACACTGAAAAACGTGAAAGTCATTACTACTAAAGGTGGAAACAACCTGAAAATGCAGAATGTAACAAACGTTACTGTAGGCGACAAACAATATAAAAAGGTAGGAAACCAGGCAGAATCGTATAAATCTAACCCGAATCCTTCCGTTATCAGAAATAAGAACGACGAAGGGTCTGTAAACATCCGGTTCAAGTCACGCAAGCTTGGTTCTCATGTTTACAGATCCTTTCTTCCTTTTCGGAACTTCCGACTATAAAATCATATACTACTCCGACAAGTTCTTTGATATCCGGAACTTATCGGATACCGATAAAATGCTGAATATATTATGAAAACATTCTCTGCAATCTGTCTGGCACTGCTGGCAGGAGAACTGAGTGCATCGGCACAAGGTCAGGAAAAGAAAATAGAAGTCATCGTTGAAAATCCGTGGAACGCTGAAAAGGTGGACGAGCCTGTCGTTATTGATCTCAGTTCCCTTGGAGCAGGATTTACTGTCAAGTCGGCTACTGTTTTCGACGGGACAAACGAAATTCCCTCACAGCTCGACGATATGAACGGTGACACCCGTGCCGACGAACTGGCTTTTGTCATCAACCTGCCGGCTTCGGGCAAGAAGACACTCAACGTCACACTATCCAGTCTTAAAAGCGACAAAACATATCCGGCACGTGTGTATGCCGAAATGTTGCTCCGCACTTCCAAGAAAAACAAATATGCCAAAGGATATGCCATCTATGCCGACGGTGCTTCGGACACTTACAACGTACAGCATCACCACGGAGCGGCTTTCGAAAGTGAGCTGGTAGCATACCGCATTTATTTCAATGAGAAACAGACTACCGACCTGTACGGAAAATTCCACAAAGGTCTGGAGCTGGAAGAAAGTCAGTTCTACCTACCGGCGAACAGTTGAAGCGCGGCTTCGGCGATGATGTCATCAAGGTAAACAGCAGCTGCGGAGCCGGAACACTGAGAGGATGGGACGGTACACAGTCTACACTTATCAAACCGGTTGCCGTACGTGGACAGCGTATCCTGGCTTCAGGACCGGTACGTACCATTGTCGATGCAGAGGTAAAGGGCTGGCAGTATCAGAACAAGGAACTGAACATGATAAGCCGCTATACACTGTATGCCGGACACCGCGATGCACAGGTAGATGTGCTGTTCGATGCTCCGCTGGATAAGGAAGTATTCTGTACCGGTGTGCAGAACATTACAGGACACGCCGACATGTTTTCCGACCATAACGGACTGGTTGCAAGCTGGGGTACAGACTGGCCGGTAAACGATACAGTGAAATATAAAAAAGAAACCGTAGGACTGGCTACTTATATTCCCAAGAAGTATGTGGTAAAAGAAACATCCGACAAGGAAAACTTCCTTTATACCATCAGCGCTCCCGGAAAAAGTTCGTTCCGCTACTATACATCATTCACCTCGTGCAAGGAAACCTTCGGTTATCCCGACAAGGAAAAATGGTTTGCCTACGTACAGGAATGGAAAAAGGCGTTGGAACAGCCGGTCAAAATTACAGTCGTCAAGAAATAGTCACAACATAAACACCACATCGGGACACAGAAGTTAAAAAAGACAAAGCGAATGGAGGTTTCAGGCACTTCGGACGTATTTTATAAAAGTCAGACGATGTGAATAACACACAAATGCGAACAAAATAATTTATTAACTAAATAACCATAATCCATGAAATCAATCGTATTCTCAATCTTACTGGGAAGCTGCCTCGTACCCTCGGTACAGGCACAAAACTATGTATCGAAGGTATGGGTTGCCGACCAGGGTGACGGAACATACAAGAATCCGGTACTATATGCCGATTACTCCGATCCCGATGTTTGCCGTGTAGGCGATGACTTCTACATGACCTCATCCAGCTTCGGATGTCTGCCGGCTTTGCAGATTCTCCACTCCAAAGATCTGGTAAACTGGAGTATCGTGAGCGCAGCCGTTCCGGCTTCACTTCCACCTCATACAGATGTGACGCCTCAGCATGGCAACCGTGTATGGGCTCCGTGTATCCGTCATCACAACGGTGAATTCTATATATTCTGGGGAGATCCTGATCAGGGTATCTTCATGACAAAGGCTAAAGACGTAAAAGGTCCGTGGTGCGAACCGGTACTGGTAAAGGCTGCCAAAGGTATCATTGATACTACTCCGCTGTGGGACGAAGACGGACGGGTATATCTGGCACACGCATATGCCGGAAGCCGTGCCGGACTGAAGAGTGTGATCGCCGTATGCGAACTGAGTGCTGATGCTACCCGTACCATCAGTCCGTCACGTATCGTTTTCGACGGTCATGAGGCACATGAAACTTGCGAAGGACCGAAGTTCTACAAGCGCAACGGATATTATTATATCTTCCATCCGGCTGGTGGTGTTCCTACAGGCTGGCAGGTTGTACTGCGTTCGAAAAACGTATACGGACCGTATGAATGGAAAACCGTGCTGGCACAAGGCAACAGCCCTGTCAACGGACCTCATCAGGGAGGCTGGTAGATACCCCAAGCGGAGAAGACTGGTTCCTGCACTTCCAGGATGTGGGTGCAGCCGGACGTCTGGTTCACCTGCAACCGGTAAAATGGGTAAACGACTGGCCTGTAATCGGTGAAGACAAGGATGGCGACGGTTGTGGCGAACCTGTACTGACTTACAAAAAACCGAACGTAGGAAAGACATATCCTATCTGTACTCCGCAGGAAAGCGATGAGTTCAATACAAACGAACTGGGCCTGCAATGGCAATGGAATGCCAATATCAACGACAAGTGGTACTTTGCCGATCAGGAACATGGAGTATTGCGCCTCTATTCTTATCCGGTTCCTGAAAACTACAAGAGCCTGTGGGATGTGCCCAACATGCTGCTGCAAAAAATCCCTGCTCCAAGCTTCAGCGCTACCATGAAGATGAAGTTCTCTCCTATCGCCAAGTACAAAGGCGAACGTACAGGACTGGTAGTTATGGGTATGGACTATGCAGGTATCGTGCTCGAAAATACCGAAAACGGACTGGTTCTCTCTCAGGTAGAATGCAAGAAAGCCGATCGTGGCGGTCAGGAAACCGTAAACGAAACCCTTCCGCTGAAAGGTAATGAAATTTACCTGCGTGCCGAAATCACTACTACGGGTGAAAAGATCGGCAAGAGCGAAGGCGGACACGACCTGGTGGTAAAATGTCAGTTGAGCTACAGCACCAACGGAAAGAAATTCCACAAGTTCGGAAAAGAATTCCAGGTGAAAGAAGGCAAATGGATAGGTGCCAAAGTAGGTACATTCTGCACACGTCCGGCCATCAAGACCAACGACGGCGGCTGGGTAGATGTTGACTGGTTCAGAATCGACAAGTAAAAACGTACAAAAAAATAAAAAACTTGCCCACGTTTATCACAAAACATGGGCAAGTTTTTTATACATATCAGCATAAAAAAAGCCCGGAAATCTCACGACTTCCGGACCCCAAATATGCTAAAATACAAAATATTCTATCTTATGATTCTCTTACTTCCCATCCCAAAGCACTAGCTCCGAGTACGGCAGCATCAGCATCTTTCAACTGAGAAAGAAGCAATTTTGTTTTTCCTTTATAGATATTCAATACATTTTCTTCCAATGCTTTCTGGATAGCTTCATGATATAGTCACCCGACTTAGCCAGACCACCGAAGAGAATGATTGCTTCAGGGCTAGAGAATGCAACGAAGTTAGCCAATGCAGTACCCAAAACTTTACCGGTAAATTCGAAAATTTCCAAAGCCAGCTTATCGCCTTTTACAGCTGCATCGTAAACATCTTTAGACTGGATTTCTTCTGACGGGATGTTTCTCAACAAGCTTGGTTCAGAACGTGCAACGAGGAATTCGCGAGCTGTACGTGCCACACCTGTAGCCGAGCAGTAAGTTTCCAGACAGCCTTTACGTCCGCATCCGCACTGACGTCCTGCCGGATCAACAACAACATGGCCAAGTTCACCAGCAAAACCATCGTGACCGTAAACCAGCTGACCGTTGATAACGATACCGCTACCTACACCAGTACCCAATGTAATCATGATGAAATCTTTCAGACCGCGTGCTGCACCGTATGTCATTTCACCGATAGCTGCCGCATTTGCATCGTTTGTAAGTGCTGTAGGAATACCCAGACGTTCTTCGAACATAGCAGCCAAAGGAATAACTCCCTTCCATGGCAAGTTCGGAGCAAATTCGATTGTTCCACTATAATAGTTACCATTAGGAGCACCTACTCCCATACCTTTAATCTTTTCTGCACCGCCAAACTGCTGGAGCAACGGAAGAAGCTTCTTGCATACAGCGTCTACATATTCGTTTACTTCAGCGTACTGCTGTGTTTTTACAGAATCGGAAGCCAATACATTACCACGAGAATCTACTACTCCGAAAACAGTATTAGTACCACCGATGTCCATTCCCACCACGTAGGGTTTTTCCATATTTATTGTCATGACATTAAATTGTTAAAGGTTAGTTATATGTGGCAAATGTACGCAATCGGAGAAAACCGAACAAATTTTTTTATAAATTTATTCAACCCTCGTGTAACTTTTTATATCTTAGCCGCGTCTAACGACACGTAACCTGACACAAATCAATCTTAATCATGATACGCTTACAAGGCATCAACAAGACATATCACAACGGAGCACCGCTACACGTGCTGAAAGGCATAGATCTCCGCATCGAGAAAGGTGAATTCGTTTCTATTATGGGGGCCTCCGGATCGGGAAAGTCTACCTTACTAAATATATTAGGGATTCTCGACAACTACGATTCGGGCGAGTATTACCTGAACGATGTGTTAATAAAAAATCTGAACGAAACCCGTGCGGCGGAATACCGGAACCGCATGATCGGATTCATCTTTCAGTCGTTCAACCTGATTTCGTTTAAGAATGCCATGGAAAATGTGGCACTGCCGCTGTTTTATCAGGGAGTGGGCAGAAAGAAAAGAAACGAACTGGCTATGGAGTATCTCGACAAGCTGGGACTGAAGGAATGGGCACACCACCTGCCCAACGAGCTTTCGGGCGGACAGAAGCAGCGTGTGGCCATAGCCGGGCACTGATATCGAAACCTCAGATTATCCTTGCCGACGAACCTACGGGTGCACTCGACAGCAAGACGTCGGTAGAGGTAATGAACATCCTGAAGGAGCTGCACGACAAAGAAGGACTGACCATCGTGGTTGTGACGCACGAAAGCGGAGTAGCCAACCAGACCAACAAAATCATCCACATCAAAGACGGAGTGATAGAGCGGATAGAAGACAACATCGACCACAATGCATCTCCTTTCGGCAAGAACGGATTTATGAAATAAACGCACACAGAACCAGCCATGACCGACTTGATACAGGAAATATACGGAACCATCATGCGCAACAAGCTGCGCACCATACTGACGGGATTTTCCGTAGCATGGGGAATTTTCATGCTGATTGTATTGCTGGGGGCAGGAAACGGACTTATCCATGCTTTCGAGGGACAATCGCAGAACATGAAAATGAACTCTATCAAAATTTATCCGGGATATACATCGAAACCGTTCAACGGACTGAAAGAAGGCCGAAGACTCTCGCTGAACGAAAGCGATCTTCAGCTTACCGCAGAGGCATTCCCCGATAAAGTCATCACCACCGGAGCCAGCATCAGCAAGAGCGACGCCATCCTCACCTTCGGCAAGGAATACGTTTCCATTTCGCTGGAGGGCGTCTTTCCCAACTATACGGAACTGGAAGCTGTAAAACTGAAACAGGGACGTTTCATCAACGACCGCGACATGAAGGAACGCCGGAAGATGATCGTACTGCACGAAAAGACTGTCAAGATGCTGTTTCCACGTACCCAGGCGATAGGAAAGTATATCGATGTACAAGGAGTGGCCTATCAGGTAATAGGCATCTACACCGACCAGAACAGTTTCTCGCCCTCGGCACTTGTTCCCTTCACGACACTTCAGCTTGTATACGGCAAGGGCGACAGTATAGACAACCTGACATTCACTACGCAAGGCTGACAGACGAAGTCACCAATGAGAAATTCGAGCAGAGCTACCGCCGTGCCATGGGGCTCCACAAAAACTTCGACCCTACCGACCAGAGTGCCATCTGGATGTGGAACCGCTTCACTCAATATCTCCAGCAAGAATCGGCAGCCCGTATGCTGCACATAGCTATCTGGGTAATCGGTATATTCACCCTGCTGAGCGGCATCGTAGGGGTAAGCAATATCATGCTTATCACCGTACGCGAACGTACCCACGAGTTCGGCATCCGGAAAGCTCTGGGAGCCAAACCGATGTCTATCCTGTGGCTCATTATCTCGGAGAGTGTGGCCATCACTACTTTTTTCGGCTATATCGCATGGTGGCAGGCATTGCCGTCACAGAATATATGAATCAGATAGCAGGCAGACAGACCGTCGATGCGGGTGTGTTCAGCGTAACGGTTTTCGAAAACCCGACAGTAGACCTCAGCATAGCTGTTCAGGCCACACTCACACTGATAATCGCCGGCACGCTTGCCGGACTCTTTCCGGCACGTAAGGCAGCCCGTATCCGTCCTATTGAAGCATTAAGAGCAGACTGACATGAGAAGAGTAGATTTTGACACCTGGGAGGAAATCCTCCTTACCATTACACGTAACAAGATACGAAGCGTGCTTACTGCCTTCGGTATCTTTTGGGGAATATTCATGCTGGTTGCCCTCATGGGCGGAGCTCAGGGTATGCAGGACATGCTTTCACGCCAGTTTCAGGGATTCGCCACCAATTCCGGCTTTATGGCGACAAACAAGACCTCGAAAGCCTACAAGGGTTTTCAGCAGGGAAGGTGGTGGAACATGGAAAATCAGGATGTGGAACGCATACGCAACTCTGTGCCAGGCATCGATGTGGTGACTGCCACCATCGCACAATGGGGAGTAAATATCGTACGCGAGGAATACACGCTGTCGGGAACCCTGAAAGGACTTTATCCGGAATACGACAAGATAGAAGAACCGATTATCCGTATGGGACGTTCGCTGAACGAAACCGACATACGCGACCGCCGGAAGGTGTGCGTCATCGGGAAGCGTATCTACGAAACGCTCTTTCCCAAGAAAGACAATCCGTGCGGACAATTCATCGAGATAAATGGCATCTATTACCGTGTAGTAGGCGTAAACGAGGCTACAGGTAACATGTCGGTCAACGGACAGTCGGAAACCTCGGTGGTTATCCCGTTCACCACCATGCAGCAGAACTATAACCGTGGCAAGCAAATCGACATGCTGGGATATACAGCCAAGAAAGGATATTCCATCAGTCAGGTGGAAAAGGATGTGGAACGTACCATCAAGCTGGCACACGCCATTCATCCCGACGACGAACAGGCAGTCATCCGTGTAAATGCGGAAGCAATGTTCAGCATGATGGACAACCTGTTTACGGGCATCCGGATGCTGGGATGGCTCGTAGGACTGGGTACACTGCTCGCCGGAGCCATCGGAGTCAGCAATATCATGATGATAACCGTCAAGGAACGGACAACTGAAATCGGTATCCGCCGCGCCATCGGTGCACGTCCCGACGACATTCTGCAACAGATTCTGCTGGAAAGTATGGTACTTACTACGCTGGCCGGTATGGCGGGCATATCGTTTGCCGTCTTCCTGCTCAACATCGTAGAAACGGCCACTTCAGAACCGGGACTTCCGGCACATTTCCTTATCAGTTTCTGGCAGGCTGTCGGAGCTTGCATCCTGCTCGTTGTTCTGGGACTGCTTGCAGGACTGATACCTGCTTACCGTGCCATGGCTATCAAACCGATAGAGGCGATACGCGACGAATAAACGCTTACCTGCTGTTAGTAATGAAGAAATAAAAACATAAACCAATTTATATGAAGAAGTATATCAAAATAGGCATATTGGTGCTCATCGCACTGATATTTATAGGAACATTCGTTTTCCTGTATCAGAAGTCACAGCCTAAAGACACGAAGTACGACATTCAGAAAGTAGAAACCACCAATCTGGTACAGACTACCGTAGCAACGGGAAAGATTGAACCGCGCGACGAGGTACAGATCAAGCCGCAGATTTCGGGTATCATTGCCGAAGTATACAAAGAAGCGGGCGAGAAAGTAAAGAAAGGTGAAGTCATAGCCAAAGTAAAGGTTATCCCCGAACTGGGACAACTGAACTCTGCCGAAAGCCGTGTCCGCCTGGCAGAAATGAACGGACGTCAGGCAGAAACCGACCTGACACGTATGGAAAAGCTTTACAACGATAAGCTGGTAAGCAACGAGGAATACGAAAAGACACTGCTGGCTGCCCGTCAGGCACGTGAAGAGATTCAGGCAGCCAAAGATAATCTGGAGATTGTAAAAGAAGGTATCACCAAAAACAGTGCTTCGTTCAGCAGCACTCTTATCCGTTCTACCATCGACGGTCTGATACTGGACGTACCTGTCAAGGTAGGAAACTCGGTTATCATGAGTAACACATTCAATGACGGTACGACCATCGCTACTGTAGCCGATATGAGCGACCTGATTTTCCGTGGCAACGTAGACGAAACAGAAGTAGGACATATCCATGAGGGAATCCCCGTAAAAATCACTCTGGGAGCCTTGCAGAACATGAAATTCGATGCCATACTGGAATATATCTCGCCCAAGAGCGTAGAAAACAACGGAGCCAACCAGTTTGAAATCAAGGCAGCCATTACCGTTCCCGACAGTGTCACCATCCGTTCGGGCTACAGTGCCAATGCCGAAATGGAGCTTCAGCGTGCAGATAATGTGTTGGCTGTACCGGAAAGCACACTGGAATTTTCGGGAGATTCTGCCTTTGTCTACGTACTGACCGACAGTGTTCCGCTACAGAAGTTCGTACGCCGTGCTGTCAAGACCGGTATCAGCGACGGAATCAAAATGGAAATCAAACAAGGTGTCAGTGCCGGCGAACTTGTCCGCGGACTGAAACACGAAGACTAATCTTTATGCAATCATGAAACTGAAACAATTATTTATCATAGCTTCCGTTGTCACAATGCCGGCTTATGCCCAGCAGAAATGGGACTTGAAGCAATGTATCGACCATGCCATTGCAAACAATCTGACCATCAAGCTACAGGAAGCCCAGCGCGAGCAGAGTAAAGTAGAGTTGAGCACAGCCAAAAACAGCTTCCTGCCCGACTTGAACGGAAGCGCATCGCACTCATTCAATTTCGGCCGGAGTCTTCAGGCAGACAATACCTATCAGAGCCTCAACACCCAAAATACGGGACTGAACCTGAGCACCAGCATTCCACTGTTCAGCGGACTTCAGAAAATAAACAACGTAGCACTCTCGAAACTGAATCTGCAAGCGGCTATGGAAGACCTGAACAAAGCCAAAGAAGATATCAGCATACAGGTAGCTTCGGCCTACCTGCAAGTGCTTTTCAATGAAGAACTGGTGAAAGTAGCCAACGAACAGCTTGCGCTGAGCAAGGAAATGCTGGAGCAGAAAACAGCTTTCTACAAAACGGAAAGGCTTCGCAAGCCGAGTGGTATGAAGCCAAGGCTCGTGTGGCACAAGACGAACTATCAGCGTACAGGCGGAAAACAACCGGTGTCTTTCGCTGCTCGACCTGAGCCAGCTGCTGGAGCTTCCCTCTCCCGATGATTTCGCTATCGTATCACCGGCTACCGACTCCATTGCCGGCCTCAAGATACAGACATCACCGGCCGAGGTATATGCCGAAGCGGTTCTGACCAAACCTTCCGTCAAGGCAGCACAGTACCGGCTGGAGGGAGCAGAAAAGAGCATCCGCATGGCTAAGGGAGCCTATTATCCGCAACTCAGCTTCGGAGCAGGTATCAGTACCAATTTCTATAATGTATCGGGCATGGAGAACGGTAATTTCGGTTCACAGTTGCGCGACAACTTCAGCCAGTATATCGGTTTCTCGCTCAGCGTTCCTATCTTCAACCGTTTTGAAACCCGTAACCGCGTACGCAGTGCCCGTATCCAGCAACATACATACTACTGGCAACTGGAGGAAAGTAAAAAGAACCTCTACAAAGAAATACAGCAGGCATACTACAATGCCGTAAACGCCGAAACCCAGTATCACAGCAGCCTTACAGCCGACGAAGCGGCACAGGCTTCCTTCCTGCTGATGAAAGAGAAGTACACCAACGGCAAGGCAAACGCTACGGAGTACAACGAATCGCGTACGGCCTGGATGAAAGCCGTTTCCGACCGTCTTCAGGCCAAATACGACTACCTGTTCCGCACCAAGATACTCGATTTCTACCGGGGTATTCCACTTACGCTGTAATACAACCCGAAACGATATACGTCTATATAAAAAGAGAGCCGCAGGCGATACTCCACGTACGACCTGCGGCATTTTTGTTGTGTATATTTCGGAAACTCGATATCGTGCCTACTATTTTGACGATACAAAAATAGGGATGTCATGTTACATCCCTATTTCCTGTGTGTGATAATATTATTTAGAATCGGTTACAATCGGAGCAATCCAGCTTCCGCCATTACTTTCCTGCCACCAGAGCAGCAGCTTCCAAAGGTTGGTCGGTCGTGATATAATCTACATTCAGGTCTATCATCTTTTTCATGTCTTTCTCATTGTTCACAGTCCAGACATTAACCTTCATGCCCAGTTCGTGAGCCTCTTTCACCCATTCCGGATGTTTTTCGAATGCTTTATAGTGATAGTCTATGCCATTAGCACCCTTTGCCTTTACGTCCTTGGGAGCGATGTCACTCTTCAGGTAAGCGATTTCCGATTTGGGAGTAAGACGAGCAAGCTGCTCACAGATATTCATGCTGAATGAGATATATTCCACCTGCTTTTCCAATCCGTATTCCTTTACCATCTTTACAGTAGTTTCTGCAATCTGGTCTTCCTGTGCCTTTGTTTTATGAGGCTTGATTTCCAGAATCAGCTGTACATCCGGCAATTTCTTTCCGGCTTCCAGATAATCGGCAAGCGTAGGAAGTTTCTCACCGTTCTTCAGTTTCAGGTCCTTCAGCTTATCGTAAGCCGTTTCACCGATAACCAGTCCGTCTATCGCATCATCGTGGTTTACTACCACCACTCCGTCGGCTGTGAGCTGTACGTCAAATTCAGAACCATACACTTTAGCTTCGGCAGCTTTTTTCAATTCCTGCAATAGAATTCTGTGCCGAACCTTCTGCTTTCCAGAATCCGCGGTGAGCGATCACCTGTGTCTGAGCCTGACCTGCCAGTGTAAAGAGTGCACAGGCACAAGCCATCAGTAAATTTCTTGTTTTCATAATCATCGTTATTTATTTTCAGTTTGTTTATCAGAACGCATATCTCAACCCGATCTGAACCTGATAAGGAGTACCGTTCAGACTAGACACACCGGTATTTGCATTGACATTGTATACATACTCTTTTTTCTCCTTATCGAAGCTCTTGATGGTATAAATCTTCTGAGCTCCCAAGTTATGTCCTGCCCCCCAGTCCTTGTTCAGCATATTCAGTACGTTGAATATATCGACCGAGAGTTCCAGACTGTGTTTCTTGTAGAACTGGAATTTCTTAGCCAGACGCAAGTCGAGTGTACCGTAGAATCCGTTTACTCCACCGTTACGTTCGGCTACCTTTCCGAAACTCTTGCGAATATAATCTTTTGTACTTTCCTCTACATCCGGATTAGAAAGAATATTGTTAATACCGTCTTTCAGATACTGCGGAGTATTCGGATCGTTCGGATCGTAAATATAAGCCAAATCATTTGAATCTACAAAGTCACCGTTCACATTTCCACCTACGATGAGTGAATAGCGTGTACCGCCGATACCTGAGAAGCGTGCCCCCACACTGATTCCCCAGAAAGTAGGAGCTGTACCATATACTACCACTTTATGACGGAACTGATTGCTTGAATAGCTCATCTGGCTCAAATCACGCGGATCGTCTACAACCATCTGAGAAAGTGTAGCCGAGTTTGCCACGTTACCGTTGTAAGAAGTATTGTCTTTTGTATCGTTCCATGTATAGCTGAATGAAAGTTCTCCATCCTTGAAATAACGCCATGTACCATCGATAACGAAAGCAAACTGATTAACCTTACCTTCACTTACCATTTCGAGCACACGTCCTACCTTGTCGCTCTTTCTGCTCTCTTTCCAGTCGGCTACCCCCTTATCGTCGATAGTATTTGCAGGGACATACACTCCACGGTTTCCTTCGGAAGCGATACGGAAGTACGGTTCATCCACCATGTTACGGTCTACATACATATAGTTGTTGCGTCCCAGTGTCATATATCCGGCTACACTCATTTTCAGACGGTCGCTGAAGAAATGTGTATACGAGAGGTTAGCCTTATAAATAACCGGCACCTTACAGTCAGCACCATTCATGTTAATGGTAGAAAGTTTTTCCACATTCGGATTATTGAAAAGTCCGGCTCCCGGTGCTGTAGACGGATCCTTGCGGTACGAAGGGAAATCCGGACGGATGAGGTTCAGCATTTCCTGATAGTTGGAAGCTGTTTTGTCAAGTGTAATATCCAGCGAAGCAGTACGTGTACCGTCGAACACCATGTTGTTGATCATGGCATAGTTGTTGATATCGGAAGCAAAGATACCAGCACCGGCACGGATGATATCTTTATGTTTGTCATTGATATCCCAGGTAAACTGCAAACGCGGCTGAACCTGGAAAGTAGACAAGCCATTGTCTGTTCTCAATCCCAATTCATCGTATACAGTCTGATTGAACGTACCCTTGTTGAAATAAGTAGCATTATCCAGACGCAAGCCGGCAATCAGTTCAAATCCCGGGAAAAGCTTAGTCTGCAACTGTGCATAAGCACCGGCATTCAGAATGTTTTGTTTCACACGGTCGTCGGGAGTAAGATACAGTTCACGAACATAACGGTACGGTTCCAGATTGTCGAAAGCGTCCAGTCCGTTGAAGTAGAAACGTCCGTTCGTTTCACTACCATAGCGTGAGTTCATGTGTGTATACATCATGTCTACTCCAAACGTATAATTGATTTTGTTTGTATTGTAGTAGAAATTATCGACAAGCTGAAGCACATGATTGTAGAAGTTTTCAGGGCAATAGCGCTGTCCTCCCAACTGAATGCTGGTAGTAGCCGTCTTACCGTCAATCTGAGATTCTACATTGCTGACAACAGCTCGGGGAATATTGGAAGAAGGCAACTCATCGCCAGGCATAGATTCTTCCAGCGTATAAAGGTGCTGCAACTTCAGTTCATTGGTTCCTTTCGGACCTGCTACCGAACGCAAGGTAGCCATGGCACTGTTGTTCAGCGAATGTACATTACCATAAGTTTCGTACAGACAGATAGAGGTATTGTCCCCCAATCCCAGATTATTCATATCGTTTACAAAGTTATCTGTAAACGTCAAAAGATTGGTAGCATTGATCTGCCAGTCTAAACGGGCAAATACGGCATCAGTGCTTTGCTTCTTATCGAAAGCACCAAACTGAGGATTGGATGATACTCCATATTTATCGCGTGCAATTTGTAAGAAACGGTCGCGTACGTCTGTGGTCAGACTATAACGTTTTTCATCGGCAGCACTCTGGATATCGGCAATATACAGCGGACGAGAGTCTGCCTGATGATCCCATGCAATGAAGAAGTGAGCACGGTCTTTTACCAGCGCGCCTCCCAGTGAAGCACCAAACTGATAAGTAGAGAAGTCATTGTCGCGCTTGTTTCCGCGGATATCATACGGACTGGACAACCAGTTGGCACGGGCAAAAGTAAACGCGCTACCGGTCAGCGTATTGGTACCCGACTTGGTAACTGTACTCACCGTACCACCTCCGGCACGTCCGTTGGTCACATCGTACTGATTGGTTACCACCTTAAACTCACGGATAGCCTCCATAGAAATAGCATACGGCACACCGTTTCGGCTTGTCGTACTACCTCCCGAAGTCGGATTCTTTGCCGTCATACCGTCGATGGTATAGTTGGTAGACGATGCAAGCTGTCCTGACAGGCTGGAGCCGGTACTAAGTGGAGAAAGATCTACCAGCGAAGTAAAGTTACGTCCGTTTACAGGAAGCTTTGCCAGGTCGCGTTCCGTAACGGAAGTAGCAGCTCCGGTAGTGGCAATAGTATTCTTCAATGAATTTGCAACTACTTCTACCGCCTCCATCACTACACTCTCTTCTTTCAACTGAAAATCCAGTCGGAGCAAATCTCCCTGATTCAGTGTATATCCAGTTTTCTTCTGATCGCCATAGCTACGTAAGTTACCGTTATACTGTATGGTCCACCCAGCGGTAACTGCTTGATGGTATATTCACCATTCTCATTTTGTAATAGAACCGGTATTAAATCCGGTTGATTCATTCT
>ENA-OQJS01000013-OQJS01000013.1-human-gut-metagenome-genome-assembly--contig:-NODE-13-length-33678-cov-1.677893_pt1 | contig 33678 bp, 34 predicted proteins | sample MGYA00242598_ERZ504764 | MGnify/ENA primary metagenome ERZ504764 (study PRJEB26092, sample SAMD00036368) | human gut metagenome | host: Homo sapiens | study: EMG produced TPA metagenomics assembly of...
TAATTACGTCCGTAGTAGAATCATCTACGGCGTTCAGTCTTTCTTTTGTTCTTCTTCCTCTAATTCTTTCCTGTACGTTTTTTGTTCTTTCTGCAGAAAGTTTGTTGTTCATTCCCGGCACATCTTTGATGCCAAATCCGGTTGCAAGGATGGTAAACTTCACCTTATCTTCCAGATTGTCGTCGATGTACAATCCCCATTTCGTTTCTACATCTTTGCCGAAGCGGCTCATGAATTCGTGTACCTCATTCATTTCTTCCATCATCAGGTCGCTGTTGCTGCTATATGAGATGTTGAAAAGAACTTTCTTAGAGTTGAAGATATCGTTGTTGTTCAGTAATGGTGAGTGCAGAGCATCAGTAATGGCTTGGGTAACTCTTCCTTCTCCATATCCGTATCCAGTACTCATAATAGCCACACCTCCATCTTTCAATACTGTTTTCACATCATTGAAGTCGAGGTTGATTTTACCACGTATTGTAATGATTTCTGCAATACTTTTGGCTGCAACAGAAAGGGTATCATCTGCTTTTCCGAAGGCATTCATTACGCTCAGGTCGGAATACACATCGCGCAGGCGTTCGTTATTGATAACGAGCAACGCATCGACGTGCTTACTCATTTCTTCTACACCGTCGAGTGCCTGGTCTATCTTTTTATTTCCTTCAAAAAGGAATGGAATGGTAACAATGCCGACAGTAAGGATTCCCATATCCTTGGCAGTCTTAGCAATAATTGGAGCAGCACCCGTTCCGGTTCCTCCTCCCATACCTGCTGTAATAAAAGCCATCTTACAGCCATCATTCAGCATGTTTTTTACGTCTTCCAAACTTTCGTTGGCTGCATCGCGTGCTCGCTCAGGTCGGTTTCCCGCTCCAAGGCCTTCACGTCCCAATTGAAGTTTTATAGGTACAGGCGACTCGTCGAGTGCCTGATTATCTGTATTGCAAACCACGAATGTGACATCGTGGATTCCTTCTCTATACATGTGGTTGACTGCGTTACCGCCACCACCGCCTACACCGATTACTTTAATGATACTCGGTGATCCACTTTGGAAATCGAATGGCATAATTGTTTCGTCAGACATAATTCTTCCTTTTCTTTATGCGGTGAATATTTAATCTTTCATCATCTCGTCTGCTCCGTTTTTTAAAGCGTTTAGCAGTCGCTTAAACGGATTATCCTCTTTAAGTTTTTCTATTTCAGCTATCATGGATGTTATTTCTTCATCCTTTTCCTGCACGTTCAGGCTGCGGGCCTGTTCCAACTTGGCAAGTGCGTCTTTGTATTTCTTGCGATTCATCTGACGGTGTGCTTCAGTAATCAGCGTTTCGCAATCGTGCAGACGTTTCTGAGCCCGTTCTAACTCCTGACGTATCTTAGCTTCTTCCAATTGGCGGATACGTTCTGCCTCGGCTTCTTTGGCTGCTTTTTCTTCAGCTGCTTTACGCTCTGCTTCAGCTTTCAGGCGAGCTTCTTCTTCTTTCTTTTGCAAGTCGTCGATAAAGTCTAACTGATGTCCCTTGCGTGGATCTATCTTACAGCAGTTGTCTTTTCCTGCAGCCAGAAGTCCAATCAATGTATTACAGCTTCCATCTTGCGGAATATTAATGTCCCCTCTCAGTTCGATAGCTCCATTTTGCGCAATTCGTATCTTCTCAATCTTTGTGATATTGAAGAAAGCTTTGTCCAGATTAGGTAACGTGGAGGCTCCTCCTGTCAGTATGACACCGGCCAGCAATTTATCGCTATATTCTGATAGGATAATCTGATTCCATACATTTTCCAGTATTTCCTTGACACGTGCTTCGACGATGTCTTCGAGTTTATGAGCACGGATGCTGCATTTTCCGTCGATGCTGTATTCTTTGCCTAACTCATCTTCATTTTCACTAGGTTCTGTGTAGGCACAAGCATAATGAAGCTTAAGTTGCTCTGCATCTTCTTCTTCTATTTGCAGGCTACAGATATCTTTTGTTATATTGCTGCTTCCCAAAGGTATGACAGCCAGATGGCGAAGCAAGTTGTTTTTATAAACCGATACAGTAGTTGTATCTGCACCAAAATCTACGAGGGCACAGCCAGAACGTTTCTCACTTCCGGTGAGTACAGCGTTGGCCGTTGCCAATGGAGAAAGTAAATATTCGGCAACTTCATATCCGGTTTGGCGGAAACATTGACGTATGTTGCTCTTTAGTGAGTTACGTGCAATAATATTCAGAAAGTTTCCTTCGATGCGGTCTGTCTGAATACCCACCGGTTCTGTAGTAAGCTGGTTGTTTCCCAGTTTATATTCTTGAGGTTCGACAGCTAAAATTTCCTGATCCATCAATGTTATTTCACGGTTGCTTTCCATAATAGCATCGATGAGAGCCTGAGATATTTTAGTTTCTTCTGTCAGTTGCTTTGTTTCTGTATGTCGAATGCTTCTTACCGACTGTCCTCCGATACCCACATACACTTTTTTTATAGATGCATGTAAAGTCTCTTCCAATTGACAGATTACTGCACTGAGGCATTGCGTCGTTTTGTCCAGATTGTATATTGCTCCTTTCTTGATACAATCGGATGAGCGTTCGCTGGCATATGCAAGAACCTGGATGCTTCCGTCAGCATTCTTCTTTCCCGCAATACCTGTTATTTTTGCCGATCCCAGCTCTATTGCTGCTATAAAGTCTGTTGCTGCCATATCTTATTTCTCCTTTTTGGTACAAATAATCTGATTGTTAAATTCAATGCTGATCCGTTCGTATTTTGTTCCATCCTACCCGGTTCAGCGCACTTTGGTAGAATGTTCGCAATTTACTGAATTTTTCTTTATAATTTCCAGGTTTCCCTAAAAAGAGTATATGTTCACCTACTCGGGGAACCAATTCCAGTTCTTGTTTGGGAGTTACATTGATTTGCTCAATTTGTGATTCCCAGAATTTGTCCGATTGTAGGAATTTTCCCAACGGTATAATTCTGTTTGGGCAAACTTGCGGTCTATGAATCCGGTTGCAACAACTACATGAATCGATTTCCCGGCTGCGGTCATTATTTTTCCTGCATTATCTAAATAGTAATTGTTTCCGTTGCTGCTCATGACTCGCATGACAGGAACTCTTTGATAAATGTCAATAGCCACCTTGCCTCCTGATGTAAGATAGCACTCTGCATTTTCGATAAAGGGATGGTTGGAAAGAAATTCCTCCAGCTGGCGCACATTTATGCTTGAGAGTTGCTTGCCCTCAGGTATATCTTTCCTTTTTTCAGAATCTCTTTGACTTCTTTATCCGTAACAAAGCCGTAATCAATACTATCTTTGACAGTCAATTCCATACCCTTGCAAACCTGATCGGCAGGCTTGCTATTAAATGTGGTAACGGCTAATATTAAATAAGCTGTTGCCAGTAATAATGTGCAGAGTATGAAAATTCGTTTTATCATTTGTCTTTTAATAATTCGTATATCTGTGGTACATAGTTTTCTATATCTCCGGCTCCTAATGTTATAAGAACATCAGTCTTTTTGTGTTTTATGACTTCCAGTAAATTTTCTTTAGAACACATACTTTTTTCGATATCAGGGCGTAGGTTATCATAAATTAATTTGCTGGTTATACCTTCTATCGGTAATTCGCGTGCCGGATAAATATCAAGCAGGATAACTTCGTCGAGAAGTGACAAACTGTCTGCAAAATCTTTATAGAAATCGCGAGTACGTGTATATAGATGAGGCTGGAAAACAGCTGTTATCTTTTTATCAGGATAAAGCATTCGTACAGAAGATATGCTTTGCTTGATTTCTGCCGGATGATGGGCATAGTCACTGATAAACACGATTCGGTCATTTTTCAGCTTGAAGTCAAATCGGCGGTCTACTCCCCGGAAACCAGGCATCGCCTGTTTGATCTCCTCGTTTGTAGCTCCTCCTATTTGTGCTAAGGCCATTGCAGCTATTCCATTTTCGATATTGACGTAGACAGGAACTCCTAATTGTATTCCTTTTATATTACCCAATGGAGAAATGAAGTCGAAATAAATTTCTCCGTTTTCGATCCGGATGTTTTCTGCATGGAAATCCCCCTCTTCTGTGGAATAGGTATATACCGTCACTCCTGGTTGTACAGCTGGGTTGAGATCGATCCCTTTTTTTATGATAAGGTAACCTTCCGGCTGAATTAGAGAGGTATATTTCTGAAAACTTTCTACATATGCTTCGTGAGTACCGTATATATCCAAATGATCTGAGTCTGTTGCAGTGATAACAGTCGCATATGGAGTCAGCCAATGGAATGAACGGTCGAATTCATCGGCTTCGATAACAACAAAGTCGCTTTTATCGGACAGCAACAGATTTGTGTGATAATTCTTTGATATTCCTCCCAGAAAGGCATTACATCCTACATGAGAATGATCCAGCAGATAGGCGGTCATTGTGGAAGTTGTTGTCTTTCCATGGGTACCCGCTACACAGAGTCCTTTTTCTGTACGTGTAAGCATACCCAATACTTGAGCACGTTTTTGTATTTCAAATCCATGCTCACGAAAATAGTTAAGCTCTTTGTGGTCAGCAGGAATTGCAGGAGTATATACAATCAAAGTCGTTTCCGGATTCAGAAAATCATCTGGAATGAGTGAAACGTTTTCTTCATAATGAATAGCTGCTCCTTCTTTAATTAATGTTTCGGTCAGTTCACTTGGTGTACGGTCGTAGCCGCCTACCTTTTTACCTTTTGATAAAAAGTAGCGAACCAGAGCACTCATACCTATACCTCCTGCTCCGATGAAATAAACAGCTTTCAGTGTATTAACGTTCATGTTCTTTTTTATATTTTACAGCTAGCTTATAGACTTCGTTTGCAATGACATTTGCAGAATCCTTAAACGCCAGCTTGGCTATGTTCATACTTAAATTTTTTAATGTGTCCGGCTGCGATACAGTTGCTATTGCCAGGTCGAGGAGCTTTTGTGTAGCTTCTGAGTCTTTAACATATAGAGCTGCCCCTTTGTTGACTAAAGCAAGTGCATTTTTAGTCTGGTGGTCTTCGGCTACATTCGGCGAGGGAACGAGTATGACTGGTTTTTGCAGTAGGCAAAACTCAGAAATCGATCCTGCTCCGGCACGGCTGATAACCAAATCGCTGCGGTGTATGCTGCTGCCATGTCTGATATGAAATCAGTAGTGTGCAACATCGGAATTTCTCCAGCTTTCGCTACTGTAGCTTTAGCTTCGTTGATGTAAAACTTACCGGTTTGCCAGATAAACTGAACTCCGGAGTTTTTAATCTTTTCCAACCCTTGCATAACACAATTGTTTATTGTGCGTGCACCCAGACTACCTCCGACAATTAATATTGTTTTCTTCTGCGGATCTAATCCAAACGATTGAATTGCTTTTTCACGATCGATGGAACTGTTTAATAACCCTTGCCGTACCGGATTACCGGTAAGGATGATTTTTTCTTTATCAAAAAAACGTTCCATACCTTCATAAGCAACACAAATCTTGCATGCTTTCTTTGCAAGCAGTTTGTTGGTTACTCCTGCATAAGAATTTTGTTCTTGAATCAGCGTCGGGATACCCATCATGCCTGCCATTTTAAGGGTGGGACCACTGGCATATCCGCCAACTCCCACTGCGGCATCTGGTTTGAACTCTTTGATAATTTGACGTGCTTTCAACTGACTGCGAAACAGTTTTATGAGAACACTAAAGTTCTTCAATAAGTTTTTTCTGTCGAATCCGGCAACAGGTAAGCCTATTATTTTATATCCTGCGGCTGGCACACGTTGCATTTCCATACGCCCTTCTGCACCAACAAACAGAATTTCCGTATCGGGATGCTGTTCCTTGATTGCATTGGCTATGGATACTGCTGGAAAGATGTGACCTCCCGTACCTCCTCCGCTGATTATAATCCTCAAATTATCTTTCATAATTTTATATTTTCCTGCAAAGTTAGGAATAAACTTGTAAAAATAATTATTCTGTTTCTATTTTATTTAGCTGCAAAATTACAGGGATAAGAAGCTCTATTCTTTTTTAGATTTCTCCATTTTGCTCTTTATTCTGCGATTCATTTAATGTTTGTTCTTTTGCAAGATTAGCTGCATTTTGCAGCAATGTAACTGCAGCTTCTTGTATTTGTTTTTGCTTTTCTGCTTCTTCCTGCTCTTGTTGTTTCTTCAATTCATTTACGTGACGGCTGATGCTTAATATGATGCCGATGTATGCACAGTTGACCAGCGTGGAAGTACCTCCTTTACTGATTAAAGGGAGAGGTTGTCCGGTTACCGGCATGATGCCGACAGCCACCAGCATGTTAAACATTGCCTGTGTTACAAGAAGTAAACCGATGCCCATGACTAAAAAGGAGTAGTACGACTTGTCGCAGTTTCTCGCAATTTTTCCTATCCTCATTAAAAGCCATATGTACAGAAAGGCAACGATGCCTCCGCCTATCAGTCCCAATTCTTCTATGATGATGGCATAAATGAAATCTGAAAAAGCTTGTGAAAGGAAATCGCGCTGTACACTATTGCCTGGGCCTTTTCCTAGAATGTTACTTGTTGCTATGGCTATATTGGCATGGGCAATCTGTCCGTCCCCGTCGATATCGAATTTCTCAGGAGGAACCGTCGATGTGTCAAAATGGTTATCCAAACGGCTTTGCCAGGTTACCATACGATGTAAACCTATTTTATCCCATGTTTCAGAAGGAACATATTTAATTGTGCATAAAGCAAAGATTAGAGCTCCACCGCATATGCCTACAAGCATAGCCATTTGCCGGAGAGGAACTCGTCCGACATACATCATGAGAAATACGCTTCCACATAACAATACGGCTGTGGAAAGATTCTCGGTAATGATAAGTATGCAGGTTATACCCGTAACCCATAGTATGTATTTAAAAGCTTTTGGATTTGCTTGTTTTTCCTCTTGCATTTTCGACAAGATGAATGCAACAGTTATGATTGTTGCCATTTTTGCTACTTCAGAAGGCTGGAATTGAATAAATCCCAAATCTATCCAGCGTTTTGCTCCATTAGTCAAAGCTCCTATTATAAACACGGCAATCAGTAATAGCATGATATCGGCAATAGTATAATGAATGTTTTAAACCAGCGGCAAGGAATATTGTGGACGATAAGTACTACAATAGCTCCTACCGCCATTAATATCATGTGCATGGTAATAGGTCTCCAGTGATCACCGCTTTTGTAAGTCAGTGTACTAGAGGCGCTGAATACTTCAATGATAGAAACAAGGCAAAGTAATAGGAAAATAATCCATATTACTTTGTCGCCTTTGAATAAGTTTTTTAGCAAATCCATTTTGTCAGGATAATTTTATTATAAATTTCTCACACATTCTTTAAACTGGTCGCCACGGTCTTCATAACTTTTGAATAAGTCGAAGCTAGCGCAGCATGGACTCAGAAGTACGGTTTCTCCTTTTTTCGCCATACGGTATGCGGCATCTACTGCATCTTTCATGCTTTGTACATCGGCGATAGGCAATCCAAATCCATCAAAGAAGTCATGTAGTTTCTCGTTGTGGAGTCCAAGGAATATTAATCCGGAGCATTTTTCTTTCACCAGATCGGCTATTTCGTTATAGTCATTTCCTTTGTCTTTGCCTCCTAAGATAAGCACTGTCTTAGTTTTCATACTGTTGAGTGCATACCAGCACGAGTTGACATTAGTCGCTTTCGAGTCGTTGATATAATCTACTCCACGTACGCGTGTTACTTTTTCCAGACGGTGTTCAACCCCTTTAAAACTTACACTCAGTGCTTCGCGGATACATTCTTTTCGGATGCCAGCAATATTGGCTGAAATACCGGCAGCCATTGAGTTGAACAAGTTGTGAGTACCTGTCAGGGCAAGTTCCTCTTGTTCCATGTTAAATTCAATTGGCTTGGTAAAGTAGACTTTATTTTGTTCTACGAAAGCAGCCAGTCCTTCTTCTTTCTTTTCGGCAAACGGATAGTAGTGTCCGTGTATTCCATATTTATGCAATTCTTTTTGGATGACTGGGTCGTCGTTCCAGAAAATGAATGCATCATTGTCTGTCTGGTTCTGGATAATACGGAACTTGGCATCCACATAGTTCTGCATTTTATAATCGTAACGGTCCAGATGGTCGGGGGTGATATTCATCAGGACAGCAATATTAGCATGGAACTTATACATATTGTCCAGTTGGAAACTGCTTAGTTCGATAACATAATAGTCATAATTACATTCTGCAACTTGATAAGCCAGACTTTGTCCGATATTTCCTGCCAGTCCAACGTTTAATCCTGCTTTCTTAAAAATGTGATAAATAAGAGAAGTAGTAGTAGTTTTTCCGTTGCTTCCTGTGATACAAATCATCTTAGCATTGGTGTATCGTCCGGCAAATTCGATTTCTGAAATAATCGGAGTGCTTGTTCCTTCAGTTTCAAGATCATCGGTGCGTCGTTAGGTATTCCCGGACTCTTGATGACTTCGTCTGCATTCAGGATCAGCTCTTCTGTATGACGCCCTTCCTCCACTGAATGCCTCGTTCGTTTAACATATTCTTATATTTGTCTTTTATTAAAGACATGTCAGAAACAAATGTATCGAAACCTTGTTTCTGTGCCAGCACGGCTGCTCCCGCACCGCTTTCGCCAGCTCCTAAAATGACAATTCTTTTTGCCATGATCTCTTATCTTATCTTTAAAGTTATAATTGTTATTGCTGCTAATACAATAGTGACAATCCAGAACCGAACAGTAATTTTCGATTCGTGAAAGACACTACTTGGAGATGTTATCAGATACGTACAGTTCGGATCAAGTTGTGATAGTGTAGTACGGAAGTGATCGTGTATAGGAGTACGCTTGAAGATCCGGCGTTTAAGTCCTTTCTTCTTGCCACTCTTGAAATATCTTACTTGAAGAATAACCGATAAGTTTTCTACAAGGAAGATACCGCATAATATAGGAATCAGCAGTTCCTTATGAATGATAATAGCAAATACTGCTATGATACCTCCAATAGTCAAGCTGCCTGTATCTCCCATGAATACTTGTGCCGGGAAAGCATTGTACCAGAGAAAACCTATCAGAGCTCCGATGAAAGCACATATGAAGATAACCAGCTCTTCGCTTCCCGGAATGTACATGATGTTCAGGTAGCTGGCATACTCTATGTGACTGGACACGTAAGCCAGTATTCCCAGCGTAACTCCGATGATAGCCGAGTTTCCTGCGGCCATGCCATCCATACCGTCGTTCAAGTTTGCTCCGTTGGATACAGCGGTTACTACAAAAATAGTAACTAGTACAAAAACAATCCATCCAGCAGACTGTGCACTTTCTCCCATAAAACCTACAAAGTCTGCATAATCCAGGTTGTTGTTCTTAAAGAAAGGAATTGTAGTTTTTGTCGATTTTTCGTCTTGACTTTTGTGTACCACATCAACTACATGTCCGTCTTTCTGGATTTCGACGTTTTCGCGGATTACTACATTAGGACTGAGGTAAAGCGTCAGACCGACAATCAGACCAAGTCCTACCTGTCCGATGATCTTAAACTTTCCGTGAAGTCCTTCTTTGTCTTTGCGGAAGACCTTGATATAGTCGTCGGCAAATCCTAGACTGCCTAGCCATATTGTAGTTATCAGCATCAATATCATGTATATATTGTGCAGCTTACCCAGCAAGAGGCAAGGAATAAGAATGGCGACGATAATGATAATTCCTCCCATCGTAGGAACTCCGATTTTATTTACATTAAACGGGTCAATCGAAGCATCACGCTGCGTTTCCGTAATTTGTTTCCGCTTGAGTAACTTGATAAAATATTCTCCGAATATCGCTGATATCAGCAAAGACAGAATGATAGCCATAAGCGAACGGAACGATACGTATCCGAACATACGTGCTCCGGGAAAATCAAGCTGCTCCAGATAATTAAATAAGTAATATAACATGTTGTACTTGTATTATTCGTTGTCAAAAATCTCTGCTAACACTTCTTTGTCATCAAAATGATGCTTTACTCCTTTGATTTCCTGATAATTTTCGTGTCCTTTTCCTGCTACGAGAATTACGTCACCAGCTTGTGCCAGCATGCAGGCTGTGCGTATAGCTTCTTTACGGTCGGCTATGGAAAGAACTTTGTTCATATCTTCTTTTGTCAGTCCGGCTAGCATATCGTTGATGATATCCTGAGGCTCTTCGAAGCGAGGGTTGTCAGATGTGATGATTACACGATCGCTTTGTTTAGCTGCCTCTTGTGCCATGATGGGGCGTTTACCCTTATCCCGGTTACCTCCTGCACCTACCACTGTTATCACTCGTCCTCTTCCTTTCAGAACTTCGTGTATGGCGTTCAGTACATTTACCAATGCGTCTGGAGTATGTGCATAATCGACTATTGCTGTATAGCCTTTTTTCGAGCGCAAAGCGTCGAAACGTCCCGCTACCGGACGCAGTGTGCTCAGTATCAGCAGGACATCTTCAGGCTGTTTGCCTAATAAACATGCCGCTCCATATACAGCAAGCAAGTTCGATGCATTGAAACGACCGATGAACTGTACGTTGACTTCACGATTGTTTATATCCATCAGCATACCTTCGAAGCCATCTTCCAGAACCTTTCCCTTGAATTCGCAAAGCGCACGCAAAGAGTAAGTCGCAATTTTCGCTTTTGTATTCTGTACCATTACACTGCCATTCTTGTCGTCAGCATTGGTTAGAGCAAATGCAGTCTTGGGAAGATTGTCGAAAAATGCCTTTTTAGCTTTCAGGTAATTTTCGAATGTCTTGTGATAGTCCAGATGATCGCGTGTGATGTTGGTAAAAATACCTCCAGCAAACTTCAGTCCTCCGATACGCTTCTGTGCGACAGAGTGTGAGCTTACTTCCATGAATGCATATTTACATCCTTCATCAGCCATACGTCCCAGCAGACGGTTTAATGTGATAGGGTCGGGAGTCGTATGGTCGGTCGGGATTGCTTCACCGTCGATATAATTGCAAACGGTAGACAATAATCCTACCTTATATCCGAATTTGCGGAACATATTATATAATAAGGTGGCGATTGTAGTTTTTCCGTTTGTTCCGGTTACTCCTACCAGATCGAGTTTGGAAGTTGGATCTCCATAAAAAGTGGTAGCCAGTTTGCCTACTGCATCTTCGGTATCAGCTACTCTTATGTACGTTACATGTTCATTCAGTGTGTCAGGAAGTGTTTCGCAGACAATTGCAGAGGCTCCTTTTTCAATAGCCTTTTCAATATAAGCGTGTCCGTCTGTCTGAGTTCCTTTAACGGCAACAAACAAATGTCCGGCTTCAACCAAACGTGAGTCCATTTGGATACCTGCTATTTCTTTGTCAACATTACCTTTTATTTCGCAGACGTTGACGGATTCAATGATATTTTCCAGTTTCATGTTTTTATGTTATTTCTGTTACCTTAATGTTAATGTAATTGTTTGTCCTCTATGAATAGTAGATCCGGCAGCTATACTTTGAGCTCTTACTTTGCCTATACCTGTGATACGTACTTTCAGTCCGTAACTTTCCAGCAGATAAACAGCATCTTTTGCGCCCATATTCAGTACATTGGGAACTAGCTTTTTATTCATTTTGGTAGTCTTTAAATCTGCATAGCTGTCTGTGCACGAAGCTTTTCCCCAAAGTGGCTGGGCAGAATAGGGGATGGAACTGCTGTTTCCTGGTACGTTCAGTGCACGCAGTACATATGCCGATTCATTTATATCTCCATTTTTTACGCCCGGAATAAGGACTGCCGTTGAATCTTTGGCATGAGCCAGATCGCGGAACAGGTGTTTGGCATAAATACGTTCGGCAATACGGCTGAACACACTTCCTGCCTGCAATCCTCCGGAAGCTGGTCCGTGAGGAATTTGTATTGAAACAATGCAGCTATATTTGGGAGCTTCTGAGGGGAAATAGCCACAGAAACTAACCAGATAACTTACACCTCCGGATTTATAACCTGCCTTACCTTGAGAGATTTGGGCTGTTCCTGTCTTTCCAGATACGCTGAATTGCTTGCTTCCTGCCGGCTTGGCAAGCCCTTCCGAAACCACTTTCCGCAAAATGGTGCGAATCATGGTAAGTGTCGTATCCGAACAAATTTTAGGATTAACAATCTCTGTCGGAATTTCTTCTAGTATATCTCCGTCTTTGGCTATCGCTTTTACGAATTTAGGTTTCACCATTACACCATCATTGGCTATAGCATTATAGAAATTCAGAATGTAGATGGGAGGAATCATTGTTTCATAACCGATACTCATCCACGGAAGAGTCGTTTTTGCAAAATAACGCTCTTTCGGTCCGAGTATGCGGGGACTAGCTTCTCCCACGAATCCCAGATTTAGCGGTGTATCGATGCTCATACGTTTCAGACCGTCGACAAACTTTTGAGGATTATTTTTATAGAACTTGTCTATGATGGTAGATACTCCTACATTCGATGAAACCTCCAAAATTTTTGTTACATCTATTTTACCGTATCCGCCTTTATACCAGTTCCATTCCTTCATCCAGCTGCCATACATGTTAACTTGGCCGTTTCCGGTATCTACTTCATAATCTGGAGTGATATATTTATCCTCCATCGCCACCATGATAGATGCCGTTTTGAAAGTAGATCCTGGTTCCATCAAGTTGCTGACTGCTGCATTTCGCATTTCATAATAATTTCCATCGTTTCCTCTGGTCATGTTTACGTTGGCCTTTACCTCACCGGTTTTTACCTCCATCAGAACTGCTACACCTGATATGGCTTCAAGGTTCTTCAATTGGTCTACCAATGCTTTCTCTGCGATATCTTGCATATCGACATCGATGGTTGTGATAATATCACATCCGTCAACGGCGGGTTTATCGATAATGTTCAGGTATTTGTTCATGACTTTCTGTCGATGAGTAATACCGTTTTGTCCTTTCAGAATAGAGTCGTATGTCAGTTCCAGTCCGTTCTTAGCTCCTTGTGCTATGTCGGGATACATATCCCCCAATGTACGCATGGCGAGTGAACCGAACGGTTTTTTTACGTTGGTTGAACTTTTCAACATGCAGTCCACCTTTGTTCGGGCTTAACTCGAATACAGGCAGTCTTTTCACTTCTTTATATTCGATATAGGAAATACGTTTCGGATAAACCAGGAAGTGACGGCTTTTCGAACGGCGTCCTTTCAGCAAATGTTTGCGAAATTCCTGTGCGCTCTTGTCCGGAAAAATTTCGTGCAGTCCTTGGCTGATTTCTGCCAGATGGTTCATCAGCATAGTGTCTTTTTCCGTTCCGCCAGCGCGAAAGTCCATGTAGATGCGGTATTCAGGCAGACTGCTTGCCATCAGTTTGCCATCAGAAGAAATAATATTTCCTCGTGTTGGAGGAACTATTACGTTTTCTTTTACAAAACGGTCGGCTACATCCTTCCAGTATTGCCGTTCGGCAAACATGATGAATCCCGCCTTGACTATAATCAATATAGCCAACACAAGCATAATCACTACAATAAACGTGTAGCGCAGCATGATATTTTTCAGTCCGGGTATCATTGTATCAATCCTCTTTTTTAATCAGATATGGAGGTGTTGCCGCTGTTTGCAGCGGAGTTCCCTCGGTTGCAATATATTCTTCGATGCGTGACTGACGGCTTCGTTCTGTAAGTTCAGAAGAAATAGTCAGCGCATCATACTTGATGTCTGTCAGTTCCTTTTTCAGCCGGTCGATTTCAATCAGCTCCTGCTGGCTTGAATAGCGGTTGTCGATATACAGGATGGTAAGGAGAACAATCAGAATGAGCAAATTCGCCTGTCGCTTCAGAAAACTGTGGGCCAGAATATCTCCTCCCAGAATACTCTTCAGTGTGATGTGTGAATCGCTTTCTTGTTGTGATGTTGTATTTTGCTGTTCCATGATTTTTACTATTTCTTTTCTGCTATTCGTAATTTTGCACTTCGTGAGCGAGGGTTACGTGCTATTTCTTCATCGCTAGGGACAATAACTTTATTGTTTACTGCCCGGAAAGGTGTTTGCACATTACCGAAAAAATCTTGTTCCACCTTACCCTCTACATTGCCTGTCTTGATCAGGTTCTTTACGATGCGGTCTTCCAGCGAATGGTAGGTAATGATAACAAGTCGGCCTCCCGGTTTTAAAGCTTCAGTTGCGGCATAAAGCATTTCTTTCAAAGCTCCATTTCTTGGTTCACCTCTATGCGCAGGGCTTTGAAATACTTTTGCCAGTTCTTTCTTTTCCCGTTCCTTGCCAAACAACGGTTTTATAATTTCCAGAAAGTCGCCTATAGTTACGATTTGCTTTTGTGCACGTGCCTTTACTAGTACCGAAGCCAGCTTACGGCTGTTTTTCAGCTCTCCGTACAGGTAGAACACATTCGCCAGTCGTTCCTCCTCATAGTTGTTTACGATGTCTGCCGCAGTCATTCCGGCGCGTTTGTTCATTCGCATGTCCAGTTTGCCGTCGAAGCGGAACGAAAAGCCGCGTTCAGAATCATCAAAATGGTGTGATGATACTCCCAGATCGGCAAGAATGGCATCTGCTTCCTCTACACCATAATAGCGCAAGAAGTTGTGTAAGTATCGGAAATTGCTTCGCACAAACGTAAATCGGGAGTCATCGACAATATTTTTTTCGGCATCTTCATCCTGGTCGAAACTATACAGGTGGCTGTTTTTATCCATTCTGCGCAGAATCTCTTTCGAGTGTCCTCCGCCTCCGAAAGTCATGTCTGCATATATTCCGGCAGGGTGTAAATTCATGCCGTCGATACTTTCATTCAGCAGTACCGGTATATGATATGTTTGTTCTGATTCGTTCATTATCATGCTGTCACTTTAATAGGTTTTACACCTTATATATATTGAGGGGTAAAATTACATATTTCTCAACAATTAGCAGGTATAGTTTTGTGAAAATATTTGAGGAAGTTATCAACAGGTCTGAGAGGTGTTGTGAGAATGTCATCATGTTTTAGAAAAACATCAGCATCTTTTAGGAAAAACTTGCTGAATTTTTTATGAAAAATCGTACAAATAAATTTGAAATATGTACAATTTTTTCACGAAGACGCTAAGGTGTTGTTCTTATGCTATTTACTGCTTCTGTCAGATCTATCTTTATAAGATAGTCTTAAAATATGCACATGAGAATGTGGCTTTGTGCAATTCTGTTACATATACTCTTTTTTTCTTCTTTCAATGTTACATTTTTCCAGTATAGATGAGCAACTTTTCAAAAGATAGATTACTTTTGCAGAGAAATGTGTAAATGAAGAATGGCTAGTGATTCGATTTTTTTAATAGATATTGATAAAATATTAAGGGATAAGGCAGGAAGAAAAGCCAAACGGATTCCTCGTTTTTTCGTATCTTATCTGAAGCATATCGTACATCAGGAAGAGATAAATACATTTCTGAAAAGTGTGACAGACAAGAGCGGAGTTGATTTTCTGGCTGCATGTATGGATTTTCTGGATGCGAAACTGGATGTACATGGCCTGGAAAATTTGCCTGAAGATGGATTGTGTACCTTTGTATCAAATCATCCGCTGGGAGGACAGGATGGAGTTGCATTAGGATATTTGCTGGGAACGCATTATAACGGACGTATCAAATATCTGGTGAATGATTTGCTTATGAATCTGCATGGGCTGGCTCCTCTCTGTATTCCGATAAATAAAACCGGTTCGCAGTCGCGCGACTTTCCGAAAATGGTAGAGGAAGGATTTCGTTCGGACAGCCATATAATCATGTTTCCTGCGGGAATATGTTCCCGGCGTCAGCATGGAGTGATAAAAGATCTGGCATGGAAGAAAACATTTATAACTAAAAGCATTGAAACACGTCGTTACGTGGTTCCTATACATTTTGAAGGCCGAAATTCCAATTTCTTTTATAATCTGGCCAATGCTTGTAAGTTTTTTGGAATAAAATTCAATATAGCCATGCTTTATCTGGCAGATGAAATGTTTAAGAACCGTCATAAAACATTCCGTGTAACAATAGGAAAGCCTATACCATGCATACGTTTGATAAATCTAAATCTCCGGCCGAATGGGCAGAGTGTGTCAGAGAGTTGGTATATAAGCTGTAATTTAGGAAGATTTTAACTACATATATGGAAGATATTATTGCACCGATTGACAGAAAGTTATTAAAGTCGGAACTTACCGCCGAAAGACGTTTGAGATCGACAAATAAAAGCCATAACGAAATTTATATCGTGAACTGGAAAAATGCTCCCAATGTACTGAAGGAGATTGGCCGTTTGCGTGAAATAGCTTTTCGTGCTGCCGGAGGAGGAACTGGACAGCCGCTGGATTTGGATGAATATGACTTGATGGAAAATCCATATCAGCAGTTGGTAGTCTGGAATCCGGATGCGGAAGAAATTCTTGGAGGTTATCGTTATATATTGGGCGATGAGGTGGAATTTGACAAACATGGCAAGCCTGTCCTGGCAACAGCACATATGTTCAATTTCTCGGAAAAGTTCTTGAAGGAATATCTTCCTACTACCGTGGAGCTAGGACGTTCGTTTGTAACTTTGGAGTATCAGTCCACTCGTGCCGGCTCAAAGGGTTTGTTTGCGCTTGATAATCTTTGGGATGGTTTGGGTGCGTTGACCGTCATAAAATCGAATGTAAAATATTTCTTCGGTAAAATGACTATGTATCCAAGTTATAATCGTTTCGGCCGCGATATGATTCTCTTCTTCCTGAAGAAGCATTTTTCGGATAAGGATGGCTTGATAACCCAATGGTACCGTTGGAGATAGAACCGACCCAGCTATTCTGGAAAAGCTGTTCTGTTATGATACATTTAAGGAGGATTATAAAGTCTTGAATACAGAAGTCCGTAAGTTAGGTTATAATATACCTCCTTTGGTTAATGCGTATATGAGTCTGTCACCTACGATGCGTATGTTTGGTACAGCTATTAACGATGGTTTTGGAGATGTAGAAGAAACCGGTATTCTGATAGCTGTAGATGAAATTCTGGAAGAAAAACGTATACGTCATATTGAATCGTATATTAAGGAGCACCCTGAGGCTCTTCAGCTTACTTCTGGAGCTAATCCGATATTGTCAAAAAACTGATAATTCTGAATGCTAAATAAATAAAGCCAGTGATATCTGCTTGTCCCTTCTGGTCGGGAGCAGTTGTCACTGGCTTTGTTTTTCTGCTTCTGATCTGTGTGAAATTAAACAGCCGGTAAACTGTTTCCGTTGATTTTTCTGTAAAGATCGAGGGCATAAACATCGGTCATTCCAGAAATGTAATCAAGTACTGCCTGAATTTTTCCATATAATGTAGGAGCATGTACTTCATATTGCTTGGATACACGGTTGATGAGTAGCTTCGAATAAGCTTTGTCTGGGTAGCGTACTGCTTCTATCATCAAGTCTATCAGGGTTGTGATAACCTGATAACCTGCCAGCTCAATGTCCAGTACATCTTTTGAGCAATAGATTTTGGCAAAAGCTGTTTTTGAACAATTCTCATATGCTTGTCTTATGGGTTTGTCCATATGCTTGATGAGGGGTCCCTCGAATGTACCATTCAGTATATCTTCTTCATTGTCTACAAAGACCTGTGTGCATGCCTTTATCAGTACTCCGATGGCAGATGTACGCAAGTAGGCTATTTGTTCGTTTGTGTCGGCCACCAGTTTGCATATCTCATTGATTCGTTTCAATCTGGATTCTGTGAAAAACTGCAGGTATAGTTCTTTTGTTTCCTGAGTAGTCAGAATCTTTAGCTTATGCGCATCTTCAATATCCATCATCTGATAACAAATATCGTCTGCTGCTTCTACCAGATAAACAAGCGGATGGCGTGCATAGCGTATGGGCTCACCATCTTTACTTAATTTGATGATACCTAACTCTTCGGCAATGCGCTTGTAGTCTTCTTCTTCGCTCAGGAAGAAGCCAAATTTTTGCTTTTTGCCGGCAAGTCGTGATGAAAACGGATATTTTACAATAGAAGCAAGAGTAGAATATGTCATGACAAAACCTCCCGGACGCCTTCCTTCGAATTGATGAGTTAGCAGACGGAATGCATTTGCATTGCCTTCGAAATGGGTGAGATCCTCCCACTCAGCCTCCGAAAGCAGGGGTTTGAGGGCAAGTCCTTTCCCTTCTGAAAAATATGTGCCGATAGCTTTTTCACCCGAATGACCGAAAGGTGGGTTTCCTAAGTCTGTGCAAGGCAGGCTGCCGAAACGATTGCTCCTATTTCTGATAAGTGAGAATCGGATAATTCCGGATGCTTTTGTAATAAGCTGGCTGCTATATCGTTTCCAAGCGATCTCCCTACACAAGAAACCTCCAGGCTGTGTGTCAGACGATTGTGTACAAAGATACTCCCTGGAAGGGGAAATACCTGAGTCTTGTTTTGCAGTCGTCGGAAAGGAGCAGAGAAGATAAGGCGATCGTAATCTCGCTGAAATTCGGTTCTATCTTCTTTTCTTATTTCGTGCAGTGCCTCCAGTCCAAAGCGTTTGTTTGATATGAGTTGTTTCCAGTTCATAACCGATTGTGATAGTTTTTGCAAACTTAAAGAAAAAATAAATACAAACAGATGCGTAAGTTTTTTTGTTTTTAGCTTTGAAATGGTTTTGTGTAAATCTCTTGCTTTTTTACAGGCTTTATAGTTATTTGTTTCCTGCTATTCTGAAATATAATAAAAAAATGATAAACATAAACTGTAAGTCCTCTGAAATGTTTAACTTCGCAAAATTAAAATGATAAAACAATGAAAGTACAGATTATAAATAAATCAAAGCATTCGTTACCTCAGTATGCAACAAGTAGTTCGGCCGGAATGGATTTGCGCGCCAATTTGGATAATCCTATTGTATTGAAACCTTTGCAACGTTGTCTTGTCCCTACTGGACTGTATATCTCTCTTCCTGAAGGTTTTGAAGCACAAATACGTCCGAGGAGCGGACTTGCCTTGAAAAAAGGTATTACTTTACTGAATACTCCGGGTACGATTGATGCTGATTATCGTGGAGAAATAGGTGTAATCGTGATCAATCTTTCTGCTGAAGACTTTATAATAGAAGACGGGGAGCGCATTGCACAGATGGTAATTGCCCGCTATGAACAGGCTGAATGGCAGGAAGTGGAAGTGCTGGAAGATACAGAACGTGGTGCTGGAGGATTTGGGCATACAGGAGTCAAATAGAATGATGTGCGATTCCTTTATTTTTAATAGTCATTGATATGCGAAAAATTATATATATCATATCACTCTGTATGGCGGTAGGATTAGCCGCTTGTGGTACTTCGGGCAAGCAGGCAAAAACAAAAAGCCAGCAGGCCGAATTTGTAAAAGATCCGCTTACTCCTGAACAGCGCAGAAAATTTGATTATTATTTTCTGGAAGCTGTACGCATGAAGCAAAAAGGAGAATACGATGCGGCTTATGAACTTTATCAGCACTGCCTTGATATTTATCCGACTTCGGGGGCTGCTCTGTATGAAATAGCCCAATTTTATATGTATTTGGGGCAAGAAGAAAAAGGTGAACAGGCTTTGAAGCAGGCTGTCAGTTCGGATGAGTCCAATTTTTGGTATAAGCAGACGCTAGCTTCTTATTACGAACGGAAGCGTAACGTACCTAGAGCGATAACAGTTTATGAAAATATGGCAGACCAGTTCCCTTCTCGCCTGGAACCGCTGATGTCTTTGATTGATTTGTATAATCAGACTAAAAGCTATCAGCAGGTCATTAACACACTGAATCGTTTGGAGGAACTGGATGGAAAGTCAGAACAAATCAGTATGGAAAAATTCCGTATGTATCTGCTGTTGGGTGATCAGGAAAAAGCATTTACGGAAATAGAAAGCTTGTCGAAAGAATATCCTTATGATATGCGCTATCAAACTATTTTGGGGGATGTGTATTTGAATAATGACAAGCCTCAGGAAGCTTTGGGTATTTATCAACGTATATTGAAAGAAGAACCAGGGTATGCTCCTGCTTTGGTATCGATGGCTTCTTATTATCAGAAGACCGGACAGGATAGTTTGTATCGGATGCAGCTTGATACAATTCTGTTGAATGATAATGTGCTGTCGGATACGAAAATGGAAATTATGCGTCAGCTGATTCTTCAGTCGGAACAAGGAACGAAGGACAGTACGCAGATTGTTTCTTTGTTTCAGAATATACTGAAGCGGCCGCAGCAAAATGCCGATCTGGCAATGTTGTGTGCACAGTATTTGCTGACAAAAAAAATGGAGAAAGAGGCCGTTCCGGTATTGCACCAAATATTAAAACTTGATCCGGAAAATAAACCTGCACGTCTTCAGTTGCTGAGTTATGCTATACGTGATAACAATCTGGATGAAGTGATACAGATAGCAAAGCCAGCATTGGAGTATAATCCGGAGTCGCTTGAGTTCTATTATTATCTGGGTATTGCCCATCATCAGAAAGGAGAGGATGATGAGGCTCTGGATGTCTTTACACGAGGGGTGAAACAGATAAACGAAAAGAGCGATAAAGGTATTGCGTCCGATTTCTACGCCATATTGGGTGATTTGTATCATTCCAAGGAAATGCATGCGGAAGCTTATGCAGCCTATGATTCTTCTTTGGTGTACAATCCGGATAATATTGCGACACTGAACAATTATGCTTATTTCCTTTCTGTTGAACGTAAGAATTTGGATAAAGCAGAAGAAATGAGTTATCGCACGGTAAAGGCTGAACCGAATAATGAAACTTATCTTGATACTTATGCGTGGATTCTGTTCGAAAAAGGAAGATATACTGAAGCGCGTATTTATATTGAACAAGCTTTACGTAATAAAGGAGATAAGAGCCGCACGATAGTAGAGCATGCCGGTGATATTTATTATATGTCGGGAGAGAAAGGCAAAGCGTTGGAGTATTGGAAAAAAGCAGACGCAATGGATGAAACTCCTGAAGATGGGTCTATTCCTCCAACGGAAAAGGAAAAGAAACGTTTGAAGCAAAAAATAGCTCAAAAGAAATATATTGCAGAATGATAAAATTGGTTGTAAGATATTTATATGTACTGGTTGCCCTTGTGCTGGTAGCTTCGTGTTCGTCTACCCGAAAGCTGGAAAAGACTCCCATGATTGGAGGACTGACCGGTGAGGCATATATGGAAAAAGTGATCGAACTTTCGCCTTCGTGGAAGACTGTTAGTGGAAAGGTTGCACTGACTTTGAATATGGAGGGGCAGAAAGATGCAAAGGTAAGTGCTACGCTTCGTCTGAAACGCGGAGAGTCTATACAATTGCTTGTAGCTCCGTTATTGGGTATTGAAGTTGCACGTCTGGAAATTACTCCTGGTGGATTGCTGGCTGTCGACCGGTTGAATAAACGGTATGTTAACGTTTCGTTCGAAGAACTTAGTCGCCTGGCGAATACGGACTTGAGTTTTAATATTCTGCAATCGCTGTTCTTGAATGAGTTATTTTTACCGGGAAAAGTGCAGCTGGATGTTTCTGACGCGAAATCTTTCCGTATTTCGTTGGAAAATGGCTATGCCCTGCTGGAAGCGAAACCTTCCAAAGGGCTGTCTTATCGTTTCCGTACTTCTGCCGATCGCGGATTACTGGAGGAGAGTCGCATAGGAGTGTCGAATACGCCTTATGCATTGAATTGGAAATATGATGATTTTACAACGTTGGACAATCGTTTGTTTCCTAGTCATATGTTGCTTGCTGTAGAAGGAACAGGAAAAACTCTTTCACTTGATATGAAATTTTCACGCTTGTCGGTTGGTGGAGACTGGGAAGGAAAGACTGAACTTTCATCCCGTTATCAACAAATTGAATTGCAGGAACTGCTAAAGACTTTGTTTAAGCAATGAAACGATTACTTGTGTTGTTGATGGTCTGCCTGCTCTGTGTACAAGGATTTACACAAAGCACGCGTAAGATCCGAGAATTGGAAAAACAGCATGCGGAGTTGCAGAAACAGATTTCTGCATCGGAAACCCTATTGCAGTCGACTAAGAAGGATGTAAAAAGTCAGTTGGATAATTTAGCTTTATTGTCGGGGCAGATTAATGAACGCAAGAAATATATTGAAACAATCGAGCAGGATGTAAAGATATACAGACAGAAGTCAGTCGTTTACAGGTGGAACTGAAAGCTTTGCAGCGAGAGCTGGCTGATAAGAAGAAAAAGTATGAACAGTCAGTGAAGTATATGTATCAGAATAAGTCGATACAAGAGAAGCTGATGTTTATTTTTTCTGCTGATAATTTAAGCAGATGTACCGTCGGTTGAGGTATGTTCGTGAATATGCTGATTATCAGCGTTTGCAAGGACTGCAAGTGGAAAGGAAGCAGAAACAGGTTTCAGAAAAACAACAAACGCTGTTGGCTAGCAGAAAGGCGAAGGAAGAGATGCTGAAACAGGGAGAAGCTGAAAGGTTGAAGCTGGAAGAACAGGAAAAGGAACGTAAAACGTTGCTTACTTCTCTGCAAAAGAAACAGCGGAGCATTCAGTCTGAAATTTCGAAGAAGCGTCGTTCTGCAGATCGGTTGAATGCACAGATTGATCGCCTGATTGAAATAGAAATAGAAAACGCGCGTAAAAGAGCTGAAGAAGAAGCACGACGTAAGGCTGAGAAGAAAGCTGGAACGGTCAAGGAAAAGGCTGTGGCTACCGGAGAAAGTAAAGAAGGTGCTAAGTCTAAAACTACTCCGTCGAAAATGGGAGAGTATAAAGTGGATTCAGAAGATCGTCGCATGTCGGGTGTCTTTACGCAAAATAAAGGTCGGCTTCCGATTCCTATTACCGGACCTTATGTGATAGTAGGGCATTTTGGACAGTATCAGGTCAAAGGCCTGCGAAACGTACGTCTGGACAATAAAGGTATTGATATAAAAGGCAAAGATGGCGCACAGGCTCGTGCTATATTCGATGGAGAAGTTTCGGCTGTATTCCAATATAACGGATTGTCGAATGTACTCGTCCGTCATGGTAGCTATATCTCAGTATATTGTAATTTGTCGTCGGTACTGGTGAAAAAAGGCAGTGTATTGAAGGCACGCGATATTATTGGTCAGGTAAATACCGATAAAGACGGCAATACGGTTCTTCATTTCCAGCTTCGCAAAGAAACTGAAAAATTAAATCCGGAACTTTGGTTACATCGTTGATGTGTAGCCAATCGGAAGTTTATAAAAGTCTATTTGGATGTTACCCTGCGTGGCTTAGGTAGTTTCTTTTGTAAAGGGAGATTAGCTCTCGGGCTAATGAAGATATATCATGACAGTTAAAGCATGTGGTATTGCTTGAACGAATAAAAACAAAAATTCTGGTGATTGTTCAAAATGAATGATCACCAGAATTTGTTTTGTTCAGGATTGTATTCAAATCCTACAGCTTTTAGCTTGTTTACGATTTCTTCTTTGCTGACCTGCATGTCTTGGCAAAGCGCATCCAGAGAAGGATAGAAATCCCGAAGTTTCATGTTGATGAAGCTAAATAGCATCATCGGGTCTTTAGGTAATTCCATAATGTTTGTTGTTTATTTTATTTGCGGGTGCAAAATTACATGATTTTGCCTTTCATTGTTCCGATAATTAGCAAGATATAACATACTTCGGTTACTTTTGTGTGGATGCGGGCTCTTAAAACGGAAATAATTGTAAAATAAATACTAAAGTTTTCAATGTTACTCCCTTCAACTCGGGAAAAAACATTACCTTTGCACTCTCAATAATGATCATTATATAGACTCAAAAAGTATTTGTGAAACATGATGGAGCTTGATTTACTCACAGCTATATCACCTATTGACGGTCGATACAGAAGCAAAGCCGGTGCTTTGGCTTGCTTATTTTTCAGAGTTTGCACTGATAAAATATCGTGTGCAGGTTGAAATCGAATATTTTATAACTTTGTGTGAATTGCCGTTGCCGCAGCTGAAAAGTTTCGATTCAGCACGTTTCGAATCATTGCGTGATATTTATCGTAACTTCTCAGAAGCAGACGCTCAGCGCATTAAAGAGATTGAAAGTGTTACAAACCATGATGTAAAGGCTGTTGAGTATTTCATCAAGGAACAGTTTGATAAATTGGGAGGTCTGGAATCTTATAAGGAATTTATTCATTTCGGTCTGACTTCTCAGGATATTAATAATACTTCTGTGCCTTTGTCTATCAAAGATGCATTGAATGATGTTTATTATCCGCAGATTCAGAAGCTGATTGATCAGCTGACAGCGTATGCGGAAGAATGGAAAGATATTCCGATGTTGGCTAAAACACACGGTCAACCGGCATCTCCAACTCGTCTGGGTAAAGAAATTATGGTATTTGCTTACCGTTTGAACCGTCAGTTGGCTGTTCTGAAAGCATGTCCTATTACTGCTAAGTTTGGTGGTGCAACTGGTAATTATAATGCTCATCATGTAGCATATCCGGAGTTTGACTGGAAAGCGTTCGGAAATAAGTTCGTTGCAGAAAAGCTCGGTCTGGAGCGTGAAGAATATACTACTCAGATTTCTAATTACGATAATCTTGGTGCCATATTTGATGCTATGAAACGTATCAATACGATTATGATTGATATGAATCGTGATTTCTGGCAGTATATTTCTATGGAATACTTTAAACAGAAAATCAAAGCGGGAGAAGTTGGTTCAAGTGCGATGCCTCATAAAGTAAATCCTATCGATTTTGAAAATGCAGAGGGTAACTTGGGTATGGCAAATGCTGTATTGGAACATTTGTCGTCTAAACTCCCTGTATCACGTTTGCAGCGTGACTTGACAGACTCTACGGTTTTGCGTAACATCGGTGTTCCGTTCGGACATACAGTGATTGCTATCCAGAGCTCATTGAAAGGACTCGGTAAATTGCTGTTGAACGAGCATAAGATTTATGAGGACTTGGATAACTGTTGGAGTGTGGTGGCAGAAGCTATTCAGACTATTCTCCGCCGTGAGGCATATCCACATCCTTATGAAGCATTGAAAGCGCTGACTCGTACAAATCAGGCTATCAACGAAGCTTCTATTAAAGATTTTATTGAAACACTGAATGTCAGTGAAGATATTTAAGAAAAGAAATTGCGTGACGTCTAACTCCAGCACAATTATAACAGGAATGTAATATAACAAAGTCTAGCCCGAGAAGTGCATTTATTAATTTATAAACAGAAAACAACAATTATGGCAGAAAGAGAAAACAGACAAGATGGTGAAAACACTCAGTCTGGCCGCGATGGTTACAAGTCTTACAATAGAGAAGGTTATAACAGATACAACCGCAACGAGGGAGGTAATAATTATGGACGTCGTCCGCGCTTTGCTTCGAATAATGAAGGAGGTGAGCGTTCTCAGCGTTCTTACAACTCTCGTTACAATAATAATGGTGACGGTGGAGAACAACGTCCGTATCGTCCGCGTTTTAACGGTGGTCAGCAGGGTGAAGGTGGTTATCGCCAGCAACGCTCATATGGCAATCGTTCGTCGTACGATAATAATAACGGTGAACGTTCTTCATACAATCCGAACTTTAATAATAATGCTCGTCCGCATCGTCCGTATAATTCTCGTTATAATAACAACAATAATGGAGAAGGTGGAGAGCAACGTTCATATCGCCCTCGTTTCAATAATGCACAGCAGGGTGAAGGTGGATATCGTCCGCAGCGTCCTCGTTTCAATAACGGTGGCGGACAGCAAGGAGGATACAATCGCCAGCAGGGTGGAGGATATCGTCCTCGTACAGCCGACTATAATCCGAATGCTAAGTATAGCATGAAGAAGCAAATAGAATATAAGGATGTATTGACTGATCCGGATGAACCAATTCGTTTGAATAAATTCTTGGCAAATGCTGGAATCTGTTCTCGTCGTGAGGCTGATGAATTTATTACTGCCGGAGTTGTTTCGGTAAATGGAGTAGTGGTTACTGAACTTGGTACAAAGGTAAAACGTACAGACGAAATTAAGTTCCACGATCAGCCGGTTAATATCGAACGTAAAGTATACGTTTTGTTGAACAAGCCGAAGGACTGTGTTACTACTTCTGATGACCCTCAGGAGCGTAAGACTGTTATGGATTTTGTAAAAGGTGCTTGTAAGGAACGTATTTATCCGGTAGGACGTCTGGACCGTAATACAACTGGTGTATTGCTGCTGACCAATGACGGTGATTTGGCTTCGAAACTGACTCATCCAAAATATCTGAAGAAGAAAATCTATCACGTTTATTGTGATAAGAATGTGACTAAGGCTGATTTGGATCAGATCGTATCTGGTATTACTCTGGATGACGGTGAAATTCATGCTGACGCAGTTAGCTATGCTTCAGAAACAGATAAGTCGCAGGTTGGTATCGAAATACACTCAGGAAAGAATCGTATCGTACGTCGTATTTTCGAAGCTTTGGGCTATCGTGTAATTAAGCTGGACCGTGTATATTTTGCAGGACTGACTAAGAAGGGCTTGCGTCGCGGTGACTGGCGTTACCTGACTGAGCAGGAAGTAAACATGCTCCGTATGGGATCTTTTGAATAATTAGTTAATGAAATAATAACATGGAAACAATTCGTAGAACAAAAATTGTTGACCTTTTGAAATGCCGTGATTTCGGGACAATGGTCAATGTGAAGGGTGGTTCGTACTCGCCGTGGTAGCAAACAGGTAAACTTCATTGCCTTGAATGACGGTTCTACTATAAATAATGTACAGGTCGTTGTCGATTTGGCAAACTTTGATGAAGAGTTACTGAAACAAATTACTACTGGTGCATGTATCAGCGTAAATGGCGAACTGGTAGAATCGGTAGGGTCAGGACAAGCTGCAGAAATTCAGGCTCGTGAAATAGAAGTGTTGGGTACTTGTGACAATACTTATCCTCTTCAGAAGAAAGGACACTCTATGGAATTTTTGCGTGAGATCGCTCATTTGCGTCCACGTACTAATACTTTTGGAGCTGTGTTCCGTATTCGTCATAATATGGCTATAGCTATTCATAAGTTCTTCCATGAACGTGGATTCTTCTATTTCCATACACCTCTTATTACAGCTTCCGATTGTGAAGGTGCCGGTCAGATGTTCCAGGTAACAACAATGAATCTGTACGATCTGAAAAGGATGAGAATGGATCTATCATTTATGATAATGACTTTTTCGGCAAACAGGCTAGCTTGACTGTTTCAGGTCAGCTGGAAGGTGAATTGGCTGCTACTGCATTGGGCGCTATTTATACATTTGGTCCGACATTCCGTGCTGAAAATTCAAACACTCCACGTCACTTGGCTGAGTTCTGGATGATTGAGCCGGAAGTTGCTTTCAATGATATCAATGACAATATGGACTTGGCAGAAGAGTTCATTAAGTATTGTGTTCAGTGGGCGCTTGATAACTGCTACGATGATGTGAAATTCCTGAATGATATGTTCGATAAAGGATTGATCGAACGTCTGCAGGGTGTGTTGAAGGAAGAATTTGTACGTTTGCCTTATACAGAAGGTATCAAGATCCTGGAAGATGCTGTTGCTAAAGGTCACAAGTTTGAATTCCCTGTATATTGGGGTGTAGACTTGGCTTCTGAACATGAACGTTATCTGGTGGAAGAACACTTCAAACGTCCTGTTATCTTGACAGATTACCCGAAGGAAATCAAGGCATTCTATATGAAACAGAATGAAGATGGTAAGACTGTTCGTGCAATGGATGTGCTCTTCCCGAAAATTGGTGAGATTATCGGTGGATCTGAACGTGAGGCTGATTATGACAAACTGTTGACTCGTATTCAGGAGCTGAATATTCCGATGAAAGATATGTGGTGGTATCTTGATACACGTAAGTACGGTTCATGTCCTCATTCTGGCTTTGGATTGGGATTCGAACGTTTGCTGCTGTTCGTTACAGGTATGGCAAATATCCGTGATGTAATTCCTTTCCCGCGTACTCCGCGTAATGCTGAATTCTAAAAAAGCTTTTATTCATAATACAACAAGAGACGGATTTCTGAATACAGAATTCTGTCTCTTGTTTTTTTTCTTGTCATGTGAAAATCCGTTTTTTCAGGATGAAGTAAAGTAGTAAGGAATAGTGAAATAAAAACGTGAAATTACAACTTTTAATGCGATATATTTTATATATTTGTATATCAACTCATTTCTCGTTTAACCTCTTAAATTTATTTGTTATGAAAACACGTTCTTTATTCCTTTGGGTAGTATCCCTCTTTTTGGGCGTTACAAATTTGTTGGCTCAGGATGTTCAGGAAAAAATTCCTTCTACATTGAATGGTGTATGGCAAATGTGTTTTTACCGCTCTAGTTCTCCTAATGTTGTAGGTGAGTTGAAGACAGGTAATTCTCTTAAGATTCTTTCAGATGATGGTCGCTTTATTAATTTGGTAATGATGCAGACCGGCGCTATCATTATCGGCTATGGTACATATAAGCAGGAGTCCGAGAATTCATATACAGAATATGTAGAGAAGAATCTGCATTTGCCGCAGCTGAATGGAGAAAAAAATGTAATGCAGTTTGAATTAGAGGAAAATGGTAACCTGATGCTTGTGAAGTATTATCTGAAGACTGACCGTAATGGAAATAAAATAGACTCTTGGTGTCATGAAATATGGAAAAGGGTAGAGATGCCTTCTGCTTATCCTGAAAATATCATTCGCTAATTACCCCTAAGTCAGAGGCTTGTGTGTAGAAAAAAATACTTAAAATCTTTGCCAGTTCAGATAAAAGCAGTAATTTTGCAAGCCGATTATTATCAAATAGTGATAAAAGTTTAATTCTGAAGGCTTTATATCTTCTTTGTCCGGGAAGAGTAAGTTGTAGGAATTTGTTTTTTAGTAGTTAACATTTTAAAAAAGATTTAAGAGTGGATACTTTAAGTTACAAGACCATTTCTGCAAACAAAGAAACTGCGACTAAAGAATGGGTCGTAGTGGATGCTACCGATCAGGTGGTAGGTCGCCTCGGTGCAAAAGTTGCAAAGTTGTTGAGAGGTAAGTATAAACCAAACTTCACCCCTCATGTAGACTGCGGTGATAACGTTATTATCATCAATGCAGACAAAGTGAAATTTACAGGAAACAAGTGGAATGATAAAATCTACTTGAGCTACACCGGTTATCCGGGCGGTCAGCGCGAAATTACTCCGGCTCGCTTGATGGCTAAACCGAACGGCGCTGAAAAATTGATGAAGAGAGTAGTAAAAGGTATGCTTCCGAAAAATCGTCTGGGAGCTAAGTTGCTGGGCAACCTTTATGTATACGAAGGTGCTGAACATAAGCATGAAGCTCAGACTCCGAAAGTAATTGATATTAACACACTTAAATAATAAAGAATGGAAGTAGTAAATGCATTAGGCAGACGTAAAAGCGCAGTTGCTCGCGTTTTCGTAAGCGAAGGTACAGGAAAGATTACTATTAACAAGAGAGACCTTGCACAGTACTTTCCATCAACTATTCTGCAGTATGTAGTAAAACAGCCTTTGAATAAGCTGGAAGTAGCTGAAAAATATGATATTAAAGTTAACTTGTGCGGTGGTGGATTTACTGGTCAGTCACAGGCTTTGCGTCTGGCTATCGCTCGTGCACTGGTTAAAATTAACCCTGAAGACAAGAAGACTCTTCGTGCAGAAGGCTTCATGACTCGTGATCCTCGTTCTGTTGAACGTAAAAAACCGGGTCGTCCAAAAGCACGTCGCAGATTCCAGTTCAGTAAACGTTAAGAGTTGGTGGAATGTTGGAACGGACAAGTTGCTTAATTTTTTTCAACTTTCACTTTTCAACTCTCAACTAAGAAAGCGTTTAGTATCTAAACCGTCGGGATTTTCCCTACAAGTGTTTGCGGAGAAACTACCCGGCAGTTGGTTCAATTAACAAAAAAGAAAGTAAACGATTTAAAGATTAAAACAATGTCAAGAGTAAATTTTGATACATTATTGGAGGCTGGTTGCCACTTCGGACACCTTAAGAGAAAGTGGAACCCTGCAATGGCTCCTTATATTTTCATGGAACGCAACGGAATCCATATCATCGACCTGAACAAAACCGTTGCTAAAGTTGATGAAGCTGCTGAAGCTTTGAAGCAGATTGCAAAATCAGGAAAGAAAGTCCTGTTTGTTGCTACTAAAAAACAAGCAAAACAGGTAGTAGCTGAGAAAGCTGCTTCTGTAAACATGCCTTATGTAATCGAGCGTTGGCCGGGTGGTATGTTGACTAACTTCCCGACTATCCGTAAGGCTGTGAAGAAAATGGCTACTATCGATAAATTGACTAACGATGGTACTTATTCAAACTTGTCAAAGAGAGAAGTTCTTCAGATTTCTCGTCAGCGTGCTAAATTGGAAAAGAACTTAGGTTCTATCGCTGATTTGACTCGTCTGCCGTCTGCATTGTTCGTTATCGACGTATTGAAAGAAAATATCGCAGTTCGCGAAGCTAACCGTTTGGGTATTCCTGTATTCGCTATCGTTGATACAAACTCAGATCCTTCAAACGTAGATTTCGTAATTCCTGCAAATGATGACGCTACTAAGTCTGTAGAAGTTATCTTGGATGCTTGCTGCGCTGCTATGGCAGAAGGTTTGGAAGAAAGAAAAAGCTGAAAAAAGTAGATATGGAAGCTGCTGGTGAAAATGCACCAAAAGCAGCTAAGAAGAAAACTACTAAAGCACGCATGGATAAGGCTGAAGAAGACGCAATCAATGCTGCTAAAGCTGCCGCTTTCATCGGTAAAGACGAAGAAGCTTAATATACTTTAAGTTGAGAGTTGAGAGTTGAAAGTTGAGAGTTACTATATAAAAGCAATTCTCAACTCTCTGTTCTCAGCTCTCATTTGCTTTATAATAGATTTATTTATTAACTCAATAAAAAGAAATTACTATGGCTGTAAGTATGGCTGATATCACCAAGCTTCGTAAAATGACTGGAGCTGGTATGATGGACTGTAAAAAACGCTTTGACTGAATCAGAAGGCGATTTCGACAAAGCAGTGGAAATTATCCGTAAGAAAGGACAGGCTGTTGCTGCAAAACGTTCTGACCGTGAAACTTCAGAAGGTTGTGTATTGGCAAAATCAACAGGTGACTATGCTGCTATGATTGCTTTGAAGTGTGAAACTGACTTCGTTGCTAAAAATGCAGATTTCGTTGCTTTGACTCAAGCTATCCTTGACGCTGCTATCGCTAACAAGTGTCAGACTTTGGATGATGTAAAAGCTCTTCCGATGGGTAGCGGTACTATCGCTGATGCTATCGTTGAACGTAGCGGTATCACTGGTGAAAAGACTGAATTGGATGGCTATTTCTTCGTTTCTGGTGCTTGCACTGCTGTTTACAACCACATGAACAAGAATCAGCTTTGTACAATTGTATCTTTCAACAAAGTTTGCGATGAAAAAGTTGCTCAACGAAATCTGTATGCAGATGCAGCTATGAACCATATTGGCCGCTTGGCTGGGACAATGTCGGTCCGGCAGTGGCTTATTACGATGGGAATTCCAGTAAAATAGCATCGCTTATGGGAATTTTCAGATGGCAATAGTACCTATGGTGGCTATCGATGTGTCAGCAATTGGGGTTCTGCCCGTTATAACACATCTATGCAGTACAGGATTATTGTATGATAAGATGATGTCAATAGAAACATATCGAGGCTGGTCAGAGGGACAGATGAAATATCTGCTTGGTAACAATGCAGCGAAGCAATGTTTTGTCATCGGATATAATGCGTATGGACCAAAATACCCGCATCATAGAGCGGCTTCCGGATATACTGGTAAAGATCAAGGGAACAACTGCTCAGAAAAACATGTTAATCGGTGCTTTGGTTGGCGGACAGAAAATCGATGGTTCCTATGTTGATTCTGCAAGCGATTATGTATGTAATGAGGTAGCCATAGATTATAACGCGACTCTGGTTGCTGCTGCGGCTGCAATCTATGAAAAATACACATCCGATAACCGAACATCAGTATATAGACAAAAATCTTTCATCTGTGGCAGTTCCACACCTGATGTACCGAAGGAGGTTGCAGCAACAGGTGTTGCTTTGAATAAAGACACGCTGAGCTTCGAGATCGGAGGAACAAATCCTGTGACAGAGACAACCCTTGTTGCAACTGTATCACCGGATGATGCAACAGATAAGAGCGTGACATGGAGTTCTTCGAACAACAAGGTTGCAACTGTGAATGCTTCTGGTAAGGTAACCGCGGTTGGCGCAGGTTCTGCAACAATCACAGCAAAAGCAAACGGAAGCACATCAGATGTGAAAGCAACCTGTGCAGTTACGGTGTGGAAGACACCAGAGGCTCCAACACAGGCACCAAGCACAAGTGAGACACCGACGACAAATACGATCACGTTAACACCATATGACGACTGTGAGTATCGCATTGCTCCAAATGGAACATGGCAGGATAGCAACGTATTTGAGGGATTAGATCCAGATACAGAATATACATTTGAAATCCGTGTAAAAGCCGATGCAGATAACAACATTCGCACGGGCGAGATTGTAACGATCAAAGTAAAGACCGCACAGGAAGGAGAGAAGATTGTAGAAGTAACAGGGGTTCGGTTTGACAATCAGCCTTCCGAGAAATCTATAACGATCGGAGATGCTGTTTCATGGAGCTTCCCGGCAACGGTTTCCCCTGCCAATGCTACAGATAAGACGATTACATATACCTCTTCCAATCCAGAGGTTGCTAAAATCGATGCGACAACCGGTGTTCTTACGGCGGTTGCACCTGGATATACAGAGATTTCTGTGACAACAAAATCGGGCGGATACAAAGATACTGTTAAGCTTTCCGTGTATAAGGAATATGAAACACCGTCAGCTCCAACACTTGCATCTAAGACAACGACATCTGTTACATTGAACAGTGTTGCTGGCTGCAAATACTCCAAAGATGGTGTGAACTGGCAGGATAGCAATGTATTTACAGGACTTACAGCAAATACAGCTTATACATTTTATGTAAAGAAGGTGGCAAAGGGGTATTGGCTGGAAAGCGATAAGAGCGCAGGACTCACCGTTACCACAGTCAAAGAGACAACCGGTGGTTCGACTGGTGGTAACACTGGAGGAAATACAGGTGGAAATGCCGGCGGCTCCACAGGCGGTAATACTGGAGACTCTACTGACGGAAGTACAGGAGGGAATACTGGTGGTTCCACAGGTGGTAACACCGGAAGCAATACAGGTGGAAATACAGGCACAACTACAACAGCTCCGAATATTACAGTTTCCTACCGTACGCATGTACAGACATTTGGCTGGGAAGGAAAAGAGAACGATATCAAGACATGGAAATCCAATGGTACTATGTCAGGTACAAGCGGAAAGGCAAAGAGACTTGAAGGTATCAATATTGTTGTAAATTCTGCGGAAGCAGGAAAGACAGCCAAGCTCGGTATTCAGTACACGACGCATTGTCAGAGTTACGGCTGGCTGCCTTGGTCCGCAAATGGTGAGATGAACGGAACTGAGGGGGAAGCAAAGAGACTCGAAGCAATCAAGATTCAGCTTACAGGCGCAGATAAGGATAAATATGATGTGTATTACAGAGTGCACGCACAGTCTTACGGATGGCTCGGCTGGGCGAAGAATGGCGCACCATCTGGAACAGCAGGCTATGCAAAACGTCTG
>ENA-OQJS01000014-OQJS01000014.1-human-gut-metagenome-genome-assembly--contig:-NODE-14-length-33377-cov-1.621955_pt1 | contig 33377 bp, 39 predicted proteins | sample MGYA00242598_ERZ504764 | MGnify/ENA primary metagenome ERZ504764 (study PRJEB26092, sample SAMD00036368) | human gut metagenome | host: Homo sapiens | study: EMG produced TPA metagenomics assembly of...
TTATAAAATACATTTTTGGTATAAAACGCATCTAATACCTATATATAGGTATTAAATATCATTGGCAATGTATGTTCCATTTCATTAAGCAAACAATTTTTTTGTATAAAATACAAATAGTACTTTTTTACCCACTTAAAAAGTGCAAGAATGTATAAAAGTCCATGTGTCAGCTATAATAGGGGCATGAATAGGCATCCGTTCCATACCTGTCCCTATTTGAATCGGTCACCCCACAGTGACCGGACATTACTCACCCAATTCGGATTCTCATTACAGTAGGCAACGAAAATCTGTATCAAGTTCCAAAGCCCGAGAATCATTCCATTAAACCTGGCAGGAATTGTGACAACATGTCTGCTTGAAACAGCTACTATTATGGTATCATGCTGTATTGTTATGCTATATACCATGTTCTAAGTCAAAACTCTTTTTTTTTAGAATTGAAGGTTTAAGGCTCCATCCGAAAGTCAATATCACTTTCTCAAAATTCTTTTCTACAGCACCCTTTGTATAAGTTAGGATGTCTTTCTCTAGAAAATTTTTGAAATCAGATGAACTCATGTCTCTAAAAATGTTTATATATTCTTTTTTAAGAAATTCATTTATGGCATGTGCGATATCTTTTTTTGCGTGCACTTTTCTATAACATATAAGTTGCTTGGTACCGGTACCATCGTGTCCAGCCCCATGAAGATATTACAGTCTACCATAAGAGTATAAGCGCCGCTCTCGGCAAGAGGTGCGGAAATGCAGTAATTGGCTTGCTCAAGCAGAGAATCCACCAGTTCTTTTGTGGAAGAACTGATACTATTGGCCAATTGTTCATATCCTCTTAGATTCAGTTGGGATATGGTCTTTTCGATAGCCGGGATGAATTTCATTCCTGGACCCAGGTTCAAATCAAATCTTTTGTAATAGACAAGAAGCTCATTCCAATCTTTGTACCGTGAAGGTTTGATGATATTTACATTGTCTATACCATGTTGTTTAAGATACTCGCCGGAGGAAAATGCATCTTCTTTGAAGGTCTGTGTGTTTCCATCCGGGAAACTTAAATAGATGGTCTTATATGTGTCTCCAGTGTTGGTCCTTGCAAAAGCTTTACATTCCTCACCTTTGAGATAATATGCTGTGGTGATGTCAAAACCATTACCGCTGGCATCATTGTCATAGCAACAATTCCACTTTACCTTATCAGATGGGAATATACGGCTTATATTCTCTATTTGGGATTTGGTGACATATCCCCCCGTGCTTATGAATGCGCATGTGGTTTCTTTAGTATAATGGTTTATTTCGTAGTAAACTCATTGCGTCAATAGCGGATTCAAAGAGATATATGTCTGTAACCTTGTCAAAAGGAACAAAATTGGCCATCCAACAGCTTTGTGCCTTTGTCACCACCCGTGGCAAAGGCTTTATAATTGGTATTGGTCTCTGCAAAATAGTTCCTCATTTCAAAGTTAAGGATTTCCATCTGGGAGGGTTTGCGGAATGGAAAGCCGATATGATTGTTTTTTCCTACCTGGTAGATGAACAGTCTATTGGCGAAATCCTCCACAGTCTGTGGAGAGAGCTTCCTTTGGACGGTCAAATATGGATTATCCTTTTTGATAGGACGAGGATTCCAATAATTCAAATTGGATTCAATATCATTTGGATTCAGTCCCAGCAGAGGATTGTTTACCGTTTCGGTATCTTCATTGGTGATCTGTTGAGTAGGCATTGGTACACCATCAATGACGAAGAGAGGCTGGGTTCCTCCTGTGACGGAGTTGACACCTCTGATTCTGAAAGTCATTCCGCTTGACAATGAACCGTCTGTGGGGATAATCTGTACTCCGCTGATTTTGCCTTGTAGTGCTTGCAACGTCTGCGTAGAACTACTGTTTACAATATCTTTTATATTCACAGAAGCAACGGCGGTTGCAATATCACTTTTTCGCTGGCTACCATAGCCTACAACAACCACCTCATCCATCTCTGTGACTGAAGGGTCTAGAATGATATCAAATCTTCGGTTCTTTCCGATAGTGATAGTTTTGGGCTTATATCCAGATAACTGATTGACCAGTTTTCAGAAGGAAGTACTTTTATCGTGAACTTCCTTCTAAATCGGTGATTACTGCATTGGTGGTACCTTCGATATTTATCGTGGCACCGATAAGAGGTTCACTCTTCTCATCCAACACTTGCCCTGAAATAGTTACTTGCTGTGCTAATGCTACAGTGAAATGTAGTATTAGAAACAATGTGCTTAATAGTACTTTTCTCTTCATAGTGCAGATATTAAAGTTTATAATAAGGATTAATACAATTAGATTTAAAATGGTAGTGCAAATAAAGCGAATTATAATATCCATGTTTTGACCTATTGTACTTTTCTCTTGACCAAATTACAGACTTTTTCTTCAAAGGTAATCGCTTTCTATTAATTTCATTTATCACCGCGTAAAATTATTCGATTGGACTTTTTATAGTGAGTATTATCATGCAATACTTCGGTAAATTTTTTACCGATAAATTAAAATTAAACATAGAATCGGCATAATCCGGTTCAAAAATATATTCAAGAGATCATTGAAATACTGTCAAGAATGAATCGTCAAGGAGTAAGAAAAGGGATGAAAAAGATATGCTAAACAGCTGAAAACCAACAGAAAAAGTATTGCATAATTTGTTGATTATTAGTAAATTAGAAGTATTCCACCACTTTTAATTATGACTAAAGAATCACTCCTTATGCAATACCAATCCGAGTGCAGAAACGCTCTCGAATCAGTTGTAAATATAAGCAAATCTTTTCAGAAAGTATTCATGGATGCAATGAAATTGTTCATGGCTATACCTAACCGCATCAATTTCCTTCAAATGGGACGATATGGATGTTTCTCGGAACAGACATACCGGAACAATTTTGAGAATGATGACTTTGACTGGTTTTCCTTCAATGAAGCCATCATCAGGGAACACCTTAAAGGTGGTCGCAAGGCGATAGCCGTTGATCCGTCTTTCATTCCAAAATCAGGCAGCAAAACGCCGTGGATTGCTATTTCTGGTCCGGTTGTGCCGGTGAATACAAACGTGGACTGGAAATAACCGGTATTGGAGTTATAGACGTTGACAACCATGAATGTATGACTTTGGGCTCTGTACAGACACCTGATAACGCAACGTTGGAAAGCTACGGGAAGAATCTTGTAGACTGGTACAGTTCTTACCTTATCAGCATACAGGAACATCTGAAACGTATTTCTGGCACTGTCGTATGTGATGCGTTCTTTTCAAAGGCAACTTTCATCAAACCATTGTGTGAGAACGGATTCCACGTTATAAGCCGCTTCAGAAATGATGCAGTGTTGTTTTATCCCACCTTAGAAAATAGGACAGGAAAACGCGGACGTCCAAAATTGTATGACGGAAAGATTGATTTTGAAAATCTGGACATCACAAGATGTACCGAGTATAAAGTGAACAAGGGTAAACTTTATGGACTGAAAGCATACTCCAAAGCACTCAAACGTTTTGTGAGCTTAGCTGTATGGTATCCTATGGATGGAAGAACGGACAAATGGCAGCTGTATTTCTCCACGGACGAGATGCAGGATGCCAAGGAGGTTTTAGACTTCTACAGGACACGTTTCCAGCTCGAATTCTGCTTTCGCGATGCCAAGCAACATGCCGGAATGACGAACTGTCAGGCAACCGACTTCAGAAAACTGGCATTTCACTTCAATGCGTCACTTGCAGCGATAAACCTTGCCAAAGCTGCCTGTAAGAAGATGGGAATAAAATATTCCATATCATCATGCAAGTCAGTCATACACAATGCTTACATGCTTGAACGATTTATTTGCGTGTCTGGGATTGAGCCAAACACGCAATTAATTGACAAACTTTTCAAAGAACTCATTTTATTTACCGCCAAAGCCGCTTAGGCTTGGCGAATTTTTAACGAACTATTGATCATGGGGAGTATTAAAAAAGATTGGATATGAAAAATAGTATGTTAAATCATTCTGTTTTCTCAAATATGCAGTGGGGTGTGAGCGCAAGGAAAAATATCTGTAGAAATTGATAATAATGTATTTTATTCAAACTTTCCATTTATCCAAACTCTATCAGTTATCTGCACTTAAATCAGGCTTTGATATTTCAAGAGTTTGGATAAATGATTAAGGATTCAGTCTGCATTAATACCGAACATAGCAGTCAGTGAACGATTGATACCTTACGTTCGCATCGTGCGAAGTCTATTCCTTTCCACACGGTTTTGCGTCCGGCTGAAGATGCACACTCGCTTGCGCCTTGTTCCTTTGCTGTTTCTTTATACTTGAAGTTCTACAATTCGTTTCACAAAGAATTACCCTGTGGAAGTCTGCCCGCTTTCGCGTAGGGTGACGTTGAAACCTTTATCCAGGGCATTACACCATGCATTCGCTTTCTCCACAATCCTTTACCCGCACCTCATTCGGCCGCTCTTACAATTGGCCACCCATCGGTTATTGGCTGACGGGAGAGATACGGCTTACCAAGTTTCGCACAAATAACTGACGACCGACTTAGACTCCGCCTATCCACCCAGCAGTGCGACATCCGTGTAGCACGATGTAACAGCGTACTATCCTGACTGCTTGCCTTTTGGAATGGCCCATAAATATCCGTGAGCTAATTCATAGTCACGATGGTTACGGCGATTCACTTAGGTTACTCATATCAGTCAGCTTTGACATTCTTCGCCTATGATGCTTAGGTTGGAACGTCGTTGTCAAGAGGGCTTCGCACCCGACCGTTGCCAGTCACGTACGCCTCTTCAGGCTACTATTGATGGAACAATAGGTTCAGACACGATGCTGAACAATTACTTGTGTGACCTCTTGGCGCACATTACACTACTAAGGTAATGCTTTTATAGGAGAAGTCACATCTGTAAAAAACTTATTATCATGCAATTATCTTACTTTATCTTAGGCTAAAAGCCTTATTCAAGGTGTCTGTATCCTATCATCCGCTACCGCTCGGTATCGGATTCCTCCAGACCGATGGCATGGCATATCTCCTCCACCAGTTCAGGAAGGCCGGAGTCTTTCTCCTGACGGGGATCGGGTGGAAACAGCGTGGAACGAAAGACACCCTTACAGACAGGGTCCGCCTCCTTGTTGTAGCGGAGGGTGTTCGGAATGTGTGAGGACAGCAGCCGCAGCCCCATCCTGTGGATGACCCGGTTCCAGGCATCATACAAATTCTTCCGTCCCCTTCTATCCACCATGTTCCAGAACAGCCGGATTCCTTTCAAGTTGCAGTTCCCCTTGGCGATCAGCTCCTCTTCCAGCACCTTGGTAAACTGCAGGGAACTCTGCATGACGATATTGTCCGCCTTGAGCGGGACAAAGATATAGTCCATCGCGGCAACGGTATGAACCACCCCCTCGCTGCGGAGCGTTCCGGGAAGGTCGAAGAGCACGATATCGAAAGTCTCCCCTTTTTCGTCCATATAACGCCGCAGGTCTTCCACCCCCTTTTCCGGGTCGCTTTTGATGACCGGATAGGCAGGCTTACGGATTCTTTCGTACTGCCGGTACAGGTTCACCTTCAGGTCGTCATTTTTCATGACATTCTCCATGTCCCTCTCACGCATCAGGGCGATGCTGTGCTGCGGGGAGTCACAGTCCACAACCGCCACACGCACGTCTTTGCGGTAATGCAGGACACTGGCCAGCAGTACCGTAAAGACGGATTTTCCCACGCCACCCTTCTGGCTGGCGATGGCAACCAACAACTCTTTTTCTTTTTTCATCATACTTCTTTTTCATTAAAAGTTAAACACTATTGTTTCAGAAACAAAAATAATGCTCCCATCGGGGGAGATCCCCTGTCATGGGGGACGAGCCTTTATGACCGGGCCGGGCAGGGACTCCTCCAGAATCATGTCCGTCGTTTCCCTGTATTCTTCCAGATGCCGCGAGACAAGGTGGTTGATGAACCCTCCAGAGTGACCTTTCCGTTTCTCGAGCTCCCGCCAGGATGGACAGTTTCCGGTGCAGGGCGGCGGGAATATGCAGCGACCGACGCTGCACGCCCGCAATGCCATGCAGGTATTCCTCCCCGTAGACGGACGGTTGCATGGGGCCATTTTTCCTTGCGGGACGTATAATGTCGTTACCGGACGTTCCACGTCTCTTCCGGGGACAGGCAGGCGCTTCCCCCATGATCTCACGGATGCGGTCCGCGTCCATCCCGCCAAGACCAATCCGCTCTTTTACGTTCTTTCCTGTCATGATATGCCTTCTTGGACAATGACAACGTTTTATCGGCGAGGTGTTCCTCCCGGCTGTCCGTCCTCATCCCAGGGACGGTAGACCTCACCGAGCAGGGAGGCGATGTCCTCCCTGTGTTCCTCCATATGGAGTTCCAACAACCGGATGATAAAACCGGAGATGCTGCCGCAGCCGGCGGCCCTGACCAGCATGGCGATCCGGCGGTGCAGTCTCCCATCAATGTAGGCGGTCTTCCACTCAGCGGCTCTGGGAGCGGGAACCAGAAACCTCCTCTTGTATTCCTCCGGACCTGTCACTTTCCCTGCCCGGACCTGACTTCCATGACTTGGTATCTCCACCACTGGTTCCAGGGATGGGGAAACGGGAGCTGACAGAAGGTTCCCCGTGAGTCCGACCCTCTCGAGAACGATATCGGAAAGCCGGTTCTTTTCCTTTTCTGAATCCATATTTTAAAATCTTAAATTATTAAATTACACAACTGGTATTGTCTCGGAATACAAAATAAAGGAAGAAGAGAACAGGATGAAACCACCTGTCACTTATAGTCATCCAAAGTCAGTTATTGTCAGTGATACACATGGACGGGGGGGGACGGAGATGCCGTTCCGTTCGGACGGTTCTTCCTATGCGGAGGCGACATCAGAGGCCCGTAGTGGTGTGGAAAAGCGAGCGGGATTCCGTTTCCTTGTCCACCGTTCCTTTTTAATCCTTATGGGCAGGCGTGAGAGCGCGCATCCGTCCGGATACGGATTCTTAAATTATCGGTCTATGGGAGTGTAAAAGTATTAATCCGTTAATGGAGAATTATGAAGGAAGACCATAAGGTGTACACGGCTACATTCTCCATTTGCAGAAGTGTAGAAGTAGTAATCCATTAATGAAGATAATGCAGAAAAACCATAAACCATATACGGCTCACTGCCGCTCTCCATTTGTAGATGTGTAGAAGTAACAATCCATTAATGGACAATAGGGCATGTAAAGGGCAGATTTCCCGTATATTCGCCTCCTTATTCCCGAATTATGGACGTAAGTCATATGATTATGGAGAGATATCCACCCTTTTATGGGGAGAGCAGCCGGCAAACACCTGATGGAAATGCCTCGTAAATCACAGGAGAATAGCCATACAATGGGCCAATACACAATAATTATTGGATAAATGTGGTCCGCTCCTGCGGACAGCAAGTTGTGTTTTCGTTTAACGAAAACAGGACGGTTTAACGGAGAATACACCGATAAACCGTTACTTATTTCAAGCTCCAGCGTCGCTTTTTACATATCTAACTATAATTCATTTGAAATCACAAAACAGATTGAACCGAATGTGGTTAGTTTGTCTGTTTATTTCATGTCCGAATCATTAGTATGCTATGTTGCAAAGTTCGTATTCATTATGAAAAAATCCGCTTACGAGAACAAGATATTCAGGTAATTTGCCATCCTTTCCCCAAAGAAGTTCGATGTTAAAAAGTTCAGAAAGCGTTTTGGCTATGTCAAATCCGAAGGCTTCGAGTGACGGACGCACTTTTTCCGGGTGTCGGCATGGTGTGCCGCAGTTACGCGTACACTCGTTATCTGAGCAGTGAAGACATTTACCTATATAGGCAAATGAACGCCCTCCATATTTCCGTTCCATATCCAATAATTCGCTCTCGATTCGTATCCGTTCCGGTAAAATGAGTTTTTGTGTATATTCAATCGGAATATCTTTGTCTTCAGGGATTATCTTCGTTGCCATAAGATGTGCATACTTGTATTGTCGGAGAAACGATTCCGTATCAAAATCAAATGGAGGACACCCCCAACTTTTACCGTAATTGGTACATTGTTTGCAAAGTTCAAGAAAATGTAGTTCGTCACGAAATTCGGCGATGTATCCTTCAACAGTGATGTCTGAAGTAAAATTTTCTACAGTGTATATACTCATTGTTTCAAAATCATTGTACCGCATAAGGAGTCGAAACGGATGTTTTCATTTTGGAAAAGTCTGTCAATGTATCCGCTTTTCTGCATTTCAGACGCGGTCAAGCAACTTAAATTCGGGGTATCTAACAATGCTATCGAATCGCACATGGACAACGCGATGTCAAGTTCATGTGTCGAGAACATGATACATTTTTTCTCGTCGTGGACAAGCCTACGAAGCAACGCCACAAGTTCGTAGCGATTAGGCATGTCAAGAAAGGAAGTCGGTTCATCAAGGAGAATGATAGGAGTATCCTGTGCCAATGCACGAGCAATCATCACACGCTGGCATTCGCCATCCGACATTTTATCCATCGTGCGGTTTGCATAAGCCTCCATTCCTACCGAAATGAGCGATTGCATGACTATCTCCTTATCTGTTTCTTGCATCCTACCTATCCAGTTGGTATAAGGAGCACGGCCTATGGCTACGACATCCTTGCACCGCAGGTTGGCGATGCGCGTGCGCTCGGTCGTGACGACAGCCAGCGTTTTTGCCATATCTTCGGTTTTCATGCAGGCGATGTCGTGCCCGTCGAGAATGATTTTTCCGGAATAACACCGGTTCAGACCGGCTATGGCGCGGAGCAACGTCGATTTTCCTGTCCCGTTTCTTCCGATAAGGCTGTCAGTTGACCTTTTTTTATCGTGGCATTTACCTCGTGGAGCAACGAGTTTTCTTTGTAACCTATGGAAAAATGCTGTAATTCTATCATGCGGTGATGGATTTGTTGCGTAAAACCACCCATACGACGATTGGGATTCCCAATAGAGCTGTAATGGCGTTGATCGGCAAGGTGAATATTTTAGAAATGATGTCGCAAAGAAGCAATATCGATGCTCCCGAAAGAATTGTTCCGGGCAGAAGGACATGATGATCGCTATTTTGGAAAAGCATTCTTGTGACATGAGGCATAGCGAGACCTATGAAACCTATCGGACCGCAAAAAGCGGTTATCGTTCCGGCGAGCAGCGTTGTCGAGAGAAACAACAGGCTGCGTGAACGCCGAATATTCAGTCCCATTGTTACGGCATATTCCTCTCCGAACAGCAGGAGGTTAAGCGGTTTGATGGTCAGTACCGCCAACAGCAGTCCGGCAAACACCGATGGAACAAGAATCAGAAGTTGTCCGGAGTGACGTCACCCAAAGCCCCCATCGTCCAAATGACAAAGGCTTTCAGCGATTCCTCTTTGCTGAGGTACTGCAATATCTGCACGACAGCACCTACGCCCGATGAGAACATCATGCCCAGAATCAGGATTACCATGATGTCTTTTATTCGCTGTCCGACGGCAGTTATCACGAGCAACACGACAGCCGCACCCACCACGCTGCTCCGGCAATGCCTATTGATGAACCGATCCCGGCAAGTACCACAAGTGCCACACCGAGACTTGCACCGGAACTGATGCCAAGGACATAGGGACCGGCAAGAGGATTACGGAAGAGGGTCTGCATCTGAAGACCGCTGACCGATAAGGCAGCCCCGGCCAACAGTGCCACTATAGCTTTTATGAGGCGTATGTTGAGTACGATTTTTTCCGTGGCACGGGAACAATTTCCCCCGGTCAGTGCTGCCCATACATCGCGGATCGGAATGTTGACAGCTCCCACGGCCAAGTCCAGTAAAAAAAGACCGACCGTGAGCGTAATCAATATGGAGAATAATATAGTCGAACGGGAACGCATCTATTTCAGTTGCTTGTAATACACACACTCTTCCTGCACCAGTTCAGGATGGAATATCTTCACGAGGTCGCGGAGCACGATGTCAGGATTCACGACGGCAGACTCGTAATAGTCGTTACCCCCGGCTGTGTTGGTACGGGCGTTGTTGTTATACACCTCTCCATTTTTGAAACATCGGGTATCGGTGAATTTCGGACATGATGCCTTCAAGTCGTCAAGGGAGTTCGCCATTCCCACGTTCAGCCACATGTCCGCATCCGACGCGAGCAGATATGCTTCTTCTAAGTCAATGGGGATAGAAGCGTTTCCCGTGTTCTTCTGGTAGATATAGCGGCCTCCCGCATCAGTAATCAAGCGGGCTACATAACTTTGGGTTGAAGCATGAACCACGAGTCGCCATAGGGAACATTAAGCATAACCGAAGGAGTGCCGAGGGTACTGTCGGCCACTTTCTTTTTCAAGGCGTTGTATCTGACCGGGATTGCGGCAAAGGCTTTTTCACCCTTCTCACGTTTTCCTGTGACTTCTGAAAGCACTACCATCCATTCGGCCTTGCGAGAGGCGACTCTTCAAGATAATCGCCGACATACATGAACGGTATGTCGAGTTCTTCGAGTTTGCTTTCCATTGCGCTTGCGCCGTTCACCCCATAGAGCAGAACGAGGTCGGGATCGAGCGAGAGCAGCAACTCGTAGTTGATGTTCCCTTCATAGCCGACATCGCCAATACTGTCGCGGCGGGCTTGGATGTCTGGGTTGGAAATGTAGTCGATTCCCGAAACGCCGGTTATACACCGGACTTCACCGATTGCGTCAAGCATGGCGATATGAGTGGAAGACATCGCACGATGCGTTTGGCGTCTCCTTTGAGTACCTGTCCTGCAAACCCTTCGGGAACCTCTTCACCGTTGCGGACGATAAACAGCCATGTGGTTACACTGTCCGCTCCCTGCCAGGGATTCCTGACGGTTATCAGTACGCTTTCCTTCCCGCCCGCCCCTTTGATGTCGAAGCCGGAGGCATATTCGGGAGCATAAAGCAGCAGGTTGAAATCATTGATTTTTGAGCTTTTGTTGTGGCAGCCTGTAAATGCCAGAGAAAGCAACAAAATCAGGCTTAAATTCTTTAATGCGTTCATATTGATGCAGATTATCGTTTACTATTTTTGTTTTTTCCGAACTTGGGTGTTATGCCGATGAATATCTCGAAATTGATGCCCGGCATGGGACGGGACAATACGGAAAGGTATTCTTCATCGAACAGGTTGTTGATGCTGCCCTTTAGCGACAGATCGGCCCATCGGAAAGAGAGCTGTTTTTCCAGTGTCACGTTATTCATGAAGTAAGGGGGCAGATAGCCCGTCAGGGTATAGTCATTACTCGACATGGTATAACGCTGGCTGTAATAACACCATTTGTAAAGCAGGCTCCATGTCCGCCATGACAGACGTCCGGTCACCGTTGCGGAAAACTCCGGCACGTATGGCAACTGTTTGCCGACGGATTGGTCTGCCGGACTCATCGGTTCGCTCTCGTTGATCGAGGGAGTCCACGAGAAAGTTCCGTTCATATCCAGTTTCCAGTCCTTTCCGAGCATTATATCAAGGTGGGCGTTGGTCTCTGCCCCGTAAGCATGTACCTTTTTGAGGTTTCTGGGGGAGAAGAATCCCTTGGTTGTGGGTAGCCAGATGATCCAGTCGTCGATGTGCGAATCGAACCAGTTGATACCACCGCTCAAAGCATATACATTTTCTTTCCCCACCGAGAACGACAACCCCACGTCGTATGTGAAGCCGTGCTCGCTTTTCAGGTCGGGATTACCGCCCGGCAGAAAATAGAGGTCGTTCAGCGTGGGAAAACGGTAGTTCCGGGAGATGGAGCTTTCGCCACGATATTGCCTTTTTTCGACAGTACCCCGTCGATGAAGAAAGCCGGGATAACCGGGGCCCATTCCGTACCGAACATATCCTCGCGAAGGACAAGCGAGGCGGCAAAACGATCGACAGGCCGCCATTTCGCAGAAACGGAACCGGAAAACTCGACACGTCCCTTGTCATACCCGACAACAGCCTTGTTACCTTCCTGCGAGATGATATTTTTGTCCGCGCTTTCCACCAAATGCTGGTGTACGGAAACACCGGCCGTGAACAGCCATTTCTCTGAAGGAGCATAATCCCCGTCCGCACTTCCGTAGAACGTGTTAATCTTACTGCGTGAGCGGGTCATCGAAGCCATTTCGCCGTTTCCCTTGTCCCGCTTGTAATCATAGGCCATCCATGTGTGTATATAGCCGCCTTTTACACCGACCTTCCATTTCTCCCGCACGCGATCCCACGAGAGGACGCCGCGAAACGTCTGCTCCCTTTGGCGGTTCTCGAAGTCCATGTCGTTCCCGTAATCCGTGCTGAGCATCGCCAGTTCCCGGTTGGAATTGATATACCAGGCGTTTAGCCCGAACTTGTCGCCTTCGCCCGTGTTATAATAAATTTCCTGCAAGACGTGCAGATCCTTATAAGCCCCGCTGCGGTTGCGTTCCGTCGGGTAATAGGAACCGATGATGTTCTTGTCCTCGTCATAGATGTTTTCCTTCTTGTCCCGGTTTCGGTATTTGTAGTCGTTGGGGGAAGAGGAATACACCACACGGGTGGAGGACTGCCAGTGTTTGTCACCGTAGGTCAGGCGGAGAAACTCGTCGAACGTGCTGAACGACCCCACTCCCTGCACGTACTGCAACCCGAACCCTTCATGGTTGGCCGGAGAAGTGGAGAGCCTGACCAGACCACCCAAGCCGCCCGCCCGTTTCGTTTACCGATGACGTTCCGTGCAGCAGCGAGGCATCATCGATAAAGTAAGAAGGATGGTGGAAAAATCCGTCATGCCCAGCATCGGGTTGTTAATGCGCATACCATTCCACGTCACTTGGGTATGCGAGGGAGAGGTACCCCGGAAAGCCACGGTGGATAACGTGGCGCGTCCGTAGTTCTTGACAAAAACGGATGAGTTGAATGTCAGCACATCGGCCATAGACAAGGCGATGTTCTCTTTCATGGCGATGGAATCGAAACGGGTTCGTTGCACGCCTATATCCTTCATAGGTCGTTTGCCCACCACCGTAACCTCCGGAATACGTAGTACCCTTTTGGTAATGCTGACGGAATTTTTCTGCTGGGCGGCAAGCAGAAAGGGCAGGCTTACCCCCACGAACAATAGAATAAGATGTCTTTTCATTTTTGTCCTCCTTCCTCGTTATTTCCAGCAGAAAGCTCCCGGAATGATTCCCACGTAAAATTCATCGATCAGCTTGCCTTGCGGCGAATAGCGATACACGATACCTTGTTGCTGGTAATCAATAGCGTCGGCCACATATACCTCCCCGTTGTTGGGATTGACCGTAAGGCCGTAGTATTTGGTGTCCCGAAACTCCAGAAAAGGCCGGACGGGAACACGGTCGGCTTCCACCGGCATTCGCCAAATATCGTTGTTGATCCAGTAAAGTGTATCCCGTGTACCGTTGAGCTGGACTTCCGAAGGCCAGTCGCCCAGCTTAAACTTGAACTGTTTCTCTACGGTGAAAGTCTCGGCGTCTATACGATAGAGAGACGGTGCCTCGTAACCGTATGGGCTGCCTCGTAACCGCCATCCGTGATGGTCCACATCTTGTTGTATTTGTCCATGACCAGCGAAGTAGGTTGTATGCCGATGGTCAGTTCGTCCACGACCTTGTCCGTCTCCGTGTCGATTTTCAGGATGCGGTTCTGGTACGACCAGCAGTTCACATAGACGTACTTGCCGTATTGTACCATTTGTTCGGTGGAACCCGATTCCATGTCCATGTCTGGACATTCGATATAGCCGGTAATCTCGTATGTCTTGGGGTTGATGATGAAGATACGGTAGTCCCATATCTGCGTCACATAGGCTTTCTCATCCGACAGAAAATGGATATACCGGGGTGAGGTGAAACCTGTGATACGGCCCACTTCCTTGAAAGTATTGATGTCGATGGCGAAAATCACATGCGAGTTGTTCACCACGATCCAGCCTATACCGTCCCGGATAACCATAGACTGGGCCACATCGCCCAACTTGAACCCGTTGGCACGGTAAAACACTTCATTCTCCACTTCGCACGTGGCGGGATCGTAGTAGGAAAGCGTGGCATTGCTGTACTGGAAATTCCCCTCGTTGGTAATGAAAAGACCAGAGGCCGATACAGAGAAATCTTCCATCTCTCCGTAATCCCATTTCATGCAACTGCCGAAAACTGGCAGGCAGAAAAGAAAAAGGCAAATCCGTTGTATTGTTCTGCTCATTGTCATTCGGATAAAAAAGAGTACCCGAATCATTACGGGTACTCTGGTTAAGGTATAAGGTTTAATCCTGCTGCGTATATTGTTTGTCCTTCATATTTTGGAAGGTTGGGTTATACCCACATTTCGTCACGCTCCAACTTTCCCCCGTAATCATTCCGTTTTCTATAAACTTGCCGAAGAAAGTGTAGTCGGTAAATTTCGTCAAACCGTCAAAAACAACCCCATGCAAGGTCTCCAACTTCTCCATGGAAAGTGTTTCCTGAGAAAGAGAAGTCGCACTTTTTATCTGTAGCGTACCATCTATAGTCTGTAATTTATCACAAGTAATGCCTGTTGCTTTATTAACGAACAACCCTTCACCTCCTACGTGAAGCAATTCCGGAATATCCAGCGATTTACTTTGTAAAGATATTGCTAACGAACCCTCTCCCTCTTTATAATATACAGGAGAAGCTGAACAACAAACTTTGGATAGTAAGGGCAAGTTACAACTGGTAAAATTTCCAGATAAATAGAACTGTCCTCCCACTTCTTTCAAGACTGGCATTGTGATTGAAGCAAACAGGTATTTGGATATATCCATATCCATCTATGATTTCCAAGTCGGGAAATTTGGCATTGCTTCGCATTTGGCCTGTCACATTTAGATTTCCATATACATGTTGAATTGTCGATATGGTATAATCGGTATTGTTGGTGGTTGGCTTACAAGTGAAGTCTTTGATATTCTTGAACGTGATTTCAGGGAACTTATTATTCGTGAGACTGGTGATGACAAAATTTACATTTGACAAATCTTCGGCTGTTTCAATTTTGGAGAGCTGCACCTTGTTTATAATTTCAATCTGGGGCGCTGTTTCTCCGAAGGTTTCAAATCGGGCGTTCGGCAACAGCAGTGTTCCGCTCACATCTTCAAGATAATCCAGCGTGATGCTTCCAAGTGTGGTGATCTTGCTCCAGTCGGGAAGTTGTTTGAGTGCCGTGAAATTCTTTATCTTTATCTGTCCCTTTATCGTTGTCAGTTTGTCCATTCCACCGAAAGCCTGAAGCACGTCATTTCGTTGGGGAACAAAACTACCGGTAGGAGGAGCTTCCATATTGGCTTCCATAATAATACTTCCGTTTACTGTTTCGATTTCCGGAAGGTTGATGGTTTCCAACATCACGGGGACGGTATGGAAATCAAGGCCACCGGTCTCTTTCAGCTTAAGGAAGCTCATGGAAGTCAGCTTGGCAAGATTGTTTACGGACAAGACCCCTCCGACACTTGTCAGTTCCGGTATTTCCAAAGACGCAATCGAACCGGCTGCTGTGTTCTCTTCATTGAGTCCTTGAAGATTCAGATCCTGACCTACAGTAGTCAGAACCGGAAACTCAAAACTCTGTAACGACGACGCATTGAACATCACGCTTCCTTCAATAGTTGCCAGTTTCTCGAATAGGACATACGTCACTTGGTCGTTATATACCGATATGTCTCCGGAGAGCGTTTCCAATGCTTTCATGGAAATCATGTGAAGTTCCGTAGCTTTCGAGGCGACATCGGTCGAACCTACCTGTAAACCTCCGGCAGAAACGATATTATCCAACCCTGTCAAGTCTGCACCGTTGTAACTGTTACGAATGACAATGTTGCCAGTAACCTCTTTCAAAGATGCCAATGCAGATATGTCAGTGATTTTTTCTGCCTCTTCCGCATCAGAGCCGATAATCAGGTTCCCTTTGACAACGGTTGTTTTGGTTGCGGCAAAAGAAGCTACCTCCTCGGTGGTCTTCAACTCCACATCTCCGTCAGATTCTATCTCGCTTTTCACGACCTTATAGGTATATTCGCGGGCATCTCCGTTATAGGATGTCACCCGGAAGGTTCGTTCGTTATCCCAGTCCGTTACCGTTTCAGGATCAGGTATGATTGTTGCAGAAGTTGTGTACTTGAATTCCACTTCGGCGTTGTTCAGCGATACCGTATAGGGAACGGTTATTGTTACTGTATTGTCCGTAATGTCGGCCGTGTACGATTTCCCGTCCACGGTCATCACGACCGATGTGATGAAATTTTCATCTGCATCTTCAGGTATAATTTCATCGTTTTTGTCACACGCTCCCAAAAAGAACAAGGATAGGAGCATGGGAAGAAAATAAATTTTCATACTTGTAATTTTTATTATTTGGTTAGATCCTCAAAAGAAAATACCTCCGTAGAAACTTCGCCCAGCCAGCCGCTTTTGGCCAGAACACCGCATTGTATTTTGATAAAGTCAATATATTGCAGATTGGCTTCCGTTCCATCGGCATGGATGGCATTGGAAATTTTGAAACCGTTCCTTTGTCCGCTTCCATCCACCGTACTGCCGCCTTCTATCTGGTCGTTTCCGAAATTATCCACGTACCCCCAGTCATAACTCTGATTATCCCAATAACCGGTTTGAGAATCTTGGGTGTTGCGGGCGGCCAGACAAGTGCCTGTCAGGGTATAACTGTTTTCCGAAATCCAAGCCGGATAATAATAGTCTTGTGTATGATAAGCGGACAGATAGTCTACCCAGCCGTTTCTACCGTCGGAACTGATCCATTGGACATCCATTTTTTTGCCTTCCGGACGGTAATAGGTCACTTCAAAATTCTGTATTGTTTCTTCCTTGCCTGCTTCAGATCCTTTCAGTTCGTACCACTCGTCATCCGGCAATCCGTTTCCGTTTATATCTTGCATGACCCATACGATACCCGGTTCGGAACTGCCGTCAAAGGCGTTCCCCTGAACACAGAAATCATATTGGTTACCCGAATTGGGAATACTGTGGTCGAAGCCGACGATGATATAACCCCCGAAAGAACCTAAAGAGACGTGCAGTTTGTCTTTCAAACGCTGTGTTGCCCATGCGACAGCCGCTTCAGGGGATGTTTCGTTGCCGGTCATACCGCCTATCGTGCTCGTCTCGTTGATAAATTGGCCGGGAGCTGGGGTATATTCATAGACTTTATTCCAGAGCTTGGAACTTCCCGAAGCCCGGAAGCCGTCTTGTTCCTTTTTGTCCACACAAACGACTTTTACGGTGGCAGTGACAGCCGTTTTCCCTTTGTCGATATTCCTGCTTATTTTTTCCGTCGGTGTGTCTTCCGACACAGTACAGGAGACGGTGTATTCTCCGGGTGCGGACGGCGTGAACTTGAACATGCGTTCCACTTCTCCTTCCATGACCTGACCGTCCACACTCCACTCAAAACGGGGATTGTCGAAATACTCCAACAACGGACGCAGGAAAACAGGACGGTCGGCAAAAGTGTACCTGTCCGTGGATGTTTGCAGGTAAGACGGGGTCGGGAATTTGACAACGTAGGGCATCGTTTCCACGACCTCTACGCTTACGTCTTTCGTTGTTGTCCCATCTATATTGGAAGCGTTGATTGTCACCGTATAAACACCGAGTTCTTTTTCATTGAAAGTATAAGTATTCTCGGTGGAAACGATTTTTCCTTCCCGTACCCATTCGATTTTGAACCCTTCGACATCCGAATGCTGAATATCGGGAGTAAATGTGTAATCGGTATTCCGGACGACTTTTAGCCCCTGCGAAGGTAGTGCCAGTGAGATGACCGGAGGGGTGAGTTCTTTCACTTCTACTTTCAGTTCCTCTTCGGCATAACCTTCCGCATTGTCTACTCTTAGTTTGACATAAAAATCCCCGCATTCATTCCATGTACGTTGAAGAGACGGACCCGAAGAAACCAGCGTACCGTCTATCGTCCAAGCAAAAAGAGCATCTTCAACAATTCTGGTATGTCGGGGCGATAGTCAATTCGTGATCGACCTTGACAGTGTAAATACCGGTCTCGCTGTCAAGTTCTATTATAGGTTGTCCTCCTACTTCTTCGGTAATGACTTCATCCTTGTTGCAGGAGGTGAACAGCATACAGGCAGAAATAATAAAATAGTGAAAACGATGCATGATGTGTGGATTTTAGAAAAATAACAGGGATACCCCCGACAGAAGGGATATCCTTGTATTCTTTTTATTGTATGGTGATATCATCAATACAGATATAAGCCGGAGTATTCAAACCGTATGCTCCCGAATCCGAACCCTCGAAGTTGAATTTCACACTTTGCACCCCTTCGGCATTGATTTCCCAATAATCCCATGTCGTGATAGGATCAACCTGTTGTTGGCCGTTACGATAATCGGCTAAAAGACGTTTGTAAGTGCGGATCAGACCGCCATTCACATCATAACATTCCAGATTCACTTGGAAATACCCTTTCATCTCTTTCAGAGGAGTCGCTACCCCCGTAGAACCGAACTGATTACCATAAGTAATGACACCATAAGTGTATGAGGTGTTGCAGATCCACAGGCCGACCAATTTCCGGGGAACATTGAAATAAAATTCTGGTTTAGCCATCCATGCCTGATTGTAAGCATCCACATATCCGTAAACGACACCGAAATTGGAACCGCTGTGCCCGGCTTCCTTATTCTGTCCTTCCGCTTCCACCGCAGTGTTATAGACAGAACATTGGTTTAGATAAGAATACCACCAGTCTCCGGTATTTCCCGACTGATTGGAGCGGATGTTCCAGTTGGAAAGTGCGATGCCGCCGCTGGAATACTCTGTGCTTCCACCTACAGTATTAAACATTGAAAGGAAGAGATATTCTTCCGGAGTATTGTCGTAAATGGTGGTTACTTGAGGATACCTTGGTACGAATAAAGATTTTCTCCGGCCGAGGTAGGTCCTGCTAACATGCCGGGATCGAAATCATCGAAAGTGATAGTTAAAGTACCGTCCGGATTTGTCACAGCACGGGTTTGCGAAGTTCCGGAATCAACCGGGTCCATCAAAAAGTCATCGTCCGAGCTACAGCCAGAGAACAAGGCGGTTGCGGTAAATAGACAGGCACCTGCCAGAAAGCGTAATTTTCTTTTCATAGGTCACTCATTTTAATGTAAAACATATTATTAACAAACACAAAAAATTCCCGTTCGTGCGGACTTACACGAACGGGAATATGTCTGTCTTCAAATATTGAATGGCCGATGAGCTATTCCTTATTTGATTACGACCCGTATATCCCGCAGGTGTAAATCTCATTCCGGTCATGGCAGGTCTTCTGACTCGTCCCGGTCATCGTGCCTTCCCGGTATTACACCAGTGGCAAAAGTTCGATGTCCGTTTTTGTGGACTCACAGCAGCGGGTACTGTCCCGGATTTTCACCGGGTTCCCTTTTCATTCGGAAGGCGTAAACCTCCCGAAACCATTTCCCGACTGCAAAATTATCTATATTACATATCAATTCCAAATAATTCATAATATTTATAATAAAAACACACAAAGCATGACAACCGTACTGTTTTAATTAGAGCATTCAAGTTTACGACAAACGAAGACGGTAATTATCATACACAATATCCATAAACCAACAAAACAGCTTGCCATTTTCCATAACAATGCGTTCTGGAATAGATAACTGTTAGCTGCAATTATGCAAGCAAAAAAAAGCAGACAGAATAATGACTATTAATATCATGCACCAGAAATTAATCCTATAAATTTATGGAAAACAAGTAAGGGAATGGAAGTTCCGTTGCCGCATGGATGCAGGTGAAGGACCTTCTCTTTTAACGTTGGATACGCCAATGCACGCCAACGGAAGACTCTGATATTATCTGTTTGGAAAGGATATAGGATGTGCGTTACTTTGTCGCATATTCAGAATCTTAAAAAGAATTTTAGTATGGAACTGACAATTATTGAAACAAGCGCGTATTAGGAGTTGAGAAAGCTGGTCAGCACGCTGGTCGTACAGATGGGCGACTTCCAGAAAAAGATTGCCCCGCCTGCGCCGGACAAGTGAATGGATGCGCAGGACGTATGTGATGGACTTATGCCCAAACACTTTCTGAAGAGTTTCCAGCAGCATCCCCTTGAGTATGGCCAGAACGGCAAATGCGTGGCGTCCGATGTGCGGGGTGACCTCGCCCCGGAGTTGCATTTCCTGCCTATGATTCCAAGACTGAGCCGCATGGCATTGTATTCACCTACCGGAAAGACACATTCGGGGAGTCTTTCTTTTCATCCGTACCCCTATATTTTTCAATCAGTTCGATAGCAATGGGCAATAATTTTACGACATACGCCACTCCCGTTTTTATACGGTTGCCCATCAGCCATGTACCGCCGTCGGAGTCGGTATGGATATTATCGTATGTTATGGCTTTCAAGTCCACATAGGAAAGACCGGTGAAGCACATGAACAGGAACATGTCGCGCATGGCACGCTGGCGTTTGTATCTCGGTTCTATATGGATTATCCTTTGCAGTTCCTCTTCGGAAAGGAAAGAACGCCTCTTGTATTCGGGCATACACTCGAATGATGCGAACGGATGAACCCGTATCCAGCCTTTTTCCTGCGCGATATACATCAGCCACTTCAAGGTATTGACACGCCCGAAGACAGTGGAGTTTGCCAAAGCGCATGTACCGAGCATCCAGTTGTAGTAATCCTCGATGAATGATTTCTCAAGTTCTTCGATGACAATATCCTCTGCATTCTTCTTCTTTTCATGAAAAGCAGGAGACTCTTGTAATCGGCAACCAGACCGCAGTAGGTGCTTTCGGCTTTCTCTATGCCGATTTTCTTTTTATACGGTTCCAGCTGTTCCCTGAAAAGGTTCATAAGGGTGTGGCATTCCTCTGAGAAGCGACATAGCGGTTATAGACTTTCTTGGCTGTAACAAAACTGTCGTGGTCGCAGATGTACTAGTAGTGCCTGGTGATTTGCGCCTTGATATTGTCAAGCTCCTGATTGAGTGTACGGGCCTCCTCGGACTTGCCTTTGGCCCGGTTGGTTTTGACGTTCCACAAAGCGAGGGACACTTCTTTCTTACAACTGAAACCGGCTTGGGTTCCATTGATGGTGATACGGCCCATAATCGGTGTCTTTCCGTTTTTTACAGACTGTTTATTCTCAAAACACTTAGCTATACATGGTCTGCGATAAGCTAAGAGAGATTCCCCCTTACACAAAAGCATGGCATCTCCTTGTCGTATCTCGCCTTTATACTTTTATGTATAGTAGTCTACCGGATCGAATGAACAAGACCTATCCCATACATAAACCAATTTAGACTGCTATGTTATTTTTGAGGAAGAAGATGGAATGAGACCAGATACCCTCTTTAAGGCTGACTGTAAGTCGATTAAATGTAGAAAAAGATTGCTTTTGTCACAAGTAAAGTGTATATTTGCATTGAAAGAATCGTTCTTTGACAGAGGCAAAAGAAAACAGAATATTGTAATTCGCTCGTTTCTAAATCGTTACCTGATATTAATTAAACAGAAATAACTGTTTAATTTTCAATTAGATAGAGATTGTATGATGTTTCGCAACATGTGTTGTTAATTTCTTCTTTATACCACAAATATCAGCTATTTCTTTCAAATATGCATTGGTTTTCTGATTACTGGAGACCGGCAATAACAACCCATTAGCATTTGTTGATGCAAAATCCTTATACTTTTCTAGAATTTCTTTTGCAGCACTAAGCAAAGGAATGTTACACATTTCCTTCGTTTTCTGTCTCATTTTTCGAATCCACATATTTCCCTGGGCATCTTTAATTAAATCCTCAGCAGTTAATTGAGAAACATCCACAAAAGCCAAACCCGTGAAGCAACAAAACACAAAAATATCACGAATACGCTCCAGTCTTGGTATCGTTATTTTCTTTTGTCTGATACGTTTCAATTCATCGTTGGATAAAAAATCTACATTAACTTCTTCAGCTTTAAAACGAAGTCCAAAAAAAAGGATCTCTTTTAATCCAATCATTACCTATAGCTATACGTATTACTTTCCGGAAATTTTTTATATGCTTAAGAGCTGAATTATTCTGACACGACTTCTCGGTCTTTAAGAAAAATTCAAAATCTCTAACAAATTCCTGATTAATCTCGGGAAGGGGGATATCATCTTTACGATACCTCTGTTTAAGAAACTGCTTTAAATATAACAAAGTCGTATCAAATTTTCTAACCGTCCCTTCCACATATTCTTTACCAATAAGTGCACGACATTTATCATTGTGATCTTCGAAAACCTCCAACAACATCTTTACATCATTACCACAATATCTATTCATTATGGCATTTGCTGTAACTGGAGCAGACATGTCCAAAACTAATTCCCGATGTATCTGGTGTATTTTTAAACGGATAGCTTCAAGATAACTATTCAGTTCTTTTGCAACTCTGTCTTTTCCAAGAGCACATCCTTTAGCTGGACTCCAACGATTAACCAAGATACTGCGTTTAATTCGGATTTCTGCTATTTGCTTATTCAATGTCAAACGCAAACAAATTGGTGCTTCACCATTTTTTAGAAGTTTTGTCTTCTTAATAAAGAACAAAATGCTCATTGTTTCTCTTTCTTCTCTTGCCATAAACCAATTTCTTTTGTTTCTACAAATTTAATTTATTTACCACAAGATGAATTCATGCAAAACACTGATAAATAATGAAATAGAATCATATCCGTGGGACTTTTTTAGGGGCTAAAAAAGTCCACGGATAAGTCCTTTCTTTCTTTCCGAAAACCACCTTATTCTGCATAGTAAAAAACAAAAAAAGTTCTGAAAATCAATTGATTTTCAGAACTTTTCTACTTTTTGCACTAATTTGTTGTACACCCTCAGGGATTCGAACCCTGGACCCACTGATTAAGAGTCAGTTGCTCTACCAACTGAGCTAAGAGTGCATCGTTTATTTTAGAGGTTCCTGGCGGATTCGAACCGCCGTACACGGTTTTGCAGACCGCTGACTAAGCCACTCATCCAAGGAACCATTATTTTCAGCAACCGTTATTTTCAATTGCGATGCAAAGGTACAACTATTTTTGGAATAAACAATACTTTAACTGAAAAATATTAAAAAGAAATATATTATTTTTTTAGCAGACAAGGATTATCTTAAATAAAAAAGAGATTTTTGGAATCTAAGCATTACAGACTTTAGTATTAAGAATCAACAAAATACATGCTTCCTCTTCACTTACCAGCAGATATCAGAAAAGTTTTAAAAAACTTACATCTATAATATAGATTTTACCTGCCGATAAATAAAAAAGAAGCATGTTCAATTCTTACAGATATATGATAAATATCATTTTTTTAATTCATATTCCAAACTTGCCATAATGAATGGTCCTATCGCCTTACCTTCATTACTTACAATTGTTACATCCTTACCACACAAATAATAGCTAGCTGAACCATCACGAGAAGGATCTTTTGCCGGACCTAAACCAGCAGAACGGCAACTCTGATTTAAATTAATAGTCCCATCATTATTTGATGTAACAAATGTTTTCAGAAGTCCCTGATATGCTTTTTCCGCAACTTTTTCATATGATTTTGGAAGAATACCCAGACGAACTCCCTTCAGATATGCATAAGTGAACATACTAGAAGCAGAAGATTCCAGATAGTTTGCAATACCACATTCTCCAACATACGAATTATCATATTGAAGAAGTTGGTACCAAACTCCGCTAGTTTTATCCTGCCAGCGCTTTAAACCTTTTGCTACAGTATTTGTAATAGTTACTAATTCCTTGTAGTCAGCATGAGTTTTCGGCATCACTTCCAATACATCTACTAAAGCAGCAAAGTACCATCCCATACCACGTCCCCAAAATTCTTTTGAGCAACCTTTGTATGGTTCAGTCTTATTCGCCCAGAAAGAATTGCTATCTTCCGGATTTGCTGACCAGGCATGATAATAAAGCTGTTTGTCCTTATCATATGTATGGCGAGCAATTGTTTTAAACTGGTGAGCGATATCTGTCCAAGCCTGCTCATTGTCCGGTTCAAAATTAGCTTGCCATTCAGCATAAAAAGCAGCCCCCATGTAAAGTCCATCCAACCACATCTGATCGGGATAAATATCTTTATGGAAAAAACATCCTTTTGCATCGCCCGACTGAATACGAGAATAATCATTCACCAAGTAATCATGCAAGAAATCGGCAGCTTTCTTATAACGGCTTGCATTATCCGTTCCATTTTGCTTGTCAAGTTCTTTTTCCCGCTTATACAAGCAAAAAGAACTTTTCCTGAGTTTATATTGTCTATATTTCCTTTTTTAAAATTCTTAAACGTACCATCCGGATTAATGGCATTATCCGCATATTCTTTTGCCCACTGATAATAGTTGCCAGTCCAGTCAGCATATTGATACTGCTCACATAAATTAAGAAGAGATTTAGCTACAAGACCGTTTACATAATCCCATGACTTTCCATGAGTCCATTGTTTACCTTGTGATTGTGCCATTTCCTGCGAATAACGTTGCTGTGCTGTTGCAGAAACTGATGCCAGAAACAAGCATACAGAAAAAAAATAATGTTTTCATGTTTTATTGATTTTATATGAATAATAGTTTTCCCATTACGAAAAAAGGTCGGCTGAATATATCAGTCGACCTTCCCTATGAGGTTCCTGGCGGATTCGAACCGCCGTACACGGTTTTGCAGACCGCTGACTAAGCCACTCATCCAAGGAACCATTTCCTAAAAGTAACCGTTTTTCCCCGATTGCACTGCAAAGGTATAACTAATTTTCGAATCTGCAATACTTAAGGGCTATTTTTTTGCTTTTCCCATGTCTTTACAACTTTGCTTATTCGACATAGCACAGCCCGAACAGCCACAACCGCAGCCACTTACCCCAGTTCTTCTTTTTCTGAAAAATTTAAAGAAGTGTTTCCCTGTGTACATCACACAGAGAAGCACTATGATATAAACTATAATATCCTGTACACTCATATTTCTTATTTTATAAAAATATACCTCCTACCTGATGAACCAGGAAAGCAACAATCCATGCCAGCAAAGTAGTATAACAGATTGTAAACGCAGCCCATTTCCAGCTGCCTGATTCATTTTTAATTGCTGCCACTGTTGCGATACATGGGAAATAAATCAAAACAAACAGCATATAACCATAGGCAACCAGCGGAGTAATCGGAATACGATCAGCAAGGTCGACCGATTCGATACCATCATCATTCGTATAAAGCACTCCCAAAGTACTTACAACAAGCTCTTTCGCACCTATTCCCGACAGAATACCAACACCCATCTTCCAGTCGAATCCCAATGGCTCTATTACAGGTTCAATAGCTTTTCCTATTTGTCCGATATACGAATTTTCCTGCTGTTCTGCCGTCGTAGAATAAGCATCATGATTAGGATAATACCCCAGGAACCAGATAATGACAGAAGCAATCATAATAATACCTCCCATTTTCTTCAAATATTGTGCTCCTTTTTCCCATGTATGTCGAAGTACAGATTTAGCAGTCGGCATGCGATAAGGAGGAAGTTCCATAACAAAAGGAGCATCATCTCCCCTCACAATAAAGCGGCTGAAGATACGTGCCATCAACACCGCCAGCAAAATACCTGTTACATAAATCGACAAAAGTACCAGACTAGCCTTTGAAGGGAAGAATGCTCCGATCATCACCAGATAAATAGGCAGACGTGCGCTACACGAAATAAGCGGATTTATCAGAATTGTAACCAGACGAGATTTACGACTTTCGATAATACGCGAAGCCATAATAGCAGGAACATTACATCCAAAACCCATAATCAGCGGAATGAACGATTTTCCATGCAGCCCCATTTTGTGCATAATCTTATCCATGATAAAAGCTGCACGCGCCATGTATCCGGAGTCTTCCATGAACGAAATAAAAATATAGAGAAACAAAATATTAGGCAAGAACACGATAACCCCTCCTACTCCTCCTATTATACCATCTACAATCAGATCTTTCAGCGGACCTGCCGGCATAAATGTTTCAGCCAACGATGCTATCTGCTCAACCAGCCACTCTATCCATCCTTTCGGATATTCTCCAAATACAAAAGTACATTCAAACATCAGATAAAGAAAGACAAAGAAAATAGGGAATCCCCATATTTTATGTGTCACAATACTGTCTACGATACGCGTAAACATTTCCGTATTCTGATTCTTCTCTGTATATGTTTCCTTTAAAGCCCCGGTTATAAATCCATATTTAGCATCAGTAATAGCCTGTTCGCTGTCTTCGTTCATCGATAAACGTATTCTCTCAGCTTCCTTATCGCGAACTCTTATCACCTCCTCACCATTGGGCAAAGTAGAAATGACACGCTGCTCAATATCTTTATCGTTTTCCAACAACTTAATGGCTAGAAAACGTGTAGAGTACTTGTAACGGATATTTTCGTTCTTACATATCACCTCCTTTACCACATCGATACTCCGCTCCAGTTCAGGCCCGTGATTAATGTGAATATGACGAATATAACTCTTTCCATCAAAATCATGAGTTTCCTCATCATGACTGCCATATTTATGATCGGGAACATACTTATCATGCCATTCACGATACTCGCGCATAGCCTCATCTTGTATTTCTTCCTTCTGCCAATAAAATCAGCGCCTTCATAAAGACCGATAATTACATGAAACAAGTTATCAATACCCTTTCCTGTACGGCTTACTGTTGGAACAATAGGCACTCCAAACAACTGTCCCAGTTTTTTATGGTCAAGCGTATTTCCGCTATGAAGAAGCGCATCATACATATTCAGCGCCACAACCATACGGACGTTCATATCAATAAGCTGAGCAGTCAAGTATAAATTACGTTCCAGGTTTCCTGCGTCCACCACATTGATTATCACATCAGGAGTTTCGTCAATGATATGCTTGCGCACATAGAGTTCTTCAGGCTGTAAGCCGAAAGTGAGTAGGTACCCGGTAAATCAACCAGACGGAAATGATAACCTTGAAAATCGAAGTGTCCTTCCTTGGCATCAACTGTCACTCCACTGTAATTACCTACATGTTCATGCGAACCGGAAGCGACATTAAAAAGTGATGTCTTTCCACAGTTCGGATTTCCCACCAAGGCCACATTGATAGTACGCCGTTTCCCGCTGGCAATTTCCTTCAGTTTTGCTTCAGACACAGGAATATCTTCCGCTATCGGATCATGGAAGTGGGTTTCCTGCATGGATTCACGTGCTTCTTCTTCACTCATCACTTCTATCATGGCAGCCTCCTGCCGGCGAAGTGATATTTCATATCCCATAATTTTGTATTTGATAGGGTCTTTCAATGGAGCGTTTAAAAGGACCTCAACTGTCTTACCCTTTATAAAGCCCATTTCAATAATGCGCCGGCGAAATCCTCCATGACCCATTACCTTTATTATCACACCCTTCTCTCCTGTTTGTAGTTCCGATAATCTCATGTTTGTTTTTATTTTGCGGCAAAGATAAATCATTGAATCATGTTGTGCAAGTTATTTAGATTGTTTTTAAATAAAAGATAAAAAAGAGTTTTTCATGGTCATATAAATGCCCAAATATGAGATATGAAAAGAGCTCATAACTTTTCGTCTGCACACTCATCAAATAATACGAATGCTTTTCAAAAGTTATCGATTCTGCTTCAAGCAGTAACAATCCTTCACTTTTCCCTGGGAATGATATTCAACAATACAAGTTTTTTCATACTTTTGCTTTCAAACAGTTTTGACAAGTAAACTTAAAAATTCAAAATCATGCTACGGAAAATCAGAACGATACTGGCAACGATATGTATCCTGCTTATTACACTACTGTTCGTCGATTTCACGGGAATGTTGCACACCTGGCTGGGCTGGCTCGCCAAAATACAGTTTCTTCCCGCAGTGCTGGCACTTAACGCCGGAGTTATCTTATTTTTAGTTGTGCTTACTCTTGTAAGCGGCCGTATCTATTGCTCGGTCATATGCCCTTTAGGTATATTTCAGGACATCGTGGCACGAATAGGACAGAAGAAAGAAAAAAAATGCCTTACTCCTATTCCAAACCTAAAAGCTGGTTACGGTATACCATGCTGATTTTGCTCGTCGTAGCTTTCGTCGCCGGCATACATGCATTTGTAGCACTGCTCGACCCTTATGGAATCTATGGACGCATGGCAAACAATCTATTCCAACCCGTATGGATGTGGGGGAATAATCTGCTGGCTAGTATTGCAGAACGGACAGACAGTTATGCATTCTACCAGACTGAAGTATGGCTCAAAAGCCTGCCAACCTTTATAGTTGCAATAGCAATGGCTGTATTGGTCGTCGTATTATCGTGGAGAAACGGCAGAACTTACTGTAATACAATATGTCCTGTAGGTACGATATTGGGCTTCTTATCACGTTACTCACTGTTCCGTATCTGCATTGACAAAGAAAAATGTAACCAGTGTACACTCTGTGCACGCAACTGTAAGGCTTCATGTATTGATACCACAAACTATCAGGTAGACAGCAGCCGCTGTGTTGTCTGCATGAATTGCATCGAGAAATGCAAGAAGAACGCTATTCATTATCGGTTTGCCTATGCCAAACAAGACAAAAAACAACCAGTCAGCCAGCCGAAGGGCGAAAACAGAAGAGAGTTTCTCGCTAGTTCTCTGCTTCTGGTAACCTCCTCCCTTCAGGCACAAGTAATAGAAAAAGCGGAAAAAATCAAGATGGATGGAGGTTTGGCAGATATCATCGAAAAAAAAAGCTCCTAAACGCCAAACACCGATAACTCCTCCGGGATCACAGAGCGCACGCAATATGCAGCAACACTGTACAGCTTGCCAGCTATGTGTTTCTGCATGTCCGAATGACGTTTTACGTCCTTCTCAGTCACTTGACACATTCATGCAGCCTACGCTATCATACGAACGTGGTTACTGCCGTCCGGAATGTACAAAATGCTCGGAAGTTTGTCCTGCCGGTGCAATCCTGAAGATAGACAAAGCAGAAAAATCATCCAATACAAATCGGTCATGCTGTATGGGTTAAGGAAAACTGTATTCCACTTACAGACAAACAAGAATGCGGCAACTGCGCCCGTCACTGTCCGGCAGAAGCCATATCCATGATACCCTCTGAAGCCGGAAATCCTGAATCACTCAAGATTCCTGCTATCAATACAGAGAAATGTATCGGATGTGGAGCATGTGAAAATCTCTGTCCGGCACGTCCGTTCAGTGCCATTTATGTAGAAGGGCACGAACATCATCGTATGATTTAATCTTTCTTCAAACAACTCTTTTCAAAAATTACAGAAAATGGACAAGCAACATAATATAAACCGTAGAGATTTCCTAAAGATAGTAGGTATCAGCACGTTAGGAGCAACCGCCTCTCTCTACGGATGTTCCCCAAAAAAAGATTCGGAAAAAGAAGGAAATACCACTGTACCTGTAGGTAAAATGACTTACCGTAATTTCCTCCATACGAAGACAAGGTATCATTGCTGGGATACGGATGTATGCGCCGGCCAACCCTTCCTGCTCCTGACGGAACAGGAAATGTCATCGACCAGGAAGAGGTGAACCGACTGGTAGATTACGCTATCGAACATGGCGTAAACTATTTCGACACTGCTCCGGTTTATGTACAAGGATGGTCGGAAACATCGACAGGTATTGCCCTGAAACGCCATCCACGGGAAAAGTTTTTTGTAGCCACCAAGATGTCAAACTTTTCAAACTCCGATTATGATTTCGGAGTAAAGATGTACCATAACTCACTGAAGAAACTACAAGTAGATTACATCGATTACTATTTGCTTCACATGTTAGGCGCTCCGGGAAAGAAAGGACTGGAAGGACGTTTTCTCGACAATGGTTTGCTTGATTTCTTGTTAAAAGAGCGAGAAGCCGGAAGAATCCGTCATTTAGGATGGTCGTTCCACGGCATTAAGGAAGAATTCGACAAGGCACTTGCCCTGCACGACAAGTATCATTGGGATTTTATCCAAATACAGTTGAACTATTCGGACTGGAAGCATGCTTCTGGAAATAACATAAATGCTGATTATCTGTATAGTGAGATAGCATAAAAAGATATTCCGGTAGTAGTAATGGAACCTTTGCTGGGAGGAAGACTTTCGAATATACCGGAACATATTTTCACACGCCTGAAAGAACGGAATCCGGAAGGGAGTGTAGCTTCGTGGGCTTTCCGGTTCGCCGGTTCACCCGAAAAGGTTCTGACGGTATTGAGCGGAATGACTTACATGGAGCACTTGCAAGATAACATACGTACTTATTCTCCACTTGTACCACTGACTCAGGAAGAAAAAGACTTCCTTGAAGAAACAGCACAGCTGATGCTACGTTATCCGACCGTTCCGTGTAATGACTGTAAGTATTGTATGCCTTGCCCTTATGGGATTGATATACCGGGTATCCTTGTACACTACAACAAATGCGTAAACGAAGGATATATGCCTAAAAGCAGACAAGACGAGAATTACGCCAAAGCACGACGTGCTTTTCTGGTTGGTTACGACCGAAGCGTTCCCAAATTACGTCAGGCAAGCCATTGCATCGGATGCGGGCAATGCAACCCTCATTGTCCACAATCAATCGATATACCGAAGGAGTTGCACCGGATAGACCGATATGTAGAACAACTTAAACAGGAAACACTCTAAGTATAGTATGAAACGCCTCATTGAGTTATTACATTCGGAAGGTTGCTCATGTGTAATAGAAAGCCAAGGTGAAATCAGGGCATTCAGACAGCGTGGAGTTGCTGATTTATACGACTTGTACCAAAACGAAAGAGATTTTATGCAGAACGCTCAGTTGGCTGATAAAGTTATAGGAAAAGGAGCTGCTGCACTCATCGTATTGGGAAAGATGAAAGAAGTATATGCTGATATCATCAGTACTCCAGCTCTCTCTTTGTTACGAGCAGCAGGAATCAAAACCTCGTTCGGAAAAGAAGTGCCATTTATCATCAATCGTGCCCAGACAGGAAGATGTCCGCTGGAATCACTTTGTGCAGAAGCAGACACGGCAGAAGAAATCTATCCGATAATAGAAAAATTTGTAGCACAAATAAGAACTACCAACAATCTAGAAAAATAAAAACATAATTATGGAATCGACTGTAAAACTTTACTCATTAAACTATAGCGAAACACGGACATATCTTACTGCATTGATTTTTGTAGCAGGAAATGTAGTTCTGCCTCAACTGTTCCACCTTTTTCCATCAGGAGGAACAACATGGCTTCCTATTTACTTCTTTACTCTCATCGGAGCCTACAAATACGGATGGAAAGCCGGACTGCTCACAGCTATAGCCTCTCCCCTCGTCAACTCCTGGCTGTTCGGGATGCCTGCTCCTGCCGTTCTTCCTGCCATTTTAATGAAATCTCTCCTTCTTGCTGCTGGAGCCGGATATGTGGCACACCGCAGTAAACATGTTTCTATACTTCTCTTGCTGGCAGTAGTTGCCTTTTATCGAGCTGGCAGGAACATTGAGGATAGGACTTTAAGTGGAAGTCTGCATACAGCACTTCAGGATTTCCGAATCGGATTACCTGGTATGGCACTCCAGGTCTTCGGAGGATATTTCTTTATCAAATATCTGATATATAAATAAACAAGCGTATAGCGGATTTTTTAAGAGAACATCAACTATACAACATCCATTTAATTATATAAGGCCGTTTCAAACAAGCAGTTCAGTTGTTTGAAACGGCTTTCTTTATGTTACATCCATATTACACATTTGTTTCATTTATCCCCGATTGAACAATCTTACTATAACATAAGCATAACTATGTACAGAAAGCCTCTATTTTTGCACGCTGAACAAAAACGAAAAGACAAATGAAACAAACAGTTATTTCTATGCTACTTGCTGGAATCGTATCTCTGCCAGCAATTGCCCAAAGTGCATTCGAGGAAATAAATGCCAATCCGGCACTTTCCGCAGGCAAGTATTATGCCTACCAGGCACCAGAGGCAAAACTTACCCCAGTTCCTGAGGGATATACTCCATTCTATATTTCCACATTTGCACGTCACGGTTCACGATATCTCACAAAGAAAAAGAAATACGATAGCCCGTTGAGTATATTAAAGGAAGCAGCACGCCAACATAAACTCACCACCGACGGACAGCGTGCCTTGAACATAATCGAAAAGCTGGCTGAAGAAGCAGCAGGCAGATATGGCGAACTGACCCCTAAAGGGGCACAGCAACATAAAGATTTAATCCGCCGTATGTATACAACTACCCGCAAGTATTCACTGACGGAACACATGTCGATGCACGTTCTACTTACAAAACCCGTGCCTTCCTGTCGATGGCAGCTGCTTGTGTCGAATTAAAAGGATTAAATCCCCGGTTAGTAATCACAACCGATGTCAGCGAACATGATGCCTATTACATAAAATATAAAAATCCGACATACGAAGAAGCACATCTAGCTAATGCCGACAGTGTATATCAGGCTGCCGACAGTGTATACATTCACCCGGAACGCCTGATGAAACAATTGTTCATCAATGCAGATATCGTAAAAGACTCCAGACAGCTCATGACCGACTTATTTGAGCTTCACGGTATCAGCCAGAGCAGTTACCATCAGGAAGACTTATCTTTCCTGTTTACCTCACAAGAACGTTACGACCTCTGGCAGAGAAACAACTTCGAATGGTATTATGAGAAAGGAGCTTCTCCACTAAGTGGCTCATGCATGTATAAGCTGGAACGTAACCTGTTGCGCAACTTTATAGAAACAGCTGATACAGTTATCAGTTCGAAGAAAAACTGTGTGACCTTGCGTTACGGACATGATACTAACCTGGCTCCGCTTGCAGCTCTGATGGGGATTGACAAACTGTCTTTCGCAACTGCCGACTGGCAGAAAATAGCCGATACCTACCGAACCTACCGTATCATTCCGATGTGCGGAAACATCCAGCTCATCTTCTTTCATAAGCTTGACAACGATGATATTCTGGTTAAACTACTACTCAACGAACATGAAGTCACACTTCCACTACCTACCGATACAGCTCCCTATTATCACTGGAAGGATGTCAGAAATTACTGGCAAAAAATAGTTGATGCAATAGAGCTTCCTGCTGTTGACAGTAATACAACCGACTAGTCAGCAACATTATACTGAAGCTTTTAAACGAACAATACTTGGATTACGAAAAAAAGCATCATATGACCTCGTAAGCACCCTAGAGACACTGAAGAGTGACAGCGACGCGA
>ENA-OQJS01000015-OQJS01000015.1-human-gut-metagenome-genome-assembly--contig:-NODE-15-length-32579-cov-1.636047_pt1 | contig 32579 bp, 37 predicted proteins | sample MGYA00242598_ERZ504764 | MGnify/ENA primary metagenome ERZ504764 (study PRJEB26092, sample SAMD00036368) | human gut metagenome | host: Homo sapiens | study: EMG produced TPA metagenomics assembly of...
TCCTGCGGTTACATTGTCGGCGACACGCCGTACCATCAACGTCACAGTGTGTGCATATCGCACGTCAGGCTGCGGGCAATGGGCTGCGTTGGCTGCTTATCGTGACTATCTGGCAACTGCTTTGCCACGGTGAATCCGGGGCGTACGCGTGAACAGGAGGTGGCGGAGTGCAGCCGCAAGCTGAAGGGGCTGGCGCGCTCGCTGGGCTGTCCGGTCATCGTGTCGAGCCAGCTCAACCGTCAGGCGGAAGACCGGGCGGGGAGTCCGGAGCTGCGTCACCTGCGCGAGAGCGGGGCCATCGAGCAGGATGCCGATCTGGTGATTCTGCTGCACCGTCCGGAGCGTTATCACATCCGGGTGGATCCCGATACGGGGTGGTCTACGCGGGGCATGGGCATCGCCACGGTAGCCAAGCACCGCAACGGGGCGACGGGAAAGGTATATTACGGGTATAATCCCAGCATGACGAAAATCGGCGAGTTCGCGGGTACGCCTGTGACTGCGCCGGCAACAATTAAAGCGTAAGAATGATGAAAGAAAGAGCAGTGACTTATTCGGTGGTTCCGCGGGTTGATCCGCGTGATATCTCGGCAGAGATGACGTATTATGCCCGTGCACAGGCGCGGGGAGAGGTGACGCTGGGCGACATGGCGCGCCGTATTCAGCGGCGGTGTACGGTGACACGTGCCGATACGCTGGCGGTGCTTGTAGCGCTGGAAGAGGAGGTCTGCCGCGGGCTGTGCAACGGCGAGATTGTCCGTCTGGGTGAGCTGGGTTCGCTTCAGGTGGGAGTGAAAAGCGAGGGAGTGCGGCTGGAGGCTGACTTCCACGAATCGATGATAAACAAGATATGGGTGCGTTTCCGTCCGGGCATGGTGCTGAAAGGGATGCTGGACGGGGCGGCTTTCGAACGGGTTTCGCCGCGCAAGGAAGCCGGACGTGCCGGAAAGGGGATGCGGTATGAAAGAAAATGAACACGGCGACGGGGAATTCCGTCTGCGTATCTACGGCAAGTCGGAGCTGGCTTGTCTGTATTTTCCCGACCGTTCGCCGGAAACGGCACGGCGCAATCTGTACCGGTGGATGTACCGCTGTCCGTCCATCCGCGAAGGGCTGGCGGCACTGGGCCACGACAAGCACCGCAAGTTTTTCCTCAAGCCGGAGGTGGAGGTGATCGTGCGGGGACTGGGGGAGCCGTAAGATAAAGAAACTATGATATATACTTGCACGGGGTGTGAACCTCACGTTTGCGGTATCGCGGCGTGGTTCACACCCCGTTTTTTGATTTTATATTCCAGGCACTATTTTTTCTGTAATTTCATGGCCTGTTCCTGTCCCGCGGCTATTGCTGCGCGCTGTTTCTTTAAAAAGAAACCCGCCATTGACGTGAATTTGTCAATGGCGGGCAAGTGGATATATATAATGTATGATATAGCCGATTGTCATTATCTCTTTCCTGAGCCGTCGCAATCGGAGCATTTACCTGAACCATGGCAGTAACTGCATTTTCCACGTCCGTTACAAGCTGTACAGACAATGTTCTGACCAAGATTACGTACAATGCCGCTACCGTTACAATAACCGCATTTACCAGAACCATGGCAATAGTATTTGTCTGCGGTTCCACTCATTGACGAACATTTTCCTGAACCGTGGCAACGTTTACACATCGAGCTTCCTGTAGAACTTCCGGAAGAAGATCCGCTGTAGGAAGATCCATTTTCCTGATATGTGCCGTATGTTCCTGCTGCCTGGCTATTACTCATCGTTCCTAATGTCTCGCCTACGGTACCGAGTATGTTTCCGATGGTGCTCCATCGCTTACTTCTGCGCTGGGCTTTTACACTCTTAAGGTTCTGCTTTGCCATGTCGTAGGTAGGACAGGCTTGCAGTGCATACTCATAGCATGCTTTGGCATTGTTCAGGTCACCCAGACTTTCGTAGAGTACTCCGAGGTTGTTCAAAGCCGGAGCCTTGTAACCATAACTGTTGTATGGATCGGCCTTAATGACTTGCATATACCTGTCGTACTTGGTCTGTGCCTCTGTGTCGGGAGTGTTGTAAGCTAAGTCGGTGTTTGTGTATGTTTTTTTTTTATATGGCAATATAAGATACGTATATGTTACATCACGGTCGGATTCGGTATTCTCGTCATGTTATGTCACGTTTAATGCTGTAATTAGTGGATTATTTCGTATTTTTGTTGCTAAATAGTTATTCTATGAAACCGAATCGGAAGAAACCCGTACTGGTTGGAAATGATTTGTTTCAAAGGTACTTGTCAACTTAGGATAGTAAGAAGTTTTAGTGCGACAAATGCTTGTTGTTGTAATGTTGCAGCAGGTAGAATGGAAAAACTCAAATTCTTTCTGTTGAGATGAAATATCTGATTGTTGATAAAATTTAAGAATATAAAGATGTTAGAAACGGTTATTGAAAATACGGAGAAATTTATAGCTTCGGTTCCTAAAACCAAGCGTAAGAAATATGGTCAGTTCTTTACAAACGGGACTACAGCTTCTTATATGGCTTCGCTTTTCTGTTTCGATCTTTCAAAGCCTGAAATTCGCCTGTTGGACGCAGGTGCTGGAACAGGCATCTTGTCGGCGGCGGTTGTTGACAAGTTGGTGGAGTCTGACTATGAGGGTAGGATTCATCTTACTTGTTATGAAACGGATGAGAATGTCTTACCTCTTTTGGAGGCTAATCTTGAGTTTCTTCATTCTGAGTATGGAGTTGAATATTCTATAGTCAGGGATAATTATATTACTTCGCAGAATTTTGAAGGGGATACATTATTCTCTGTTCAGGATAATGTATATGATTATATCATAGGAAATCCTCCTTATCTTAAAATACCGAAAGATGCGGACGAAGCCAGAGTGATGCCAAGTATATGTTATGGCGCTCCTAATCTTTATTTTCTTTTCTGGGCTATGGGTATACATAACCTTAAGGAAGGACACGAACTGGTATATATTGTGCCCCGTTCCTGGACCTCCGGAGCTTATTTCAAGAAATTCAGGGAATATTTTTTCAAAAACTGTGTTATTACCGATATGCACTTGTTCGAAAGCCGTGACAAGGTTTTTGAGGGTGAATCGGTATTGCAGGAGACAGTAATCGTAAAAGTTAAGAAGACTACGGCTACACCGGAGTATATCAATATAACCTCTTCTTCTACTTCTCAATTTACTGATTTGAAGACTTTCCGTGCTCCTTATGCTACCGTGGTGGCGCGAAACCAGTTTGTATATCTGGTTACAAACGAAGCTGACGCTGCCGTACTTTCTCTCATTAACCGCTTCGACAAGACTCTTCCCGACATGAATCTGCGTATGCAAACAGGTGTAATTGTTGATTTCAGAACAAGGGAAGTGCTTCGTGATCATCTGGAAGATGGTTCGTATCCCCTTTTGTATTCACAGCATATCAGAAACGGACGGGTAGTATGGCCGTTGGGTAAAGAAGGGGAAGTTATAAAAACAGACCGGAAGGCTTTTCTGCAGGAGAACAGTGATTTTCTTATGGTTAAGCGTTTCACCTCAAAAGAAGAGGACAGGAGACTGCAGTGTGGTATATATCTTAAACAAAGATTTTCGCAATTTCCGTATATTAGTACACAGAATAAAATAAACTTTATAAAATGCGATTCTCCTTGTATTACTTATGGTCTGTACGTGTTACTTAATTCCAGTTTTTATGATAAATACTATCGAATACTGAATGGTCTACGCAGGTAAATTCTACTGAAATCAATCAAATGCCGGTTCCCGATAGATTGATTATAGAAAGTATGGGACGGGAGTTGATGCATAAAGAACTGTCTGTTACAAATTGTAATGAAATTTTTAATAAATGGATAAATTAGAAACTGCTAAGAGTTTGCTGGGCAGAATCAATATGCCTTTGCGACAGCAGAGTACGCTCTGTTGTCTTACCCTTCTTGCTATGCTCATCTTAAAGAAGATACGCCTTGGGCCGAGGCTACAAATGAATGGATCAGAATACATGACATAATCTCGTTTATTGCGGAATATTATGGCGTAAAGTATGCCGAAAATTCAAGAGAGACTTTTCGTAAGCAGGTCATTCATCCTTTCAAGACTGCCGCATTGATCGAAGATAACGGCCTGTCGACCAATAGTCCTAATTTTCGGTATCGCATAACCTCTGAGTTCTTAACTGTTATCTGTTCTGTGAAAGATAATTGTGATTCGGACAAGGAGAGTGACGCTCTTATACAGTTCTTGCGTATGCACGATACATTGTCTGATATATATGCCTCCAAGAAGAAAATGCAAAAGATGCCTGTCAGAATCAATAACAAGGATTTTACATTTAGTCCGGGCAAGCACAATCAGTTGCAGAAAGCCATATTGGAAGAGTTTGCGCCACGCTTTGCTCCTCATTCTGAATGTTTGTATGTGGGGGATACCATTAAAAAGGATATGATAAAGGATGTTGAAAGGCTTTCTTCTCTCGGCTTTGAGATAACATTACATGATAAGATGCCTGATGTGGTTTTGTATAGGGAAGATAAGAATTGGATATACTTTATTGAAGCTGTTACATCTGTAGGTCCGATGGATCCTAAAAGAATATTGGAGATTGAGTCTATGACAAGTAACGTGACTGCTGGCCGTATATATGTTACAGCCTTTCTTGACTTTGGTACTTTTAAAAAATTCTCCGGACGACTTGCTTGGGAAACGGAAGTCTGGATAGCTGATATGCCGGATCATATGATTCATCTTAACGGTGATAGATTCCTTGGTCCCCGCTGATTTATTTCGAATGTTTCTCACCGTCACGGAGGGGCGCTGGTATAAGGCTGTATCATATTCTGTTCTGACTCTATCGTAATATAAAGAAATCATTGTATCTGACTGACACGGGGTGTGAACCTCACGTTTGCGGTATCGCGGCGTGGTTCACACCCGTTTTTTGTGTGTATGCTGCATCGGAAACTTAATGGCGGAGGCCTGGACGCTTTTTCAGAATCGGATGAGGAAAAAATGAGTAAAATCATTATATTTGCATATGTATCATCAACAGCTGTAGATATGGATTATGATATAAAGGATAAAATGGAGTGGACGATTATTTTCATCAGGGAGTTCGGACGTAAATACGGACTTTCGATGAAGCAGGCATTCAATTACCTGAGTCGTTTCAAAGGGATTGATTTTATCGATCGCCATTATGATTATGTGCATACTCAGTCGTTTGCTTCGATGGTGGACGATATAGCTGAGTATTGTCACCGTCACGGAGGGGCGCTGGTATGAGGCTGTATCATGGGACGAATAAGGAGTTTCTGGAAATTGATTTGCTGAAGTCTAAACCTAATAAGGATTTTGGGAGAGGTTTTTATCTTTCAGCAGATTACAATCAGGCTTTAAATATGGCGCATGTGAAAATGGAACAGCTGGAATCCGGAAGCCTGTTGTGTTGGAATATGAAATAAGCGAAGAGGCATGGGACAGTTTGCGCGTATTAAGGTTTGAAAATTACTCTGAAGAATGGGCTAAATTTATACTTTTAAACCGTAATAATCCGTCTGATCAGCCTGTTCATGATTATGATGTGGTAATAGGACCTATTGCTGACGATAGAGTGGGAGTACAGTTATGGAAGTATGAAAATCATTCAATTGATTTGCCTACACTTGTCCGTAATTTGCAATACATGAAAGGAGTAACAATACAATATTTTTTCGGTACGGAACGTGCTATAAAATACTTGAAGCGAATATGAATGAGAAAAAGGAAATGATGGCAGATATGGTAAAGAACCTTGCACTGTTACTGATGGAGAAGAACAGGGAATTAACAATGGAACAGGCGCTTTCATTTGTTTTTAACTCGGATACGTATCAGAAAGTAATGAATGAGGAGGCTGCATTTTATTACCAGAGTCCTAAGTATGTTTTTGCTTTTTTGGAAGAAGAACTGTTAACAGGAAAGGTCGGATAAGGATTTTATTTTAACTGACACGGGGTGTGAACCTCACGTTTGCGGTATCGCGGCGTGGTTCACACCCGTTTTTTGTGTGTATGCTGCATCGGAAACTTAACCGTTTTGAAACAGGATTGCCACATGCGCGTTTCTGTTTTGAAATACGTTGCCTTTAATTTTTCGCAATGAAAATTAAGGATTTTTAATTGCTTGAAAAACGCTGGTTGTCATGTAGATAACTGGTAATGAAAAGGTAAGGAACAGGTTGGGAAAATTTACAATTTAAAAATAAAATGAAAAAAATTTGCAGCGTATTTACTTTGGTTTTTTGCTGATTGCTGTCTTGCCGCTGATGGCGTGCAGCAACGATGGAATGACGGAAGCTGTAGCGGACAGCTTTGATGTACAGTTTGAATGCCCTTCGCTGATAGAAGTGGCCAAGGGAGGGGAATATACGTTCCAGGTGACCGGAAGTAACAAGCCGGCGGAATCGGATGTGATTATTCTGGAATCGACAGGGGGAATCTCGTATACGTGTCTGCTGGTGAGTGTTTCGGAAACAGTTTTACCATAAAGCTTGCCGACGGATGTGAAAGCGGTACGTACCGGGTGTTCATCAAGCGTGGTGACCGCAAGAAACAGATTGGTACTACCTATATTAATATTGTAGAGGGAATTGATTTCACACCGGATGCCGGAACGACGGTGTACGGGGTGGTATCGACAGCCGACGGTCCGGTGCAGGGTGTTGTGGTATCGGACGGTGTAGAGGTGAGCGTGACCGACGAACGGGGTATCTACCAGCTTCAGTCGGAAAAGAAATGGGGGTATGTGTTTATCTCCGTTCCTTCGGGATATGAAGTTCCTGCCGAGGGAGTCTTGCCTCAGTTCTACCAGATGATGAAGGGGGATGCCGCTACAACGGAGCGGGTGGATTTCTCGCTGACTGAGGTGGAAGGACAGGATAGCTATAAGGTGTTTATGCTGGGCGATATGCATCTGGCCAACCGCACGGGCGACCTGGGACAGTTTATGGACTTTACCGAGGATCTGAACAGCTATCGTGCCTTGCATCAGCACGAAAAGATGTATGCCATTACGCTGGGCGACATGACCTGGGACCTGTACTGGTATTCGAACAGTTATGCGCTGCCTGAGTACCTGAATACCATCAACAATCAGGTGAAGGGACTTCAGATTTTCCATACTATCGGAAATCATGACTACGACTACAAGGCTATGAGCGATGAGGAGGCGGGAAGCCGTTTCATGGATTATATCGCTCCGACATATTATTCGTTCAACATCGGAAAGGTGCACTACGTGGTGCTGGATGACATCGATTGCAGCAACTACGACGGCACTACCTCGCGCGACTACGAGAAGCGTGTGTCGGCCGAACAGCTGAGCTGGCTGTCGAAGGATCTGGCATATGTCGACAATCGACACCGCTGGTAGTGGTGATGCACGCACAGCTGTTCTACCCGTCGCAGACGGAAGGTTTCAAGATAGACCATGATGTGCTGAACACTACGCAGCTGCTGGACGTGCTGGACGGCTACAAGGTGCATTTCGTGACCGGACATACGCACCTGAGTTTCAACGTGACTCCGGAGGATGAGGTAACGGGCGGACGCGAGGTGTACGAACATAACGCGGGTGCGATATGCGCTTCGTGGTGGTGGTCGGGCTACCTTACTCCGGGTGTGCACATCAGTCCCGACGGAACACCGGGCGGATACTCGGTATGGGATGTGAACGGAACGGACATCGAATGGATATACAAGGCTACGGGATGGACGGAGGATTACCAGTTCCGCAGCTACGACCTGAACAATGTGCATTTCTCGATGGCGGATGTGCCGCAGATGCCGGCCAGTGTACCGGCTTCGGTCAAGGCGAAATTCCAGCGCTATGTGGATGCTTATCCGGTGAACAAGGACAACGAGGTGCTGATAAACATCTGGAACTGGAATCCGCGCTGGACGCTGACGGTGACCGACGAGAAGGGCAACAAGCTTACTCCTGAGGAGGTATGGGCTTACGATCCGCTGCATGTGGCAGCGCTGAGCGTGAAGCGTTTCAACTCGTCGACACTGAGCTCTACACCGAGCTTCATTACCGAAAAGTTTACGCATTTCTTCAAGGTGAAGGCGGCGGATGCCGACGTGGATCTGACTATCACCGTGCGCGATGAGTTCGGACACGAATGGACCGAGCAGATGCAACGTCCGAAGGCGTTCTCGACGGATGCTTACCTGCCTCGCTGAACGGGGATGCACTGACAAGCTACTTAATGTTTTACTAAATATTTATTTATTCGAAATGTTTTCAATTGTTATGTTTTTTTGCTGTTGCTGTTGCTGACGGGCAGTGTTTCTACGCTGTCGGCGCAGAACAGAACAGTATCGGGTAAGGTACTGGATGCCTTGCAGGAACCGCTTATCGGGGTGTCTATCGTCATCGACGGAACTGCCCAGGGAAGCATTACTGATGTAGACGGAGCCTTCGAGCTTCAGATACCTGCCGGTGGGGCTACTCTGAATTTCTCTTATGTGGGTTATCTTACCGAAAAGGTGAAGGTGAAACCGGGACAGAAAAATATTGTGGTATATATGCAGGAAGATGCCATCATGCTGGATGAGGCGGTGGTTATCGGTTACGGTACGCAGAAGAAGGTGAACCTGACGGGAGCCGTGGCTACGGTGGGCAGCGAGAAGCTGGAAAACCGTGCGACGCAGTCGCTGGCAAACATGCTGCAAGGTTCGGTAGCCGGTCTGAATGTCACTACCTCGTCGGGTGTGCCGGGCAGCTCGCCCAGCATCAACGTGCGTGGTACGACTTCTATCAACAGTGCCGGTCCGCTGGTGCTGATAGACGGTGCGGTGGGTGAACTGGACCGTGTGAACCCGAACGACGTGGAGTCTATCTCGGTCATCAAGGATGCGTCGGCTGCGGCAGTATACGGTGCGCGTGCGGCATTCGGTGTGATTCTGATCACAACCAAGTCGGGATCGGCACAGGACGGAAAGGCTACCGTGCGTTACAGCGGCCGTCTGGGATGGCAGGCTCCTACCACGACTACCGATTACGAAACAACCGGTTACTGGTCGGTGTATACGGTGAATACCTTCTGGCGTGCGAAGAACGGTACGAACTACGTGGATTATACCGACTACGACATGCAGCAGCTGCTGGCCCGTGTGAACGACAAGACGGAGAACCCCGACCGCCCGTGGGTAGTGGAAGATACAAGAAACGGTCGCCGTCAGTGGGTGTACTACGGCAACTACGACTGGTGGCACATGATGTACAACGACCGTCGTCCTACCCAGCAGCACAGCATCTCGCTGAGCGGGGGTACGAAGGATGTGAAATACCTGGTGAGCGGGGCATACGATTACCAGAAAGGTATCCTGAACATGAATCCGGATATCTACCGCAAGTATAACCTGCGTTCGAAGATTGACTTTACCATCAACCGCTATGCTACGCTGAGCAACAATACTTCGTTCTATGGCTCGCAGTATACTTTCCAGGGTAACGGAAGCATCGACGATACCATCGGTTACAGCGGACGTCACGCGCTGGCATGTTTCCCGATGAAGAACCCTGACGGCTCATGGCTGTACGGTACTCCTTACCTGAACTATAAGGTGGGCAACGGACGTCATATCATGCTGGGTGAGGGATCGCACCGCAACGTGAACCGCACGAACGACTTCTCGAATACTACACGACTGGTCATCACACCGATCAAACAGCTGAGTCTGACGGGTGACTTTACCTACCGTCTGTACCAGACACGCAATACACACCGTTCGAACAACCTGTTCTACCGCGAATATCCGGACGGACCGCTGCTGTCGTATGCTACCGGAGCCGGTCTGAACAAGCTGAGTGAATCGGTGAACACACGCAACTATTATTCGGCAAACGTTTTTGCCAACTACGAAGATACATTCGGCGAAGCACATCACGTGACGGGAGTGGTCGGTTTCAACTACGAACGCATGTATCTGAAGAATGTTTCGGCTGCGGGACAGAACCTGACTTCTACTTCGCTGGACGACCTCGACCTGGTGGGACAGAATGCCGAGGGTGAAGTGCTGACCGAAGTGGGCGGCGGACAGAGTGAATATGCGCTGGCTGGTTTCTTCGGCCGTGTGAACTACGACTACAAGGGACGCTACCTGTTTGAGGCGAGCGGACGCTACGACGGTACATCGCGTTTTGCTGCCGGAAGCCGCTGGGGATTCTTCCCTTCGGGTTCTGTGGGATGGCGTATCTCGGAAGAACCGTTCTTCAAGCCGCTGAGCGGATATGTAGACAACCTGAAGCTGCGTGCTTCGTTCGGTAGCTGGGTAACCAGAATGTTTCTTCTTACTATACATACATGCGTCTGATTTCGGTAAGCGACTTTGCCGGCTTCACGTTCGGCGAGGGCAGCTCGATGGCGAAATATGCTACACTGGGTGCGCCGGTGGCATCGGACCTGACCTGGGAAACCAGCCAGCAGTGGGACTTCGGTTTCGACCTGACCATGCTGAAGAACCGCCTGAACATTACCGTAGACGGATATGTGCGCAACACGCTGAACATGCTGACCGACGGTGTGAAACTGCCGCTACTTCGGGCAGCAGTGTATATCGCCGCTGGTTTATCGACAATATCAAACTGAGCCGCGCCAACTGACAGGTGCGGTAGCAGAGAGGTTCCACAGGCTGTACAGCATTTACGCAGACGGTTTCCACCGGCAGGCGTCGAGCTGTACGGCCTGTGTTTTTTTATTTTTATCGTAACAATGCAATCCTGTAGGCGGACGGTGACGGACACTGCCGGAACTGGCTATGTATCTTTGTGATACAGAAAAGAGATTGAAAGCTTTCAACAGGTATTCGTTTTAATCATTTAAAAAGTAAAAAGATTATGGAAAGAGCAGTGACTTATTCGGTAGTAGCAAGAAAGAAACCTAATGATCTGGAAGGTAGTGCCAAATATTATGCCCTGGCACAGGCACGCGGCGAGATGGGAATCCGTGAAATGGCGGACCGTATTCAGCAGATGTGTACGGTGACACGTGCCGATACGATGGCGGTGCTGATTTCGCTGGGTGACGGTGATGCGTGACGGTCTGTGTGCCGGAGAAATCGTGCGTCTGGGCGACCTGGGTTCGTTTCAGATCGGTCTGAACGGTGAGGGTAGTGCCACGGAGGAAGAATATCACACCGGACTGATAAAGAAGGCGCATATCAACTTCCGTCCGGGAGCCGATCTGTCGGACATTCTGACTTCGCTGAGCTACGAACGTGTGCCGGTAAAGCCTAAAAAAAGAGGAGTAAGACTCCGGAAGGGAGATGCGGACAGATGTGAAATATAAAAAACAAGGAGGAATGTATGACTGGAAAGGTAAAATGGATTCTGATCAGGATAATCAAGTGTCTGTATTGCATACTGACCGGAAAGAAAGGAGGGTGTAATGAGAAAGATTGACATGATTGTCATTCATTGTTCGGCAACGAGAGCGGATGTTCCGCTCTCGCCCCGCCAGCTGGAGGAAATGCACCGGCAGCGCGGGTTCGACGGATGCGGGTATCATTATTATGTAAGGCGCGACGGAGAAATATGTACGATGCGTCCGGTAGACCGTCCCGGAGCGCACGCCAAAGGATATAACCGGCACAGTATCGGTGTGTGCTACGAAGGAGGACTGGACGAGCAGGGACGTCCTGCCGACACACGTACGGAACTTCAGAAGCGTTCGCTCAGGGTGCTGGTGAGAGTGCTTGCCATGGACTTCCAGACACGCCGGATAGTAGGACATCGCGACCTGAGTCCGGACCTGGACGGTGACGGTGTGATAGAACCGGAAGAGTGGACAAAGGTGTGTCCCTGCTTTGATGTTGGGACGGAATTATAAGAAAATTTATGTACAGTGTTATAATGATATGTTTTTATGTTAAAAAGCTGTCAAAATGTAATATGTAAAATAAATATGTGTATTATTAAATTTTAACACTTATATAAATCTTTGGTTTATAGTAATTTGTATTAAGGGACTCTTTTGAGGAGTCCCTTGTTTTTTAAATATTTGTTATTGTTTGTTTTTATATGGTTTTATCCATAGATTCTCGAAGAGGGTATAAAGATGTTCAATGTGTTAGTAAAATATCGGTATTTATAGTAAAAAATAAAGCTAAAACTGTCTATTTGATAATTTATAGAATATGCAAGAATATTTATGTATTTTGCTTTATTTTTTTTGTTTTTTAATGAAATGATATGTATATTTGTGTCCGTTATTAAAATTTTATTAGAATATGAAAAAGCGAATTACACTTTTTTGTGCCTTTTTGTTAATAGGCATAAGTCTGGCGATAGCTCAGGCTGTACAAGTGACAGGTGTCGTGATGTCTGCGGAGGATGACATGCCTGTCGTGGGAGCTTCTATTTTGGTTAAGGGAACTTCTAATGGTACAATTACGGATATCGACGGAAAGTTTATACTGAAAGTTAACAAGGGGGATAAACTTGAAATCAGCTATATCGGTATGAAATCGCAGACAGTAGCTGCCAAAAATAATATGAAGGTGGTACTGGAATCGGATACAGAGGTACTGGATGAAGTCGTAGTTACCGGTATGCAGCGTATGGACAAGCGATTATTTACAGGTGCGTCAACAAAAATATCTGCCGAAGACTCTAAACTTGACGGTGTGCCGGAAATCAGCCGTGCCCTGGAAGGACGTGCAGCCGGTGTATCGGTTCAGAACGTATCAGGTACTTTCGGTACAGCTCCGAAAATCCGTGTACGTGGTGCCACATCTATCTACGGTAGCTCTAAACCGTTGTGGGTAGTAGATGGTGTCATCATGGAGGATGTAACGGAAGTAGGTGCTGACGATTTGTCTTCGGGTGATGCCGTTACACTGATCAGTTCGGCTATCTCTGGTTTGAATGCTGACGATATCGAAAACTTCCAGATCCTGAAGGATGGTTCGGCTACTTCTATCTATGGTGCTCGTGCCATGGCGGGTGTGATTGTCGTTACTACCAAGAAAGGTAAGGCAGGTTCTAACAAGATCAGCTATACAGGTGAATTCACCATGCGTATGAAACCGAACTACCGTAACTTCAACATCATGAACTCTCAGGAGCAGATGGACGTATACAAGACACTGGAAAGCAACGGTTACCTGACATTTGCCGATGTATACCGTGCTTCTAACAGTGGTGTATATGGTAAGATGTATCATTTGATCAACAGTTACGACGCAAACACAGGATTTGGCATGCCAAACACTCCGGAAGCAAGAAATGCTTATCTGCGTGAGGCTGAATACAGAAATACAGACTGGTTTGATGTTTTGTTCAATAACAGCATTTCGCAGAACCATGCAATCAGTATGACAAGTGGTACTGAAAAGGCTTCGTACTATACTTCACTGAGTGTGATGAACGACCCGGGATGGACCAAACAGAGCAAGGTACAGCGTTACACTGCCAACCTGAACGCTTTGTATAACATTACCAAGAAAGTTTCATTGAACCTGATCGGTAACGCTTCTTACCGTAAACAGCGTGCACCGGGTTCGTTAAGCTCGAATCTGGACCCTGTAAGTGGTGAAGTAAAACGTGACTTCGATATCAACCCGTATTCTTACGCGCTGAATACTTCACGTGCACTCGACCCGAATGAATACTACGTACGTAACTATGCGCCGTTCAATATCTTGCATGAACTGGACAATAACTATATGGACCTGGATGTAGTAGATATGAAATTCCAGGGTGAGTTTAAATACAAACCTATCAATAAGGTAGAACTGAGTGTGCTGGGCGCTTACAAGTATTCTACTACTACTCAGGCTCACAAGATTACTGACTATTCTAACCAGGCATGGGCTTACCGTGCAATGGATGATGCTACTATCCGTGACGCTAACCCGTGGTTGTATACTGACCCGGATGTATCGAACGCGTTGCCGGTATCGGTTCTTCCGGTGGGAGGTTTCTACCGTGAAACTAAATATGGCATGAACAGCTACGACTTCCGTGCTACTGCCAGCTACAATGACGTATTTAATGAAAACCATATCTTCAACTTCTTCGGTGGTATGGAGTTGAACGCTACCGACCGTACACAGACTTGGTTCCAGGGTGTAGGTTTGCAGTATGATATGGGTATGCTTCCTTCTTACGACTATCTGTACTTCAAACAGGGTAATGAGGAAAATGCTGCTTACTACGGTGTGTCTACAACCCGCTCTCGTGACGTGGCTTTCTTCAGTACAGCTACTTATTCATGGAAAGGTAAATATACAATAAACGGTACAGTCCGTTATGAAGGTTCTAACAAGCTGGGTAAGAGCCGTTCGGCACGCTGGCTTCCTACATGGAACGTTTCGGGTGCATGGAACGTACACGAAGAAAGCTGGTTTGAAAACCTGAGACCGGCCTTGTCTAACCTGACTCTGAAGGCTTCTTACTCACTGACTGCGACCGTGGTCCGGCTGAGGTTTCTAACTCACGCGTAATCGTCAACAGTTATAACTCTTACCGCCCGTTTGCCAGTGTAAGTGAATCCGGACTTCAGATTACAGAACTGGAAAACAGTGAGCTGACTTACGAAAAGAAACATGAGTTGAATATCGGTGCTGAAATCGGTTTCCTGGATAACCGCATCAATCTGGCTATGGACTGGTACAAGCGTAACAACTACGACTTGATCGGTATCATCAATACAATGGGTGTAGGTGGACAGATTTCAAAATATGCCAATGTTGCCAGCATGAAGTCACACGGTGTGGAATTTACATTGTCTACAAGAAACATTGTAACACGCGACTTCAAATGGAATACCGACTTTATCTTCTCTAACGCGAAGAACGAAGTTACCGAACTGGATGCTAACTCACGTGTTATCGACCTGATTGCAGGTACAGGTTTTGCTCTGGAAGGTTATCCGGTACGTTCACTGTTCTCTATGGACTTCCAGGGACTGAACGGACAAGGTCTCCCGACATTCATCAATGAAAAAGGTGAAGTGACTGTAAGTGACATCAACTTCCAGGAACGTAACGTTAAAGATCATCTGGTTTACGAAGGTCCGACCGATCCGACTATTACCGGTAGTTTCGGTAACGTATTTACCTACAAGAACTTTAAGTTGAATGTATTTATCACTTACTCATTCGGAAATGTAATCCGTCTGGATCCGGTATTCAGCAATGAATATACTGACTTGGATGCAACACCGAAAGAGTTTGTAAACCGCTGGACTAAGCCGGGTGACGAAAATATTACCAACATACCGGTTATCGCCGATACACGTATGAACCGTCAGGATTCTCAGTTGAGCCGCGCATACAATGCATACAACTACTCTACAGAACGTATCGCCAAAGGTGACTTCATCCGTATGAAGGAAATTTCACTGAACTATGATTTCCCGAAATCACTGGCCAGCCGTATGAAACTGAGCAACCTGTCACTGAAACTTCAGGCAACCAACCTGTTCCTGATTTATGCCGACAAGAAGCTGAACGGTCAGGATCCGGAATTCTTCAACACCGGTGGTGTGGCTGCTCCTGTTCCTAAGCAGTTTACTTTGACTTTGAGATTGGGTATTTAATTTGATTTAAAAGAGAAAATTATGATGAAAAATATAAAAACATACAGTGCTGCTTTATTGATGGCGTGGGCTTTCGCTTCGTGTAGCGATTTCCTGGATACAGTGCCAGATAATCGTGCAGAAATTGATACGGAGTCGAAGGTTACCAGTCTGCTGGTTTCGGCTTATCCTAACTATTATCCGATAATGATGTTTGAGCAGGCTTCGGACAATACGGCTGACAACGGTGAGATGTATGGCTTTGAGTTCCAGCAGGAACAGGATGCCTATCTGTGGAGTGATATCAAGACAGATACGAGTCAGGACTCTCCGCAGGGAATGTGGAACGGACTTTATATGGCGATTGCTTCGGCAAACCATGCACTGCAGGCTATCGAACAGATGGGAAATCCGGCTTCGCTGAACGCTCAGAAAGGTGAAGCGCTGTTGTGCCGTGCATATGCACATTTTGTCTTGGCTAATATCTTCTGTGAAGCTTACGATCCGGCTACCGCTGCGGAAAAATTGGGTATTCCTTACGCTACGAAACCGGAAACAGAAGTAGCTCCTGAATATACCAGAGGTACACTGGAAGAAACTTATCAGCATATTGAGGCTGATTTGCTGGAAGGACTTCCGCTGATTAATGACAATTTATATTCAGTGCCTAAATATCATTTCAACAAGAAGGCTGCCAATGCTTTTGCCGCACGTTTCTACCTGTTCTATGTAAAAGAAGATAAGTCGAACTATGAAAAGGTGCTGGAATATGGTAAGGCTGTTTTGGGTACAAATCCGGCAAGATCACTGCGCCAGCTGCAGGCCGATCTGGGTTCTATCACTGAAATAGATGAAAGAGGCGATGCGTATATTTCTGCATCGGTAGACGCTAACTTGCTGATTACTCCGATTTACAGTTCATGGCCTTATATTTATGGTCCTTACAACATGGCAAAACGTTATGGCATGAACCGTACGGTGACTGAAACAGAAACTTTGTGGGCAGGCGCTCCATGGAACAACCCGTTGTTTTATGCCAGCCTGAACGGTGTGGAACAGAAGTTGTGTTTCTTCAAGTATCGTATGTACTTTGAGTATACAGATAAGGTAAACGGTATCGGTTTGCGTCACGCTGTAATCGTTCCGTTCAGTACCAACGAAACATTGCTTTGCTGCATCGAGGCTAATATTCTGAAGGCTCAGCCTGACTATGCTACTGCTGTAGAATATATGAACAAATGGCTGGATGCATCGAAGGGTGACGGAAGATACGGATATCCGGAAACACTGACAGAAGATAAAATTGTAGACTTCTATGAAGGTGTGGGATATACACCGATACCTGTAACCGATGAAACCAAGCGTACAGTGAAGAAACACCTGAATCCTTGCTTCTCGTTTGTAAACAAGAAACAGGAAAATATGATCCACTGTGTGTTGCAGATGCGCCGTATTGAAACTATTCACGACGGTTCACGCTGGATGGATGTAAAACGCTACGGTATTGAAATTACTCATAACCGTGATGGTATGGACCCGATCGTATTGACAAAAGACGATCCGCGTCGCGCATTCCAGTTGCCACAAGATGTTATAGAAGCTGGTCTGGAGGCTAATCCTCGATAAATGAACTTTAAAATGATAGTTGTTATGAAAAAGATAAAATACTTATTTTTGATATTGGTAGCCATGTGTACGGCTACTTCATGCAGCGAAGACGATTTGTCTCCTGATAGCATTTTTGATACGACAGCTCCTCAGCGCAATGAGTTTGATAAATGGATCTTACGAACTATACAACTCCATATAATATCGACTTGAAGTATCGTTTTGAGGATATCGAATCGGATATGGACTATAACGTGATACCGGCCGATTACAACAAGTCGATTGCTTTGGCGCAGATGGTGAAATACCTGTGGCTGGAAGTGTATGCCAAACTGGCTGCTCCGGAGTTTCTTCCTACTTACTGTCCGAAAATCATGCACTTTGTAGGTTCACCGGAATATAACGCAGCCAGCGGTTCCATTGTATTGGGTACTGCGGAAGGCGGTATGAAGATTACGTTGTTCAACGTAAACGGACTGGATGTCGAAAATCCGAATATAGATGTGTTGAATGAATGGTACTTCAAGACCATGCACCATGAGTTTGCTCATATCCTGCATCAGACAAAGAATTACTCTACAGACTTTAATGACATTACTGCCGGTAAGTATACAGGTGAAGGATGGGTGAACATTCAGGACGCTGATGCACGTAAAGACGGTTTCGTAACCGCCTATGGTTCCAGCAAACCGGATGAAGACTTTGTAGAAACCATTGCAAACTACGTGGTAAAATCGGACGCTGAATGGCAGAACATCATGAGCCAGGCCGGAACAGTAGGTGGCGCATTGATTCAGGAAAAACTGGATATGGTTACCGAATATCTGAGTGACTCTTGGGGAATTGATATTCAGGCTTTGCATGAAGAAGTGCAGGAACGCCAGTCGCATATACTGGAAATGGATTGGACAACATTAAAATGATAAAAACGGAATGAGTATGAAAAAGTTATTATATATTTTTACTCTGATCAGTTCGTTCTTGCTGGCGGGCTGTACTTCAGAAACGGAAAACTTGTTCGGTGAATCGGCTTCGAACCGTGTGGAGGAAGCGATGGAAAACGCCCAGAAAATTTTGATTGAGGCACCGAACGGATGGTTGATGAAATATTATCCTTCTTCTCAGCAGAGTTTTGGCGGATACAACGTGCTGATGTCATTTACTGCAGAAGGTGAAGTAACGGTAAGTGCTGATATCGCTGATCCCGGTGCTAAGTCGACAAGTCTCTACCGTTTGAAAGAACAGGCTGGTCCTACACTGACTGTAGATACTTATAATGAAATTTTCCACTTCTTCTCTGATCCGGCCTCGGGTGTAGGTGCTACAGGACTCGGTATGGAAGGTGACTATGAATTTACTATTCAGTCGGTCACTCCGGAACAGGTTGTATTGAAAGGTAAAAAGACTGGTAATACCATTACCATGACTCCGATGCCGGAAAATGAAACTTGGGAGGCATATCTCACTGATATCAAGGAAGCTGAGCAAAAAGTAAATTATGTACTTTTCTCTTATGCTGCTGATGGTGAGAAATATGACGTAACAAAATCATATCGAACACTGGCTATCTCGCATGAAGTTGACGGTGAGAATGTGACAGAGGTCTTTTCATACATTCAGACCAAGGAAGGTATGGAATTCTACAGCCCGATTACATTGGGTGGAATGGAAGTATCGAAATTGGTTTACTATAGTGCTTCTGGTACTTGGAAGTCTGAAGATGGAAAAGCTGTATTGAGCGGTGAAACTACTCCTCCGGCATTGTTATTTGCCAACGGTGGACCGTGGTTTGTTACTTACGACGGTATGAGTTCATACGGACAGAGTTATGTGACTTCTGGATTGGAGAAGATGAGCAGCAATATTTCGGGTAATAATTCTTTGGATTATTTGATTCTTGGTAGTTATTTCTATGCAGATAATGCTGTAAACATTGCTTATGGACCTTATTATGGAGTAATGCTTTTGGAAACGACTGTTTTGTCTGACAATCAGATTAACCTGAACTTGCCTGGTAACTGTGACCAGACAGGACTTGATTTGTGGAATGCCGGATTTAATACTGTGGTTCGTCCGATTGCATACCTGAACGGTGGTGTTACATTTACAGTACTGCTGACGATCCGGTAAATCCAACAAAGATGACGCTGACTGAAGTTGGCAATACGAAGAATGTAATCGTTGTAACCAATCAGGAAACTCCGTTTGGTTATCATGAATAATAATAATTTTCTCTATTAATTTCTCTCTTAAAGAATCATTGGAGGGCTATTCCTAGTGATAGGGGTAGCCCTCACTTTTTTATTGCTGGACGGGCGTGAAGGCAAGTGGCTGTTGAATAAGTGGATGTGTAAGGTCTGAAACAGTCGCTGTATACATTTTGTACTAGGCACTTTGAGTTGTCTCAAAATGGAACTGCGAAAGTAAAAATCTTATAGATTACCTATTGGCGGAATTAAATTATAAAAGATTTATGTTTAAAAAGTTGTGCATATTGTTGATATTTAGTAAATTAAAGGTGACCAAACTTTTTAATAGACAAATATCGTATGCACAACTAAGTGTGCATGACATTCATTACCTGAAGGATGTGAAAGTGGATTATAGTAATTGTACAGTCATAGGGGACAGAGGATATATAAGTGCCCAAGTGCAATTGGATCTGTTTGAAACTGCCAATATCAGATTGGAGGTACCATACAGATGTAATCAAAAAGAATGGAAGCCAACATTCCCAGCTTTTGCCAAAGCGAGAAAAAGAATTGAAACCATATTCTCGCAATTGTGTGACCAGTTTATGATTATAAGGAATTATGCGAAAGATACAGATGAAGAAGATTTCTAAAACGTATCTAATTGAGAAAGAAGAAGTTACCTTGTGATACAAACTAAACAGGTAACGATTTGGAAACGAGCGAAGTGCTTTCTGTCGCATGTTTCTACATCAACAAAGAACGCTTGCTATTCTAGTTGCAAAGATAATCATTTGCTTTGAATAACAAGCGTTTTTGATAAGATTTTCGCTCTTTTGCTCCATCTGTTGTTTGGAAAGATTGAAAAATAAGGAGAATGATTATATTCCTCTTCCTCGCTTCTTCTTTTTCTTGATTTGGTTCCTAAGTTTATGTTGCCATGCCATCTCGGCATAATCATCACCGTGGGTCTGTGGATTAATAAGTCCACCTGCTCCCAAAATCATTTCTTCGGCAGCATTCAAGGCGGTGCTTGCTACATTTCCTACGGCTTGTGCAATAGATGAACTTTCGTTTGCTTTTGTAGGCGATATGTATGAACGACTGGGAGGAACAAGTTGATAGCCTGTATCTGATTGAACTTTATTCTTTGTAGTCTTGTCTGCTATTGTGTGAGCTTTTGTTATCGTCTCCTTTGTTTCGGCTTTATTGGCTATCTCAAAGTTCTTTTGCAAAGAGTGGTATCCGAACCCTCTGCCGATTTCGGAAGCCTTGAATGTCTGGGCACAGTAGGAGAACTTCAAACCATATACTTTGCCCTGCTTATTCTTCAAGCGTTCGATGGTTACACCACTCTTGTTTAGGTCGTAAAGAAACATGGAGTGCCCCGTGATGCCTGTACCTTTGTATTTTTCAAGTAGGGCATAGCAAATCTTCTGTATTTGTTGCTTGGTCTGTTCTCTCGTAGGATTGGCCTTTGCTTTTTGGTGTTGTCTTTCCGCCTTTACTTCCTTTGCGATAGTCAAGCCTTTCGAGCGACTTATTTCCTCCGCCACTCTTGCTGCCCTGTTGCTCACAAAAGTGGTGTCATAGACTTCTCCGTAAAGGCTGATGCGGTTGGCAATGATATGGATATGTCTGTTGTCGGTGTCCTTGTGGGTTACCGCCACCCATTGATGGTTGTCAAGTCCCATTTGTTTGGCAAACAGATGGGCTATCCGCATGAGTTCAGATACGGGCAGTTTCTTCTCGTCCTGTGGCGCGATACCGATTTCGATACGGAGGAACTTATTCCTGCAACGTGTGTTGTAATCGCTGACCATCTTCATTTCCTCGTAGATAGCCTTCGGTTCTCTGCTGCAAAGATTATGGAAGGCAAGCCGACTACCGAGCTTGCCCTCTCTGAAAATATAGTCTAAAGCCGTGCTTCCGTGCGCTATCGCCTTACACTTTCCTATCATTCTCCATCAAATTTAAGAGTTTAATTGCCCTTTCCTCAATGTGGTATTTGGGATTGAAGAAACGCTTAAATGCCTCCCTTGCCAGATAGGAAAGACTTTGAGTAATCAGTACCCATGCATCATCCTTTACCTTGATAAGATTGGAAATATGTGAGAAGAAGTAGGCCGTTCGTCTGAGTAGTCCGATGGCTTCCCTTTCATTGTCGGTCATCTTAGGGACAGCTATCACTTCTCCATTAAGAAGTATCTCACGACAGTAGTCTGAGAACTTCCGCCCTGTGCTTTCCGCCTTTGACCTAATACGCTGCTTCTCCTCTCTTGTACATCTTACCTTGATGAACTCCGTCTTGTTCATCCTCACTTCTTCCTTACCTCGTTGCTGCCACTTGGTAGTCTTTCTATTATATCTGTCCATATAAGTTTCTTTGAAAGTTAATCATTGTAGATGATTTGTTGTTGCTTAATTTCTGAACACTGACCGATGAGAACGAAGTGATTACGGTCTAATCTCCCCGACAATTAAACGAGGGGAGCTGGGCGCAGTTTGTGGGTACAAACTGACGTCTTGCAATGTCAGCTAACGAAACGTTTACGCATAAAGCGTTTTGTCGTCCAAAAATGAATGCTATGCATTCAGAAGATTAACTGCGTTCGTGGCATTCCCACCGTTCAATGTGTTCAGTAAAAATCTATTGTTGGTACTACCCTAAAACGGTCGAGGATTTTGAGTGAAAGGGACATCCTTTTACTCGATAGTCCTTGACCGTTTTTCTGTTGTTTACAGCTTCCTCCATTTTTCTATATCCTCACCGTATTCCTCCAAATGGATACGCACAAGGTTTTCGATGAAGCTCGAGACATTGGCTCCTTTATCTCCCAATCTACGGACAATGAAGTCCGCACGTTCCTGTGTTTCCCTGCTCAGATAGACCGCCTTTCTCTCACTTAGCTTTGTTGGAACAAGGAACGCCTGCCTGTATGCGTCAAGTGTCTCTTTTCTCATCTTGGCACTGATGCGTCGTTGAATAGTTGCATGCTCTGTATGCAGTACAGGCTCGGATGGCGTGGCATGCTCTATGGCATGTCCTGTTTCTTGTTGTTTTTGCTCTTGAATAGTTTTCATTCCCTTTTCCCGGAATTCAGAGACAGATTGTTCACTTGAATTTTCAGCTTGGCTCATACCAAAAGTTTTTCCTATGAAACGATCTATTTCTTCCATGTTTCTTCTTTCCTTTTTCATCACTCTATCTTATTTTAAGTTTGACTTGTTTTATTTTGTTGCTTATATTTGGAGTTTTCTCCAACTCTTCCCGTTGCTCACGGACACGTCTGACGTGAAAATCGTTGAGATCTTTGAAGTCTCCATAATACACAGCCATATCTTCTACCTTAAAACCTGTGTTACAAATTCCTGCACAGCTTTTCGCCCTGCATCGTCATTGTCAAGAAAAGCACGAACGGAGGTTATATTTCTTTCATTCAGGTAGTGGATACTTCTTGCTACATTACTCACGGAATTCATCACAAGGCATTGGTTGGAGACCTCCCCTTTCATTGAAAGAAAAGAGAGAAAGTCCATAAAGCCCTCGAACAGACAGACGGGCTGTGGCTTGTCCTCAAATATCGGAGTGATGTTCTTCGGGGCAATCGTTCCCTTGAACGTATTGTTGTCCCGAAGTTCATAACCACCCGAAGAATTGGCAAAGCCGATGGCTTCATATCTCTTTCCCCTTACCTCGTAGCTTGATACATTTGAGAAAGGGTTTTGCCTTTTCCAAATCAATGCAGCGTTCCTTTTTGAGGTACTCCTGCAAATGCGGTGGCAAGGTGTCTGATAGGCATATCAGTCTCCTTGTACCGCTTGCCGTTACATTCTCTATTTGATTTGGATTGATGGATATTTCTCTATTTGGAGAATTGGAGCTGTACGCTGTATGCTCTAAAGCGTTCTGCCCCAAACGGCAGATGGCTTCGGAGAACGTGCAGTCCTCCAAGCGCATACAAAGGTCGATGATACTTCCACCCCTGCCTTCGGCATAGTCTATCCAAAGGTTCTTTTCCCTGTCCACCTTGAAACTCGGATGTGTTTCCTCCCTGAGCGGTGAACGGTACATTGCATAGGTCGGTGTCTTGTGGACAGGTCTGATACCTTTCCTTTCGAGATACTCCACAATGGAATATCGCTTGATAAGTGATAAATCTTCTTCTTTCATTGTTATGATACTTTAATGGGTTGAATGATAATTATTTATGTTTGTCTGTTTTATGGTTTTACCGTTTCCAAAGTCCTTCCCCTCCAAACTTTTCATCTTTCTTCTTACTACATATTATTTTATGATAAGTGATTGATAATCAGTATTACTTTGTAGTATAAGACAATACTACACATTCTACTACATTTGGCTACTACAAGTTTGAAGGAGCGGGCAGGGCAAGATTTTCCTAATCTTGTAGACATAGATGGGGCTACCACCATTTCTTCGTTTGCTCACCTTTATGTATCCTGCTTTCTTCAAGGCTTCACCCATACGCTTGGCAACAAGTGGCTGGTGAGTATAAATACCCAAATAAGTGAGTATCTCCGTAGTGGTCATTAACGAATAACTTTCATCCTCCGTTGGCTTTTCAAAACAACGCAACAAAAGCTCCATCTCTGCAGTTTGTACTTGAAAGTCCTCACTCTCTCTGTATAGTTCGGCAATCTCTTCATCATCAAACCAATAGCGAAAGCCTGACTTTAACAGGGCTTTGGCCTCTGCATAGACATTATCCATTGAAATACGCTTGGCTTTCTCTACGTCTATGGATAGAATTTCAAAGGGCAGAAACCTTCTGCTGCCTGTCGGGTCTGTAAGAAAGTCGTTGCCGTTCACTGATGCCACAAAGCTTGCCAAGTGGGGATGCTCCTCCACGTACTGGTCATACGGCATACGGTACTTGACCATCGGACAGGTGATGAGGTTTTTCAGCTCATTCTCGTCCCGCTTATTGAGGGCTTTTAGCTGGTCGTCTATGTTTACGATAAGGTTCTGACCGATATAAGTGAGTGTGTCTTTCTCCTGCGGATATATCTTGCCCGTGTAGCTGTAACCATGCAGTGCTGGCGGACAGAGCAGGTCAAGGAACGTGGTCTTGAACTTGCCCTGCTCGCCTGTCAGTACGAGACAAGCGTGGTTGCGGCACTCGCGGTCGTCCATCGCATTGGCAACCACCGCCACGAGCCATTTGGTAAGATACGGCAACCACTTTTCATTGTTACGGACAACAACGCAGCTTGCCAAATCAGAAATTGCTTTCGGTGAAAGAGAAAAAGGAGCACTACTACCACTGTAATTACTACCATTGCTACTATCATCACCTGTATCAATCAGTGGCAATACTTTGAAATATTCCTGTACGGGATTGATACGGGGAGAAAAGCTGCTTTCAATGATGGAATAAAGGTTCTCGGCTGAAGTCGCTATGCTTTCATAGCAATCAAGTTCCCTGCGAAGCGTATTGATTTCATAGCGACCGACTTTTACAAAATCGCTATTACCCTTACTGCAATATTCGGTTCTGCCCAATACTGTGTTGTATCTGAACTCATAGTGTGTGGAGAGGTAGGTTTCTATCTCTGCGTTCTTGGATGAACTACCCCTGCGATGAGGATTTCTCCTGCTATCTATATTGCCTGCATCTGCGTTCTTTTTCATTATTCCATTGAATTGGTTTCCAAGAGTGAAGTTAGGGTGAGAATGCGTAACTTCCAAGCATTCAGAGTCTTCTTGCATAATATTGCGCTCGTCTGCTACAAAATTCTTAGGGAAATAGGCTGTCAAGAAGAGCATTTATCGCCTCATTAAGCAAAAAATGGACGACAGGAAAGAAAGGTTAAATGAAATACGATTGTCTTTGTTTGCTTCTAGATGCAGTCTTTTGCTCCAACTATCTACAAACTATTGATTGGAGGATATTTTATATCGGATTACTGTGCCAACCTATTCCACTATGACGCCACAAGCTGCCACTTGAATGGAAAGTGATGGAATAAGAAATATCCAATATTAATTTTGCATAAGACAAGCTGCGCTCAGCAAAGGATAAGTGAACTCTCCTCTGCACTCGCTTGGATTATCTTTGCAATGAAAGAAAAAAGACGGGGCAGGAAAACGCAAATGTGAACCGATGATGCGGATTGCCCTTTTCCCGATACTTCCCTGCTGTTCCCCACGGCTTTGAGAGGTGTACGCACGCCATTATCTTTGCCGATGGAAACTGGAAAGATTTGAAACAACAAACAATAACAATATAAAATTATGAACTATTACATCATTACAGAAACCAATTGGGCAAAGCTTCGGGATGAAATTTTGAGCCTTGCGAGAGTTGCCACAAGGCATTCGGAGAGAAAAGCAAGCACACGGACTGGCTGCACAACGGGGATGTGTGCCGGTTGCTGAACATCAGCAAACGCACCTTGCAGCATTATCGTGATACGGGTGTGCTGCCGTTTACACAAATCGGACACAAGTGCTATTACAAGCGTGAGGATGTGGAAACACTTCTTCTTACGAAGTCGAACAAACCTAAAAACAGACAGATATGATGGAAACAGCAAGAGATTTGAACATGGAGACGGATGAGATGCAGCTGATCGTCTCGGCCTTGAGAGGTGTAGGCAAACGGATTGTGGAAGTAGCGGATACGCACAAGCCACTCTTTGCAGGCGAACTTTTCCTCACGGGTAAGGATGTGTGCGAGCGGCTGTATATCAGTCCCCGTACCTTGCAGGACTACCGAGACAGGAAGATTATCCCCTACACGCAGTTTGCAGGGAAGATACTCTACAAGGCTTCTGACTTGGAGAAGATGCTGGAGGAGAATTACAAGAGTTGTCGAACAGGATAAAGGCTATAAGCGTAATATTGCTGAAAGGATAATGCACTTGGGCAGAGATGCATCTGTTTCAAGTGCCGTTGTTGTATAAAGCATGGTGTACAAGATTTTCCAAGAAGAAGATAAGTTTGACAAAGAAGATTGTTAGAGAAATAATCGAAAAAACATAGTAAAATTGGTATCTAGTTATACTTTTAATTCTGTTAAAAGGCCAAAGAAATCAGAGAGGAAAGGCTCCCTTTTAAAATTATTTTGTATCTTTGTAGCGAAAAGAACGATGCCAGTTATGGAGTCTATATTTACGAATACCGTTAGCGATTTAAAATTCACTCCGTATTCAATTGAAAATGGAGGGGTAGTTTTATGCAATAGTATTCCACCAGAATGTTCTCCGGAAATTCTTTTTGGTATAGATACCGCCAAACGCTTTTTTGCAGACGCTGTATATTTTCGCCATTTTTCCGATGGTAGAGTTTCCATTCCACAAATTTATTTCTTTGACTATACTCTTAGGAACGTTTCTAACGAAGACAAAAAGGACATACACAAGAGAATGTGGAGCGGGTATGTCGTTCCAATCTATATCATCGTAGAGAAAAGCTCTGTAAGTATTTTTGATGCCAGAACTAAGGCACAGACAGGCAAAGAGCATTATGTAGAAGAATTGCTTCGCTTGTCCGGCACAGGCATAAAAGAGTTTGATGCGGCGTTCTTTGATGACGGAATGTTTTGGGAAGAGGAACAGTATAAGAAAAAATTTCAATTTGAAGAGTCCGCAACTAAAGATTTAATCCGTGGACTGAAAGAGGTTCACAAAAATTTCCAAGAAAAATCCGGGTTAGATAAGCATGTATCGTTGAAACTTCTTGTGCAAAGCCTTCTTATAAAGTATTTGGAAGAACGTGATGAATCTTCTCAAAGCGGATATTTCGCCAAAACATACTTTAAAAAGAACTTTTATTGTACTAAATTCTGTGAAATCATAAGAGAAGGAAAACTATTGGCGTTGCTTGACCATCTTGCAGAGGATTTCAATGGCAAAATTTTCGAATGGGACAAGGAAAAGGAAAAAGAGGCAAGGGAATCCATTCAAAAATCAGAAGTGAAAATACTGGCAAATTACTTGGATGGAAACATTGAGAACAACCAGTATGTAATTTGGCGTTTGTATTCTTTCTCGCACCTTCCTGTGGAAGTTATCAGTTCTGTGTATGAGGAACTTCTGACAGACAGCAAAGATATTGTCTATACACCTGAGATGGTTGTCAGTACACTTATAGATGAGAGTATGCCACTGAAAGAACCACGGGAAAATTTCAGACTGATAGATGTAAGTTGTGGTTCCGGCATCTTTCTTGTAAAGGCATATAAAACGCATCATACAATGGTGGAGATATGCGGAGTGGCTGAAAACAGGCAATTTGTCCAAGCCATCATTGGATGTGCTGAAACGATTGTTGAAAAACAGTATATATGGCATTGACATAGAGGATGATGCGGTACGGTTGGCAGTATTCAGTTTAGCTTTGGCTATGTTGGATGAAGTAGATCTAAACCCACCCACATGGCAGAAACTGAAATTTCCAGACTTCAGCAAGAATATTAAGAAAGCAGACTTCTTCGAATACATATCCGCTAATATTGATGACACGTATGATTTAGTGATAGGAAATCCTCCATTCAATCTTCATTCGGTATCGGGAAGGGAACCGAAAAGGAAAAAGTTCTTTAAAACACTTCGAGAGAATATTGGGTACAGGTGTGAATTTGACATACCTGATGAAAATCCAGCCTTGCACTTTCTGGTACAGTCCATGAATTTATTAAGGTCAGACGGTCAACTGTGTATGATACAACCAGCAGCTCCAATATTGTATAATAACAATATGAGTTTCAAGCAAGCTTTGTTCTCAAAGTATAACTTACAACAGGTAATCGATTTTACTTTACTGCCAGACATTTGGGCTGGTGCGCGAGTAGCTACAATGGCTTTGTTTATTAAAAAGTCTTTGCCTGACAGCAATTCGGTATTGCATTTGGTTGCCAATCGTACATTTTCCAATAAAAATCGAATCTTTTTAGAATTTCGACCACTATGATCTTTCATTTTATTAGTAAGGATGATATTATCAATAATCCATTTATCTGGAAGCGGATTTATTAGGTGGGGGCGGATTATCGATTTGATTGAGAGGTTCAGGCAAATGAGGACTCTGGGAGCATTTCTTGCAGAAAAAGAGAAACATTGTGGTTGGAAATACAATGAAGGATATACTGTTGGAAATAAAAAATATCCTGCCCCTTTTATTCATGGACAGAAAGCAATAGATCCACGCACTTTTGGCAAGGGTGGGAATGGGGATTTTAAGACTTTTTATGAGGGCAATACTCATTTTGAGGCTCCTCGTCTTCAAAAGAAAGAAATCTATTTGGCACCTCATATTATCATTAAGGAGAATATTGGCAAAACAAATATACCAATAGTCTTTTTGGATGAAGATATGTGCTTTAGCCATGAAATGGTAGGAATATATGCACCAAATTCTGAAATTAATGAACTGAAAAAAGTGTATGACATTTTCCAAGAGTTCAATGTGCTTTATCGTTTCTATATTTTGGTAACAAGTAGCAGGTTAATCGTTGGAAGAGCAACTTCTATCTTAAAGAGAGACATGGACAGATTGCCTTTTCCCACTAATCTATCAGATTTAAAAGTGCAGGATTTAGAAAATCAGATTATTAAAGAAGCAGTGGACAATTATGCCAATAAAGGAATGAAAGATGAAACTGCAAGCCAATCGCAGATACTGCATTTTTCAGATATATTCTGTAAAACATTAAATAACATATACGAAGAAAATAACAAGTCTTTTAAATTATTCAAAATTATAGATACAAGTAAATACTATGCATTACATTTTGAATATACAGCAGACATAATAGAATCATCTTTCACGAAATTGGAAGAACTTAATTCTTATGTAAAAGATGTCATTCCTACTCAAAAGGGGGCTTTAGCTGGATTTCATATTCAGCGTGTGTTAAAACTTTATGGTCAAAACAGCATTATTCTTGTGAAGCCTAAGAATGTACGATACTGGGCAACAAATATTGCTTTACGGGATTCCGACGAATGCTACTCTGACTATGTAAATGCAAGATACGGGAATGCTGCGAGATAATAGTTTTATCAATTCAATGCCATCTATTCATTCCTTGGATAGTTCGCAAGACATCGAAGCCAGAAAGGTACTTGATTTTATCGATTCAAAGATAGAGGGGTTCCCTTCTTTTCTTTTGAAGACAATAGATTCAAATACAGAGAACCGAATCACTGATTCACTAATAAATTATCTTGAATTTAATAAAAGTGTAGATATGCCTTTTCGATTCGGGAAAAATCCAACACAGCCAGGCTCTACACGAGAAACAGATATAGGTGTTTTCCCAAGACCAAAGATATTGACGTCATCTCCCATAACTATTCTTGAGTTTGAGCTAAACGCCTATCTACTACATCAAATTATAAAGAATACGTCTATGGTGCACGTGGTGGAATGGAGCGATTTAAGAAAAGACTACATGGAAGTCATCTTAATATTTGCGGGATGTTTGGGTATGTCCAATCACATTCTTCGGAACAATTGGATAAAGAAAAATAAATAGAGTTAATAAGAAAAAATTAGGCCGTGAAAAAGCAGATCCCATTATTGACTGGACATCCCAAGAGGAAAAATTACAAATTGTGTCCAAAAGCAATTCTGTGGTTATTAAGCAAAAATCAATAAATGATAGGAAAGGTCATACAAAAATAGTCTTATGCCACTATTTTCTTGATCTTAAATGCTAAAAAAGGGAAACCATATCGCAAATCAGCAAATAAAGTATAAAATTCAAGCGAAGAAATATCTCGATGGAAAGCGTGTTTCCGGCATACGAAAAGTATATTTTTCATGTGTCTGAGACACCGTTTCCAAGGTTTAAAAGATTTTGCAACTCATTTAAAATCAGTACACCTATCAGAAAGATAGAATTGTCTTATAAGAGAATTAAAATTGTCCTATAAGACTTTTTGAAAAGTCCTATAAGACAATTTGGAGAGTGTACGGAAAGTGACTTAATACATAACAAATGGAAGTCGATAATATATTGAACAAGATACTGCAAATAGAGCATGGTTTTCAGCACATCATTGATGGAGCCGACGAAATCCTTTCTATTCAAAAGAACAGTGCTTTGAATTTGCACTTGAATTGTTAAAGCACGAAGCCTATCAAGCACGAATGTTAGCAACAACGATATTGGGTAGATTGGCAGCAGAGGATAATAATGCCCTTTACTTTCTGAAAGAGCGAATAAGCACCGATGAAAATTGGCGTGTGCAGGAAATGCTTGCAAAGGCCTTCGATGAAGTTTGCAAATACAGAGGATATGAAACGTCCTTACCTCTCATAGAAGAGTGGATAAATGACGATAATCCGAATGTTGTCCGTGCTGTAACAGAGGGATTGAGAATTTGGACAAGTCGCCCGTATTTCAAAGAAAAACCATCGGTAGCTATTGCTCTAATCAGTAAGCACAAAGCACATGAGAGCGAATATCTTCGGAAATCCGTGGGAAACGCTTTGAAAGATATAAGCAAGAAACATCGTGAATTGATACGAGCCGAAGTACAGCAATGGGATTTATCCAATCCACGAGTTCTGTTTACTTATAAACTTGCAACTAAGTTGTTGAAATAAAGATTGCAATGAATAAAGCGATTCTCTTTATATTCTCTGGACTGCCAGCAGTAGGAAAATCCACGCTTGCAAAGTCTGTTGTAAAGCATTTCGGAGCGGTTTACCTACGCATTGATACCATAGAACAAGGCTTGAAAGACTTGTGCTTTATCAATGTTGAAAGGGAAGGCTATAGGTTGGCGTATCGTATGGTAGCCGATAATCTGCAATTGGGCAACAATGTCGTGGCTGATTGCTGCAACCCTATTGAACTGACAAGGCAAGAATGGGAAGATGTTGCTGTCAATAACAACTGTCGTTTCGTAAACATTGAGGTTGTTTGTTCGGATAAGACAGAACACAAGAAACGTGCAGAACAGAGATATGCAGAAGTAGCAAATATGAAACTCCTGTGTGGAACGATATAGAAAACCGAGAATATCACAAGTGGCACAAAAGCCACATCGTCATTGACACGGCAGGAAAGACCATTAGACAATGCCAAACCGAGCTAAAAGAAAAGGGTTGCCCATAGTCTTTCGCAAAAGAAGATGGTCAAGAATATGAAAGTATAGACGATTCGCTGAAAGCAACCATCATAGAAAAGCTCTGTTATACAAAACTTGTGTATGACAGAATAAATCAAAAACTCGGACTTCATCTATCGCCACAAGAAATAGAAAGTTTTATTTCAGACATTATCAAGCATACAGACACGAGTCATTTCCTGAAAAAAGGAAAGAACTATTATATAACTAATGATACAGAACATATCCGTATCACCGTTAACTCTTTTACATACAGAGTTATTACAACAGATAAAATATAAAGAAAAAAGTATGGAACTACAAACAAAACGCCTGATACTGAGAGCATGGAAAGAAAGCGATGCTGAAGCATTATACAAATATGCTCGGAATCCAAACGTTGGTCCTATTGCTGGTTGGACACCGCATACAAGTGTAGAGAACAGTCGTGAAATTATAAAGGCAGTACTCTCTACCCCTGAAACCTGTGCAGTCGTGTTGAAAGAAACAGGTGAAGCAGTCGGCAGCGTTGGAATAATGACTGCGAGAAGTGAAATCCACAGCGCAAAGATTGCGGACAATGAGTGTGAAATAGGTTATTGGATTGGTGAGCCCTATTGGGGACAAGGCTTGATTCCTGAAGCCGTAAACGAGTTGCTTCGGTATGCGTTTGAGGATTTAGGGAAAACTACAGTTTGGTGTGGGTACTACGATGGCAACGAGAAATCGAAACGAGCACAAGAAAAATGTGGATTCGTTTACAGTCATACAGAAGACAATAAGCCTGTTCCATTGATGAATGAGTTTCGCACAGAACATTTTACCAAAATCACTTTAGAGGATTGGAAGAAACAGTATGGTAGTATGAAATAAATAACAAGAGAAGTTATGGCAAAAATAAACTTAATAATGATGCTTCTTCCTTTCGTATTTATGGTTCACGAATACGAGGAAATTATTATGTTTAGGCGTTGGATTGACAGAAATAGGGAAGAATTGAAAAAACGATTTCCTAAAATCGAATCGTTTTTTATCTACAACAAGGACCATTTTCGATTATTCCACTTCCACCTTGCCGGTTTGACTTGCTCACGAGTTCATACTTATTTCTGTTGTTTA
>ENA-OQJS01000016-OQJS01000016.1-human-gut-metagenome-genome-assembly--contig:-NODE-16-length-32455-cov-1.771622_pt1 | contig 32455 bp, 32 predicted proteins | sample MGYA00242598_ERZ504764 | MGnify/ENA primary metagenome ERZ504764 (study PRJEB26092, sample SAMD00036368) | human gut metagenome | host: Homo sapiens | study: EMG produced TPA metagenomics assembly of...
GGTCGAATCAGCGGGCAGAAGGTTTCCGCAAGTTTCTTCAGCAGAAAAAGTAACGATATAAAACAATACACCAGCCAAAAGCATCCGATACCACACCAGCAGTCCTTCATTTAATGTAAATCAGTCGACCGAAAATACCTGTACCTCCGGCTATGAGTACCGAGAGGTGAAGTTTGATAAAAGCCTCTTTCATTCGTTTTTATTTTTTTTCGGCGCAAAGGTACAAAACAATTTTGTAGCACGAGAAGCGAACGCTACAAAAAGACATGGCATTAGAATTAACAAAAAGACAGAAAAATACCGCTTACATAAACAAGTAAGGGCAAAACTTCCCAACCAACTGACAAGCCTCAGTGACAAAATCCTTCTTCTGTATGCCGGAAAGACTCTTCCTGTGAAAAATGATAGTCTTCGAACAACCTTTTTAACAAGTAAACGGCAGTATCTGACAGATATTCCCGCGAAAAGGAAAGGATTTTCCCTACTCAATCTTCATGCTCTGCATCTGCTCTTTGGTTATTCCAAAACGCTTGCCGTACTGTATCCAGTAACGTGTGGAAGCCCAGATAAACAAACGCTTATTCAGCGGCATGGTAGCTTGTATGTTACAATATTTACCGTTATCGACAGATTTTGCCAGTTTCCTGATTGCCCTCACAGCTATGTAACGGAACGGAGTGCCGAGTATCGCCTCTCCACTTCCCAAAGCCAACACAGATCCTGTGCGATAACCGTTTTTCTGACAAAAGAAACGGAGCATTTCCAAGGCAATATCGTTTTGGTGGTATTCCAGAAAACCGCAATTTATCAGAACTGATACAACAGGCTTCCGCTCCGGTGGGTTGGCTTCCAGATACTTCAGGAAATTCAGTAACCCCACTGGAAGCGAATCGGCATAAAGCGGAAAGACCAACAGTACATCGGAATACTCTGACATTTTCTGACACAGTGCGGCATGGTTGGTCTTCGATATATTGAAATAATCCGACGGTAACTTACAAGCGGTGGAGAATATTTCAGCATATCGTCTGGAATTGGATTTCGGAGCTCGCGGACTACCGTTAAGAATCAGTACTTTTCCCATTTTTCTACAATATCTTTTACCACATCGTTCAACATGGTTTCGGTTGTAAACCTTACTTCATAACTCTCAAAGTTCATATTGGCTGCATTGCGGGCAACCAGCTTTCTGAACAGGTCCTTTTCGTCGGACGAAATATCGCCGTAAGCAAGAATAGTAGCTTTCTTCGGCATTACGGCACGCTGCACGTGATGGGTTTCTCCCTTGTAAATGCGTATAAATGCCTGCTGTACAAGAATGGCACGCTCCAGCATGGTCTTCATCACACTGTCATATCCGCCATAGCAGAGCCGGCTGACATACAGAACAGTGTCGCTGGCAGCTATACAGGGATATACCCAGGTAGCGTCGTCACGAATCACGCATTTGCCCGGTGTCTTTGTCCAACATCCAAAGCATCCCACACAGTTCGCTATCCGCAAGGATGACAAATCAATGTATTTCACCGCCTCATCTTTCAAGAAACTCAGGTCGACAGGGCGGTCGGTCATTATCAGTTTCATATTTTATCTGTTCAAATTTAAACGAAGCTCAGCCATCTTTGAAAATATGCAAAGCTTGTAAAATACACACAACACGATTTCGACCAAGGTTCACAAACCATTTTCCGTATATGTTTTTTTTTGAAAATATTAGCAAGCTCGGCAACTTTAGTAAAAAAAGCTGGATAACCTTTTTATACATCCATGGCATGAGTATTATAAAACTTTACTATATTTGCCCAAATCTGATTCATTGAAAGCCACATAACGGCTTTTCATCGTAAAAAACACTATACTATGGATAGAACCAACGTTATTGGAGAAAAAGTAAAAAGCCTTAGAACAGCAAAAGAAATAAGTCTGGAAGAACTGGCAGACCGTACAGGACTTGCCGTAGAACAAATCACACGTATCGAGGAAAATATTGACATTCCTTCGCTCGCTCCGCTTGTAAAGCTGGCGCGTGCACTGGGAGTACGTCTGGGCACTTTCCTCGACGATCAGCCTGATGAAGCGGGTCCTGTAGTATGCCGACGCGGAGATGCTGACGATACCATCAGCTTCTCTAACAATGCACTCGATGCGCGTCAGCACTTACATTATCATTCACTGTCGCGCAGCAAGACCGACCGACACATGGAACCGTTTATCGTCGACATCGATGCAAACGGAAATAATGAATTCCATCTGTCTGCTCACGAGGGAGAAGAGTGAGTTTATCATGGTACTGAAAGGCACACTGGAAATCAATTATGGTAAATACACGTATCTGCTGGAAGAAGGTGATACGATTTATTACGATTCCATCGTACCTCATCATGTACATGCTTTCGAAGGACAGGAAGCTCGTATCCTGGCTGTAATCTATACTCCTATTTAAACCGCTACCTATTATGATACAATTATCGGAAAGAACACTGGGTGACTGGCTGGAGCACTGGGCCAAGGAAACACCCGATAAAGAGTATATCGTATACTCCGACCGTAACCTGCGGTTACATGGAGTCAGTTCAACCGACGTGTGGACAATATGGCTAAGGGATTGCTTGCCATCGGTATCACACACGGCACACACGTGGTATATGGGCGAGAAACGTACCCGACTGGCTGACGTTTCTTTATGCCTGTGCCAAAATTGGTGCTGTAGCAGTTACGGTTAACACAAACTACAAACAGTCTGAGCTGGAGTACTTGTGCGAAAACTCGGACATGCATACGCTATGTATCGTCGATGGGGAAAAGGACAGCAGTTTTGTAGATATGACTTACCGGATGCTTCCCGAGCTGAAGACTTTCGAACGCGGCACATGAAGAGTAAACGGTTCCCGCACATGCGCAATGTCATCTACATCGGACAGGAAAAATACCGTGGCATGTACAACACAGCCGAAATCCTTCTGTTGGGAAACAACATAGACGATACCGTACTCGACGAAGCAAAGAAAAAAGTCAATTGCCACGATACGGTAAACATGCAATATACTTCAGGTACAACGGGATTCCCGAAAGGAGTAATGCTTACGCATTATAACATAGCCAACAACGGATTTCTTACGGGAGAACACATGAAGTTCACTTCCGCCGACAAGCTTTGTGTATGTGTACCGTTATTCCACTGCTTTGGTGTGGTACTCGCTACAATGAACTGTCTTACACATGGTTGTACACAAGTTATGACGGAACGTTTCGATCCGTTGCTGGTACTGGCTTCCATTCACAAGGAACGCTGTACGGCACTTTACGGAGTACCTACCATGTTTATAGCGGAACTCAACCATCCGATGTTCGACATGTTCGACCTTTCATGCCTGCGTACAGGTATTATGGCTGGTTCTCTCTGCCCGGTAGAACTGATGAAACAGGTGGAAGAGAAAATGTTCATGAAGGTAACCAGTGTATACGGACTGACAGAAGCTTCTCCGGGTATGACACACAGCCGTATCGACGACCCGCAGGAGGTGCGTTTTACTACAGTCGGTCATGATTTTGAATTTACGGAAGTGAAGGTTATCGACCAGAAACAGGAGAGGAATGTCCTCCAGGTGTACAAGGGGAAATGTGTAACCGCGGATATAATACCATGAAAGGATATTATAGGAATCCGGAAGCTACTGCGGAAGTGATAGACAAAAACGGTTTCCTGCATTCGGGCGACTTGGGTATCAAGGACGAAAACGGCAACTATCGCATTACGGGACGTATCAAAGACATGATTATCCGTGGAGGAGAAAACATTTATCCGCGCGAAATAGAAGAGTTCCTTTATCAGATGCCTGGCATAAAGGATGTTCAGGTAGCGGGTGTACCGTCGAAGAAATACGGTGAAGCTGTAGGTGCATTCATCATTCTGCACGAAGGATGCACAATGAACGAATATGATGTACGTGAGTTTTGCGAAGGAAAGATAGCCCGATACAAGATTCCGAAATACATTTTCTTTGTAAAGCAATTCCCGATTCGACAGGAAGTGGCAAAATCCAGAAGTTCAAACTGAAAGATTTAAGCCTGGAACTTTGCAAGCAACAAGGTATAGAAATTATCTGATACACAAGTATCAATAAAAAGATCGCACCCGTATTCCTAAGTCGAGAAATCAGAATATCGGGTGCTTTCTTAGAAAGACAAGTATTATTGATGAAATATTAATTCAGATCACTTCACTATTTTTACCAAGATAGTTTTTCCATCAGGTTCTCCCTTGGTATTATAGCTTTCTGATTTTACCAGTCCGATACCTTCGGCATACCATTCTGTTACACGTACGGTTTCGGTCTTCAGAACGATTTTTGTACGCTTCAGGTATGAAATCTTAATACAATCAAACTTACCGGCAGTCGTACTGACTTTCTCTTCACCCATATAAGCTGCACCAGATATATTTATCTCATTCTTCAGCATATTGAAGATCAGCGAATAAGTACGGTCTGGAATCGACTCGCCTGCACTGGCGTGCTTTTTGATAGTAAATGAATTATCACCTTTCAGTTTCAGCTCTTCAGCCATAGCCTGACGGGCCTTCGAATCGTATTTGGCAGGATCTGAATCGGATTTTATATAAGGACCATACATCAAATCTTCCTGGCAGGTAGTAACATTACCATCGTAATTCCAGTTATAAAGTGTATAGCTGGTATTATTCTTGGTCTTATTAGTTACTATTTTGGCAAGATACTGAGCACTTTCTCCTGAAGCATTCTTTACGACATTGTATACCGTAACCGTTTCGTTCGACAGGCTTTGTCCTGCCTCATCATAATTTACATAATGTAATTCCGTACCCTGAGTAGTACAGAAGTATTGTGCCTGCATGGTATGACATGCCAGCAGAGCAACAATGGCCAACAGCATTTTTTTCATAACTTTTCTTTTTTATTTCACTGTATTATTCGGTTGCAAACATACTAATTTCTTTTCAGCAAACATATCCATTAAGTTAATTTTCTCGTTATCTTTGCAACACATTAACATAAAAGAGATAAAATTATGGGCTTATTATCATCCTTGTTCGGTGGAGGAAAGCCGAACGAAGACCAACAGGCAAAACAGGAAAAGAAAAATTTCGAGATTCTGAAATATGATGGTATCCGCGCACGCAATATGCGCCAGCTTCCCTATGCTATAAAATGTTTTGAGCAGGCAATAGCACTGAATGATGAACCTGAAACGCTGCAACTGCTTGCCAATGCTATATAGAAGCCGGACGTACAGACGATGCCCGTATTACACTAGACCGCCTGGTTGATAAAACGCCCGACAATATACAGGCTCTGCTTGCTCTGGCAAGTATCTGTTATATGCAAGAAGATTATGAAAGTATGGATGATGCTTGTCAGAAAGCTATAAAGCTTGACGAAACCAGTGCTCCGGCTTACTATCTTGCAGCAAAGGCTGCACGAGGCATGAAAAATGACCTGCAGGCTATTGTGATGCTGACCAAGGCCATCATGCAAAACGAAGAATATAAAGAGGCTTATCTGCTTCGTGCCGAAGTCCTCTGGGATATGCGTCAGGCTAAAGATGCCATGAGCGATCTGGATAAAGTTCTTTCAGTTTCACCTGATGAAGAGGATGCTTTACTACTTAAAGGAAGAATACACGCAGCACTTGGTCAGGTAGAAGAAGCTCAATCATGTTTCAACCAGGTATTGGAAGTAAATCCGTTCAACGAAAAAGCCTATCTGCTTAAAGGTGAAATGTTAATGGAACAGAAAGAATTCGACCAGGCTATAGAGTTCTATACAGAAGCCATCGAACTAATGCCTCAAAACGCAGTGCTCTATCAGGAACGAGGACGTATCCGACTGCTAAAAGGTGATAAGGAAGGCTCCATAGAAGATATGAAAAAAGCTATTGAGCTAAATCCGGACAACGAGAAGCTGATTACCGGAAATTATGATAACCTCAAGCAAAACTCTGCTCCGGGAATTTATTAATATGCTACTTTTTAAATAAGACAAAGGGAAAACGTCAACAAAATTGATAAAACTGCAATTGTCAATTTCTTCAACATAAAAGAATATAATCCACTGATTTATTTAAGAAGTCTGGAATTATAATATTTTCAAACGAAAAAAGAGTCGTATCAAACTACATGATAAAAAGTTTGATACGACTCTTTAGTTCATAAGAACGAAATTTTCTATTAAAAATTCACATTTCTTAAAAATGTTTTTTTATATAGCTTTCATATCTATAATTACAACTCATCATAAGCCTCTTTCAACTGCTTCATTGCCTGTTCAAGTACAGAACGCGGACATCCGACATTCATTCTCATAAATCCCGTACCCTCTTTTCCAAAAGTCGTACCACTGTTCAGAGCTAAATGCGCATGAGATACAAAAAAATCTTCAAGCTGCTGCTGTGACAGATTCAACTCCCGACAGTCAAGCCATACCAGATACGAAGCCATCGGAAGCATTGCCTTAATCTTAGGCATATAAGTCTTCAGGTAATGATCCAAATAATCAATATTACCTTGTATATAAGCCAGACATTGTTCCAGCCACTCTGTTCCATTAGAATATGCAGCCTCTACTGCCGGAAAGGCAAAAACATGACCTCCGCCAAACTCACAGCTTTCCATATAAGTAGTAAACCGTTTGTGGAGTCCCTCATTATAGATAATAGCATGCGAAGCAGCTACTCCTGCATATTAAATGCCTTACTAGGAGCCATGAACGTAACGGAATTATTCTTTGCACGCTCGGAAATCATGGCAAAAGGAACATGATGACGAGGTGGCAACGTCAGATCGGCATGAATTTCATCCGAAAAGACAATCACATTATCTTCAGCACATATGTCTGCAATCGCCTTCAGCTCATCGTGTGTCCAGACCACACCGCCCGGATTGTGAGGATTACATAATATAAACACACGCACCCCTTTTATCTCTTTGCGGAACAAATCCAAGTCCATGCGATACGTTCCATTTTCCAGTATCAACGGACACTCTACCACCCTTCGGTCATTACGAGTTACCAGCCACGAAAAAGGATGATAAACAGGAGGCATAATCATTATTTTATCTCCCGGATGAGTAAAGGCATTGATTGCCATCCCCAACCCCGGCACAATGCCCGGCACGTAAGTAATCTGTTCTTTTCTTACCTTCATACCATAACGGGAATCCACCCAGTTGATAACGGCCTGATAATAGCTATCAGGTTTGCAGGTATAGCCCAGCACAGGATGCTCACAACGCTTGCGGATTGCATCAATCACAAACGGTGGAGTTGCAAAATCCATATCGGCTACCCACATCGGAATAAGATCTTCCCTACCCCATATACTCTTCATTCCTTCAACTTTTTCAGCACTCGTTTCCCGACGGTCTATCAGTTCATCAAAATTATAATTCATGGTGATATTATGTTTTAATTAGCGAGTTTGTTCTAACACAAATTTAATCGAATATGTCGTGTAAAGAAAATATTTAAAGAAAAAGTTCATAAAACTATTGTTTTTTCAAGAAAAGTATTACATTTGCAACCGTAATGATAACAAAATAACAGAACAAAAATGAAAACATTTGCGACATACTTCTTCTTTTACTTTTTTTACTTTTACTTTAGCAATGAAGTGAAGCGGGAGTTCGCATATGTACGATAAACCAATGAATAAGTAAAAACAATATAACGAAATCCCGCTTCTGGAAAGAAACGGGATTTTTTATTTTAAACCAAGAGCAAATGAAAAAGATAGCAATACAAGGTGTTCCGGGCTCATACCACGACATTGCCGCCCACAAATATTTCAAGGATGAAGAAATAGAGTTAATCTGTTGCAATACATTCGAAGAAGTATTCGAGAACATGCGCAAGGACAGCAATGTAATTGGAACAGTTGCCATAGAAAATACAATTGCCGGAAGCCTGCTTCATAACTACGAATTACTCCGCGAAAGTGGAGCTACTATCATCGGAGAACACAAGCTTCGTATCAGCCACAACATCATGTGTCTGCCCGATGAAAGCTGGGAGGACCTGACAGAAGTAAACTCTCATCCGGTAGCCCTGGCACAATGCCGCGAATTTCTCCAGCACCATCAGGAACTGAAAGTTGTAGAAACCGATGATACTGCCGGAAGTGCCAAAAACATCCACGAAAAACAACTGAAAGGACATGCAGCCATCTGCTCCAAATATGCAGCAAGCATGTATGGAATGAAAATACTTCAGGAAGGAATTGAAACCAACAAACACAATTTTACACGCTTTCTTATAGTATGCGACCCGTGGATTGCCGACGACCTGAAAGACCGTTCGAAGGTAAACAAGGCAAACATCGTTTTCTCACTTCCACACAATGAAGGAAGTCTTTCGAAAGTTCTTTCCATTTTTTCATTCTACAACATAAACCTGACTAAGATACAATCATTGCCCATCATCGGACGCGAATGGGAATATATGTTCTACGTAGACGTGATGTTCAATGATTACCTGAGATATAAACAATCTATCGATGCGGTAACCCCGCTCACTAAAGCACTTAAAATTTTAGGAGAATATGCAGAAGGAGAATCAACATTATAATATACAGCCCGCCGACAGACTGGCTAGTGTCAGCGAATATTATTTCAGCCGTAAACTGAAAGAAGTGGCAAAGATGAACGCCGAAGGTAAGGATGTCATCAGCTGGGTATAGGAAGTCCGGACATGCCGCCATCGGAAGAAACCATCAATGTATTATGCGAAAATGCCCGCAAGGCAGATGCACACGGCTACCAGCCCACAGTAGGTATACCTGAACTGCGCAAGGCGATGGCCGACTGGTACAAACGCTGGTACAATGTCGATCTTGATCCTGCTACGGAAATACAGCCGCTCATCGGATCAAAGGAAGGTATCCTGCATGTCACACTGGCTCTCGTCAATCCGGGAGATCAGGTTCTGGTTCCTAATCCGGGATATCCTACCTACACTTCACTAAATAAAATATTAGGAAGTGAGATCGTCAATTATAACCTGAGGGAAGACAATCACTGGCAACCCGATTTTGATGAACTGGAGAAAATGGATTTGAGCCGTGTGAAAATTATGTGGACTAACTATCCCAACATGCCGACAGGAGCAAATGCCACCATGGAGTTGTACGAAAAGCTGGTCGACTTTGCCCGCCGCCACAACATCGTCATTGTAAACGACAACCCATACAGCTTCATTCTGAACCATAAGCCTATCAGTATCCTCAATGTTCCGGGAGCCAAAGAATGCTGTATCGAGTTCAACTCCATGAGTAAGAGCCACAACATGCCGGGCTGGCGTGTAGGTATGCTTGCCACCAACGCGACTTTTGTACAGTGGATTCTGAAAATAAAAAAGTAATATCGATTCGGGAACTTTCCGTCCCATGCAGCTCGCTGCCGCACAGGCATACCGCAACAGTGCAGAATGGCACGAAGAAGCAAACATCAACGTATACAGCCGCCGTCGTAAACTGGCGGAGGAAATCATGACTACACTGGGATGTACATTCGATTCTGATCAGGTAGGTATGTTCCTTTGGGGAAAAATTCCTGAGAGCTATACTGATGTAGAAGACCTGACAGAGAAAGTATTACACGAAGCACGGGTATTTATTACTCCGGGATTTATCTTCGGAAGCAACGGAAAACGGTATATCCGCATTTCTCTCTGTGCCAAGGAAGGAAAACTGGCTGAAGCCTTAAACGCATCAAAGCAATTTTCTAAAGAATAATAAATTAAAAAGACAAGATAATATGGAACTAAATTTGCAACCCATCGAACTGGAAGGTGTATCAAAAGAACGCCCTCTTATCATAGCAGGTCCTTGTAGTGCCGAAACAGAAGAGCAAGTTATCTCAACTGCTACCCAACTGGCCAATAAAGGTATCAAGATTTTCCGTGCCGGAATATGGAAACCACGTACCAAACCCGGAGGTTTCGAAGGTATCGGTGTGGATGGTCTTGCATGGATGAAACGAGTTAAACAAGAAACAGGCATGTACGTAGCAACCGAGGTTGCAACGGCAAAGCACGTATACGAATGTCTGAAAGCAGGTATCGACATCTTGTGGATCGGAGCACGTACCACTGCCAATCCGTTTGCCGTACAGGAAATAGCTGACGCACTGAAAGGAGTAGATATTCCTGTTTACGTAAAGAACCCTGTCAATCCGGATCTGGAATTATGGATCGGAGCTTTGGAACGCATCAACAACGCAGGATTGAAGCGTCTGGGAGCTATCCACCGCGGATTCTCGTCATACGATAAAAAGATTTACCGTAACTTGCCACAGTGGCATATTCCAATCGAACTGCGCCGCCGTATTCCTAACCTGCCTATCTTGTGCGACCCAAGCCATATCGGTGGAAAGCGTGAACTCATTGCACCGCTCTGCCAGCAGGCAATGGACCTGGGACTGGATGGATTGATTGTTGAATCTCACTGCAATCCAGATTGTGCATGGAGTGATGCGGCACAGCAAGTTACTCCAGATGTACTCGACTACATCCTGAATCTGCTGGTTATTCGTAAAGAGCATCAGTCAACAGAAAGCTTGCACGAACTTCGTCTGCAAATCGATGCGTGCGACAACGAACTGATGGAAATCTTAGCCAAACGTATGCGTGTATGCCGTGAAATAGGTACATTCAAGAAAGAGCATAACATGACTGTCCTTCAGACCGGACGTTACAACGAGATACTCGACAAGCGTGGTGCGCAAGGTACATTATGCGGAATGGATGCCGATTTTGTCAAACAAGTATTCGAAGCTATCCACGAAGAAAGCGTACGCCAGCAATTGGAAATCATTAATAAGTAAGTAAGTAAATAACAGACTTTTATAAGAATCTATGAGAATATTAATTTTGGGAGCCGGAAAAATGGGTTCCTTCTTTACCGATGTATTGAGTTTCGACCACGAAGTGGCAGTATTCGATGTGAACCCAAAGAAACTGCGCTTTATGTACAACTGCTGTCGGTTTACCAATACTCAAGAAATAGAAGAATTCAAACCCGAACTGGTTATTAATGCAGCAACGGTAAAATATACTCTTGATGCATTCAATCAGGTTTTGCCCATTCTCCCGAAAGATTGTATCATAAGCGATATAGCTTCTGTAAAAACCGGACTGAAAGAATTTTACGAAAATTGTGGATTCCGCTATGTATCTACTCACCCGATGTTTGGTCCTACGTTTGCCAACCTTGACAAGCTAAGTACGGAGAATGCCATCATCATCAAGGAAGGCGACCATCTGGGAAAAATTTTCTTCAAAGATCTGTATCAAAGACTGGGACTTAACATCTTCGAATATACATTCGAGGAACACGATGAAACAGTAGCTTACTCGCTGTCTATCCCCTTTGTTTCTACGTTTGCCTTCGCTGCGGTAATGAAACATCAGGATGCTCCGGGAACAACATTCAAACGGCATATGGCAATAGCCAAAGGAGTGATGGGCGAAGATGATTTTCTGTTGCAGGAAATCTTGTTCAACCCACGTACTCCGGCACATGTAGAAGGTATTCGTACAGAACTCAACGAGCTGTTGGATATCATCAACAAAAAAGATGCTGAAAGAATGCGTGCCTATCTTACAAAGATTCGCGAGCATATCAAATAATATAGATGATTTCCAAACGGAAACATGGGATGACTTTACTTACAGTTTATAAGTTGACATTCTAAAAGTCCCTCTGTACGCTGATATTGTAACAAATTAAGGCTGAAAACAGAGGGACTTTTCTTTTAAGGTTTCGATTTATCAGATTTTCCAGGCCTAAACCTTACGTTTACAACGACCTGTTTTCTTCATAAAATCAATACCAGCTTTCACAAAAAAACATCAGCATATTATCAGCAATTCTTCCTGATATTTTTTTTAAATTTGTACAAAAAAGCAAGATAAACATCAGCTAGATTTAAAACAAAGAAATACGGAAACAGCTGCACAATCCATAAAAAAAGCGGTCAGACCATTTGTCACAGTCCGACCGCTCTATACTTAGAAAGAATTTAATACGCTATCAGAAGCGATAACCCACAGTTATCATAAAAGCCAGGTTTTTATTATTTTCCTGTGTCAGGCTTTTCTTAAACATGTTAGTAAAACCATACTGGCCTGTCAGATTCAGCAAATATTTATATCCCAGTTCAAAACCTACTCCATACTGCAAACCTACAGCACAACGGTTCATCAATGCTTCGTCAGCTCCATCTATCTTCTTAAACAGTTTAGTTCCAACTTCAGCACCTCCTGATTCCACAGTCGCTTTTCCGCCCAAACCAAATCCTACATAAGGACCGGCATTTACAACAAACGTATTACCTTCGCTGATAGGTAATTTTATAGCAGCCAATAAAGGAATATCCAGATAAACAGGATTAATTTTCGCATCAACACCTTTCTCAGATCCTTTACAACCTTTGCTTGTAAAATTCAAACCGGTCTGGAAGGCCCACATATCAGTAATGGCATAATCCATTCCTACTCCTACCGAATAGCCAATCTTCAAGTCTGCATCACTATTGGTGATGTTTGCCATAGACATACCTGCATGTACATCAAATTTCGCCTGAGAAAAACCGGCAAGTGTACACAATCCTAAAACAACAGTTAATAATAACTTCTTCATAACTGATATTGTTTTTATAAGGTTCTCGTCCCCAAAGAATCTTAGTTTTTGTTTCCGAAGTGCAGGGACTGCTCTTTACAGGCACACTTCTGTTTGTTTTGTATCTATTAGCAAAGATAATCAATTCTTTCAATATAACAAATTTAAAGGAGAAGAACACAATATTGAACACATCAGTCTGTTCATAAAAAAATCCGTCCGGATTCCTCCGAACGGATTTCTTAACTTAATAAATATTTTACAACTTAATTTTTTTCTTAACAGCCTTCGATTCATTATGCAGACGGTCGAGTGCAGTCACTACATAGCGGTACTTAGTCTTTCCGTTTTCATAAGGAAGTTTATAGAAAGTATTGGTAGTGATTTCAACAATATGAGAAGGATCATTCAGATTAACCTTTTCATCGTTATTGAAGCGATATACTACATAACGCACAGCCTTGTCCATTTCATCTTTCGCCTTAGGAGCTGTCCAGAACAAAATATATCCGTCGGCAGTCCACACCGGTTTCAGTTTTTTCACTTTACCCGGAGCCTCTTTATCGATAAAAGGAGAAGCCGGAATCAAAGTTGGATATTTGTGGTAGACATTTGCCAGAACCTCACGATAGTTGCCTTTATTTTCTACTACTGCAGCAGCATACCACTGACAGCTTCCCTGTACGGTTGGAAGCATACGCTGCAAGTTATATTTGGCAAGCATCTGGTGCTGTCCGGATTTTTCAGATCTGGCTTTGTTACAGTACGAACTACGTCTTGTCCGATAAACAGTGGACGTGCGGCAGAATGACGCGCCCACCAGCGGATCAGTTTATCATAATCTGCTGCCGGATGACCGATTTCCCAATAGATCTGAGGGATATTATAATCTACCCAGCCATTGTTGACCCAAAGCAGTACATCGGCATACAAGTCATCGTAATTCTGAAGTCCGTTTGTATCGCTGCCATTCGGATCTGATTTTCTGTTACGATAGATACCGAAGGGAGAAACACCAAACTTAACCCATGGCTTACAACTGCGTACAGTTTCGTGAATTTCTTTTATCAAGACATTGACATTATCTCTACGCCAGTCGGCCTTGTTGGTAAATCCGCGACCATAAGCAGCAAAGCTGATGTTGTCTGGAAATTCTTCTTCCGGATTCGGATACGGATAAAAATAATCATCCATGTGAATAGCGTCAATATCGTAACGAGAAACGATATCTCTTACAATCTTGCAGATATAAGCTCTCGATTCAGGATATCCGGGATCGAAATACAGCTGTCCGCCGTAACGTACAAACAAATTAGGGTATTTATTATAAGGATGCATAGGCGACAATGCCGTAGTTCCCTTGGTCTGTGCACGATAAGGATTTATCCATGCATGAAGTTCCATGCCACGCTTATGACATTCTTCCACCATGAAACGAAGCGGATCCCAGCCTGGCTGAGGAGCTTTTCCCTGCAATCCGGTAAGGAAACGGCTCCAGGGTTCATAGGTCGACGCATAAAGAGCATCACATTCGGCACGAACCTGAAATATAATCGCATTGATACCCGCACCTTTCAGGTTATCCAACTGACGGATCAGAGTCGCTTTCATCTGTTCTGTGGGCATACCTTGAAACTGACCGTTCACACATTGTATCCACGCACCGCGGAATTCACGCTTTGGATGCATTGTCTGTGCCTTAACACTTCCGGCAACAAATAAAAGCATTGCCAGCCAAATCAATAAAACTTTTGATTTCATATTTTTTATACATTATAATCGAGAGGGCAAAGATAAGGAAAAAATAATCAATAACTTACTTTTTCCTCGAATCGATAAAAGAATAAAGCAATGAGGACCTGTTTTACACATGTGAAAGCAATAAGCAGAGTTTTTTCCAAAATTGAAGCTATTAACACTCCTTATTTATCTTTTGTTTCACGATATGCATAAAATTCACTATTTTTGTCTATCAAAAACCAAACGAATCCAAGCATGTCTGACAGTAAATATATATCTATAAAAGGCGCGAAGGTAAACAACCTGAAAAATATAGACGTTGATATTCCACGTAATAAACTAGTAGTCATTACGGGGTTGTCCGGTTCCGGAAAATCCTCACTGGCATTCGACACATTGTATGCCGAAGGACAGCGTCGCTATGTGGAAAGCCTTTCATCGTATGCACGCCAGTTCCTGGGACGAATGAGCAAACCTGAATGTGATTTCATCAAAGGTATTCCTCCTGCCATTGCTATCGAACAGAAAGTAATCAGCCGGAATCCGCGTTCTACTGTAGGTACATCGACTGAGATATACGAATATCTGCGTCTGCTGTTTGCACGTGTCGGCAAAACTTATTCGCCGATAAGCGGTCAGCTTGTAAAAAAAGACAGCCCCGAAGATATTGTAAACTGCATGCTCTCATATCCGAAAGGTACACGCTATACGGTACAGACTCCTATCATTCCCCGAGAAGGACGCAGTGAAGCCGAACAGATAGAAATGGATATGAAACAAGGATTCACCCGTCTGGAAGTAAACGGTGAAATGGTTCGTATGGAGGATTATCAATATAATCCTGCCGATACGATATACCTGCTGGTGGACCGTATGAGCTGCGATGATACAAAAGATGCAATCAGCCGCTTGACCGATTCAGCAGAAACAGCTATGTACGAGGGTGACGGAGCTTGTCTGCTGCGCTTTTACCTGCCCGACGGAAGTACCAAACTACATGCCTTCAGTACAAAATTCGAGGCAGACGGTATTAAGTTTGAAGAGCCCAGCGACCAGATGTTTTCGTTCAACTCTCCTATCGGCGCATGCCCTACGTGTGAAGGTTTCGGAAAGATTATCGGTATAGACGAGCATCTTGTCGTACCCAACCGTGCATTGAGTGTTTACGACGGTGCTGTGATGTGCTGGAGAGGAGAAAAAATGAGCGAATGGCTCACCGAATTCCTGCGCGAAGCTCCGGCGCACGATTTTCCTATATTCGAGCCTTACTATAACCTGACTCAGGCACAGAAGGATTATTTATGGCACGGACCGCGTGACAAAGTCTGCATCGATTCGTTCTTCAAGATGCTGGAAGAAAATCAGTATAAGATACAGTACCGCGTAATGTTAGCCCGTTACCGTGGTAAGACAACTTGTCCGGAGTGTCATGGCAGCCGTTTGAAGAAAGAAGCGCTTTATGTCAAAGTGGGAGGACGCACCATTGCAGAACTGGTAGAGATGCCGGTTTATCAGTTGAAAGAATTTTTCCGTACCTTGCAGCTCGACGAACATGACAAGATGATAGCCCAACGCTTGCTGAATGAAATCAATAACCGATTGACCTTCCTGCTCGACGTCGAACTTGGATATCTTACATTAAACCGACTCAGCAACTCACTTTCCGGGGGAGAAAGTCAGCGAATCAATCTGGCAACCTCACTGGGAAGCAGTCTGGTAGGTTCACTTTATGTTTTGGACGAACCTAGTATCGGACTTCACAGCCGAGATACAGACAAGCTTATCAAAGTACTCCGCCAGTTGCAACAGCTGGGCAATACGGTTGTAGTGGTAGAGCATGATGAAGAAATCATCCGTGCTGCGACTATATTATAGATATCGGCCCTAAAGCCGGACGTCTGGGAGGAGAAATTGTTTATGAAGGAGATATGAAAGACCTGCATCCCGGAAGCAACAGCTATACTGTAAAATATCTGCTGGGAGAAGAAATCATCGAACGACCACAGACACATCGTTCGTGGAATAATTATATAGAAATAAAAGGAGCCAGAGAAAACAACCTGAAGGGAATCGATGTACGCTTTCCGCTTAACGTAATGACGGTAGTGACCGGAGTAAGTGGTTCAGGAAAAAGTACGTTAGTGCGCGACATCTTTTATAAGGCACTGAAGCGTGAGTATAGTGAAGGCAGCGACCGTCCGGGAGAATTTATTTCACTGGAAGGTGATATCCAGATGATGAAGGACATAGAGTTTGTCGACCAAAACCCGATAGGCAAATCTTCACGCAGTAATCCTGTCACCTACATCAAGGCATACGACGAAATAAGAAAACTGTTTGCCGACCAGCCTTTGGCCAAACAAATGGGGTACTCGGCAGGGTATTTCTCGTTCAATACCGAAGGAGGACGTTGTGAAGAATGTAAAGGAGAAGGTACTGTAACGGTAGAAATGCAATTCATGGCCGATCTGGTACTGGAATGTGAATCATGTCATGGAAAACGTTTTAAGAGTGATACCCTGGAAGTACGTTACGAAGGGAAAAACATCTATGACATACTGGAAATGACAGTCAACCAGGCTATCGAATTTTTCGATGAACACAAGCAGAAGAAAATAGTAAAAAAACTGCTGCCGCTACAAGAAGTTGGACTCGGATATATCAAGCTGGGACAATCATCCTCTACCCTTTCGGAGGAGAAAACCAGCGTGTCAAACTGGCATACTTCCTGAGTATCGAAAAATCTCAGCCAACTATTTTTGTATTCGACGAACCGACAACAGGATTACATTTCCACGACATAAAGAAACTGCTAGAGGCATTCAACTCGTTAATAGCACGAGGACATACGGTTGTCATAATCGAACATAACATGGACGTTATCAAATGCGCCGATTATGTCATAGACCTCGGTCCGGAAGGTGGAGATATGGGCGGTAATCTCGTAGTATGCGGCACCCCCGAAGAAGTAGCTCATTGCGGAGCATCATATACAGGGCAGTATCTGTTAGAAAAGATACAAATTTAGCCATACACATACAGAAAGAAGTATATAGAGTAATTTTGATGTTTTTTTGTTAAGGTTCAGTAAACAATATTCCTCACTATATTGTTTAATTAATTATTTATTTTAATCAAAAAAGAGAGATTTTATGAAAAAAAAGTTGTTTTTACTCTGTACTTGCTTCTTCGCCTACATCAGCATAGCGATGGCACAGGTATCGAAGGTGACAGGTGTTGTCATCTCAGAAGAAGACAATCTTCCTATCGTAGGAGCTTCTGTCCTAATAAAAGGGACTAATACAGGAACCGTGACCGATATCGATGGGAAATTTACACTTGGCAACATTCCGGCAAATGCAAAGAAAGTGATAATTTCTTTCATCGGTATGCAAAGTCGCGAATTAGACATTAAACCGGAATTAAATGTAATCCTAAAATCGGATACAGAAGTTCTGGATGAAGTGGTGGTTACCGGTTATGGAGTAACAAAGAAAAGTACATTTACGGGAGCAGCCAATGTAGCAGGTTCTACTACACTTGAATCACGCACCGATGCAAACTTCATGAAAGCGCTCGAAGGAAGTATGCCGGGTGTGCAAATGAATAATTCAACAAGTATGCCGGGTGCTCAAGCTAACGTGTATATCCGAGGAGAAAGTTCTGTTAATTCGGGTACACAACCGTTGTATATCATAGACGGTATGCCTATGAACTCGGATACTGATGCTGAAACAGCAAGTTACAACCGTGCATTCAATCCACTGGCAAACATTAACACGGCAGATATCGAATCGGTAACTGTTCTGAAAGATGCCAATGCTACTGCTATCTACGGTTCGCGTGCCGCCAATGGTGTAATCGTAATCACAACCAAAAAAGGACAGGAAGGAGCTATGCATATAGACTTGGATATCAAACAAGGCTTTACAAACATTGCTCCAAATAATTTTTCTTTCTGTAATGCACAACAGACAGCCGACTTGTTTGCACGTGGTCTGGTAAACAGTGATCCGGAAAAGTACACCTACGAATCGGCTATGGCAAAAATAAAATCAGACTATAACTGGGACGGTACACAAAACTACGATTGGCTGGATGCTATTACCCGTACCGGTTATTATCAGGATTATAACATCAGCTTCAGCGGAGGAAATGGCAAGACTCGCTATTATGCCAGTCTGGGATACCTGAATCAGGAAGGTGTTGCCATCAACAGCGATATGAAACGTTACTCTGCCCGCCTCAACCTGGAAACATCTTACAAATGGTTCAACTTCGGATTTAACACATCATTTGCTCTGGCAGATATGGATGCATTCTCTCAATCTACCGGAGGATCTTATTCGAACCCGTTTGTCAGTGCTACACTGAAAGCAACTCCACTCGATCCTTTTTACAACGAAGATGGAAGTTATAATACAAGCATTTCATACAACCCATTGGCTGTTTACGATAAAGAGGCCGGAGATATTTATAATACCAAAACTACCACAATCAATTTAAATCCCTATTTCGCCATTAATTTTGGAAAAGGTTTTATTCTAAAAACCTCATTAGGTATCAACTCTTACGGCACACGCAATATGACTTCTGGAGCTGGTACAACAATCAGGGAGCAAGCGACAATGGTCGTGGTACGCAGTATAATTCGAATACCACAACGATAACATGGACAAACACATTGAACTGGCTTTATACGTTCAATGAAAAACATAATGTTTCTGTCATGCTGGGACAAGAAGCACAATGGAAAAACTACTGGAACGAAGAGTATGCCGGTATCAACTTTCCATTGATGGGCTACCGTGAACTGAATATGGCAGGTTCTTCTTATGGAATTCCTTCATACAAAACACGTAAAGCACGTCTGGCTTCCTTCTTCCTCAATACAAGCTACGACTATCAAGGCAAGTACTACGGACAGGTCAGCTACCGCCGCGACGGTTCTTCTGTATTCGGAAACAACAACCGATGGGGTAATTTCTGGTCTGTAGGAGGAAAATGGAGAATCTCGGAAGAAGAATTCCTCAAAGACAACGACGTATTTACCAACTTAGCAATCAGAGCCAGCTACGGAACTGTAGGAAATCAGGATATAGACTGGTATGCATCACGCGGATTCTATAAGGCTGGATACAATTATAACAACGAACCCGGTATCGCTCCTGAGTCGTTAAATCTTCCTGACTTGGGATGGGAAACAAGCAAGAAGCTGAACATCGGTCTTGATATTACACTGATCAGAAAATGGAATCTGACTGTTGACTTCTATAATGAAGCTACATCAGACATGTTGTTTGAACTTCCTATATCTAAAGTTACAGGACTGGATAAAGTATACCAGAATATCGGTTCTATGCGCAACAGAGGTGTGGAAATCGGCTTAAACGGTACTATCTTACAGACAAAGGGATGGACATGGACTGCTTATGCCAATGTTACATTCAACCAAAACCGTGTCACAGAACTGTCAGACGGAAAACCTGTTGAAGATACTTATACTATCATACAGGAGGGATATCCTCTACGACAATTCTATATGGTAGAATATGCTGGTGTAGATCCAGATACAGGCAATCCGTTATGGTATAAAAATGCTACTGGAGATGAAACAACAACCAACTGGAATGAATGTGCCAAAAGATATCTTGGATCGGCTGATCCGAAAGCTTATGGTGGTTTCGGTACACGTCTTCAGTGGAAGAACTTCGACTTCTCTGCTGACTTCAATTACCGACTGGGAGGAAAAGTTTATGCATCATCAAACCGTTTCTACCTTTCGGCCGGAAGTCAGGGTAATATAACTCCTGCAACTTATTTATATGAAAATGCATGGACAGAAGAAAACCGGTATACAGATGTACCTAAGTATGTATACGGAAACACATCGGGAGAAAACAACCATTCTTCACGATTCCTTTACAGCGGCAATTTCCTCCGTGTAAAGAACCTGCAATTAGGATATACTTTGCCGAAACATCTTTTGAAGAAAATACTGATAGACAATATGCGTATCTATATATCAGCAGACAATATCTATACTTTCAAGGCAAAAGATTTTGTAGGATATGATCCTGAAACATACACCAACGGATTGATAGCCTTCCAGTATCCTTCCACACGGACATTCCTGGCAGGTATTACACTTGGTTTCTAACAATTATGTTTAACGCATCAATATTGAAAATTAAATATGAAGAAATTTATATCTCGACTACTTATTTGTACAGCCTTGACAGGTTGTCTTGCTTCCTGCAATAATTTCTTCGATACAGAATATAATGAAGGAATAGATGTAGACAACGGACTTACCAGCGTAGACAATATAAAATATGCCCTAAATGGAACTTATTATCAGTTATTCAGATTCTATTTTGCCGGAAACTATTCACTGACTATTGGCGATATGGCTGGTGACATGGCATACCTGAATGGCTCGGCTAATCACTGGACCACCATCAACCATTATAGCGTAACTGCAGATGATTCTTACCTCAGCAGCATATGGGAATACGGATATAAGGTTGTAGACAACTCTGCACGTATCATTAAAGCCGGAAAAGAACTTGAAAGTACTACCGCCGATTCGGACAAGGCAGCACTTAAACAATATCTGGCAGAAGCATACGGATTAAGAGGATATGCAATGCTGGCTATGACCAACATCTTCGGCAAGCAGATCAAAGTCAACGAAACAACAGACAACAGCGATGCACCGGGTATCGTTATCATTGATGAACCGATTCAAGCTTTCGAAGAAGTCAGCCGTTCTACAGTTGGAGCATGCTATAAAGCCATACTGGAAGATTTCAACAATGCACTGACTTGCTATAAAGAAAGCGGAACCGACGGCAGAGAAACAAATTCATATTTATCGGTTGCTGCGATAGAAGGCTTAATGGCACGTACATATTTATATCTGGAAGATTTCGAAAATGCAGCAAAGTATGCCCAATATGCTCTTGAACACTCGAACAAGAAAGTTGAAGCCTACACCGAAGACAGTTACAAAAAATTGTACACAGGAGGCGACAGTAATACAGAAAGTATCTTCCGTCTGGCAATTGACGTAAACAACAGCTGGTCGGCCAACTCTTGTGGTAACGTATGGACTACGTATGGAGGACTTCCCAGCCAGCGTATGAGAAACTTAATAGCTGATACAGACTGTAGAGGCAGCCTCTACCTGCCGACAATCAAAAAAGGCTCGTACACACAAATGCAATATGGAGGAAAGTTCTGGTATGGAGGAGGAAATACTGCATATGCAACCAACTATATCGTTAATGCTCCCGAAATGGAACTAATCATTGCAGAAGCAAAGTTACGAGCAGCACAACCAGACTTAAACGGTGCTAAAGAAGCTCTGCTGACTGTAGCCAAGAGAAATTCAAACATTACCAGTACCGACGATTTAGGAAATACCAAAGAAGAAGTATTTGCATTCCTGAAAGACGAACGTGCACGTGAATTGTTCCAAGTAAGGTTTTCGTTTTTATGACTTGCGACGCTGGGGTGAAAAAGCCGATGTATATGCCAACGTCGAAGATCAAGTATCGTATAAATACACAAACTACGATATATCTCAGTTCTGTTATCCAATTCCAAATGATGAAATCAATGCAGGATTTGGTATAGAACAAACTCCAAACTGGAACAATTATCTGCCTAAATAAATCTAATTTCGGCAAAGCTTATAGGTCAGCCCACAAATACAATCCGTTTTAATGAACAAACTGAGTTTCAATCCCCAAACTCTCCCGTTCATTAAAACGGATTTTTATTTTTAGCCTCAACAGAAATTGAGTCAATTTTTCCCAGATTTTTTATCCCCTTATTATAAATTCTTTTACCTTTGCAATCAAAGGGTTAGTCAACACACAAATAATACTATAAAAACATGAACAAAAAAATTAAAGCACTTGTGGGGTTAGGTATGCTTTTATTTACCGCTCCTGTTATGGGACAACAATTTCCTTATCAAAACACCAGTCTTACTCCTGAACAACGGGCATCCGATTTACTTGAACGGTTGACCCTGGAAGAAAAAGTTTCTCTTATGCAAAATGCTTCTCCTGCTATTCCACGACTAGGTATCAAAGCCTACGACTGGTGGAACGAAGCTCTTCATGGAGTAGGCCGAGCTGGAATTGCCACTGTATTTCCTCAAACAATCGGTATGGCTGCATCGTTCGATGATGAATTGATTTACAAAGTCTTTACAGCCGTTTCCGATGAAGCCAGAGCCAAATATACAGAATTCAGTAAATCGGGTAACCTGAAACGCTATCAGGGACTGACATTCTGGACTCCCAATATCAACATATTCCGCGATCCTCGCTGGGGAAGAGGACAGGAAACTTACGGAGAAGATCCTTATCTCACTTCACGAATGGGGGTTGCCGTAGTTCAAGGTCTGCAAGGTCCGGATAATATGAAATATGACAAACTTCATGCATGCGCCAAGCATTATGCCGTTCATTCAGGCCCCGAATGGAACCGACACAGTTTCAATGCCGAAAACATTGCTCCACGTGACTTGTGGGAAACTTACCTGCCGGCTTTCAAAGCACTGGTTCAGGAAGCTGATGTAAAAGAAGTGATGTGTGCCTACAATCGTTTCGAAGGTGAACCTTGCTGCGGAAGCAACCGTTTGCTGATGCAAATCCTGCGTGATGAATGGAAATACAAAGGTATAGTAGTATCCGACTGCGGTGCTATCAGTGACTTCTGGCGCAAAGGCGATCATGAAACGCATCCCGATAAAGAAACGGCCAGTGCAGGAGCTGTATTGAGTGTACAGATCTGGAATGTGGAAATAATTACAAATCACTTCCGGAAGCTGTACAAAAAGGACTGATAGACGAAAAACAAATTGACATTTCTGTAAACGTCTGCTGACAGCTCGTTTCGAATTAGGCGAAATGGACGAACATGTCTGCTGGGACAGTATTCCATATTCTGTAGTCGACAGCAAAGCACATAAAGACTTAGCACTGGAAATTGCACGAAAAAGCATTGTCCTCCTGCAAAATCGGAATAATATCCTGCCGTTGAAAGAAGACATGAAAATCGCTTTGATCGGTCCTAATGCCAACGACTCTGTCATGCAATGGGGTAACTACAATGGTTTTCCTTCCCATACCTCTACCTTGTACGAAGCTTTGAAAGAACGTATTCCGGCAAATCAGCTGATTTACGACTTCGGATGTGACCGTACTTCTGGTATCAGTTTGGAAAGTGTATTCAGCCAATGTAGCATCGATGGGAAACCTGGATTCCGCTCTACCTATTGGAACAACATCAAGATGGAAGGCAAACCTGCTACCGTCACCCATACCAGTACTCCTTTCAAGTTTACCACATTAGGAGCAACAGTATTTGCAGCAGGAGTAAATATTCAAGATTTCTCTGCAAGCTACGAATCGGTATTTACCGCACCCGAAACAGAGGATATCAATTTCCACTTCGAGGCAGCAGGCATAATCCGCCTGAGCATAGATGGAAAAGAAGTAGCCAGCGGAAAATATCTGAAAAACAATATGAATCTGTATACGCTGAAAGCTGAAAAAGGAAAAACATACAACATTAAAATAGACTTTATCTTCTACAGCAAAGACAGAGCAGCCCAACTGAATTTTGATATGGGACGCAATGTTCCTGTAAACCTGCAAGCTTCCATCGACAAAGTAAAAGCAGCCGATGTCATTGTCTTTGCAGGAGGTATTTCACCTTCTCTTGAAGGAGAAGAAATGCCAGTAAATGCAGAAGGTTTCAAAGGCGGCGACCGCACAACAATCGAACTTCCTGCTATTCAGCGACGATTGATAAGTGAATTGAAAAAATTAGGCAAGCCGATTATCTTTGTCAACTATTCAGGCTCGGCTGTCGGACTGGAACCCGAAAGCAAGATTTGCGATGCCATTCTTCAGGCATGGTATCCTGGTCAGGCTGGAGGAACAGCTGTTGCCGATGTTTTATTTGGCGACTACAATCCTTCGGGTAAACTTCCGGTCACTTTTTATAAGCATACCGACCAGCTTCCTGACTTTCAAGACTACTCGATGAAGGGACGTACCTACCGTTATATGACAGAAAGTCCTTTATACAGCTTCGGTCACGGATTGAGTTACACCAACTTTACATACGGTCCAGCTACATTAAGTCAGCAAACAATCAGCCAAGGTAAAGAAGTAACACTCACAATCCCCGTACAAAATACCGGAAATTATGACGGAGAAGAAGTGGTGCAAGTATATTTAAGTTGCCCGGGAGATAAAGAAGGTCCTTCACATACACTCCGCGCCTTCAAACGCGTCCACATTGCAAAAGGACAGCGCGCAAATGTTTCTTTCACCCTCGACAGTGAAACATTCCAATGGTTTGATACAAACACCAACACCATGCGTATGGTAGAAGGTAATTATGAACTGCTTTACGGAGGTACTTCACGTATAGATCAATTACAGAAAATATCTATTAGCGTAACAGACTAAAAGACATATCATTTGAGTAAAAATCATCTCGAAGGGTAATATCCGGATACGTTAAATCATTTTACTAGAAATAACTGAGTAAATGATTTAATATATCGGATATATACTGATTATATGAAGAAAATACCAATTCATGAGTAGTGGAAAATAGAACATTTTCTATCTTTGTAGAAACAAAAACATCATGCAAATCAATAGAATACTAACAAAAACATTCCTTATCTGTCTGATTTATTGCTTGTCTATACTTCCGGCAAGTGCCCAGACTAGTGTCTTATTTTCTACCGACAATCAAATATCAAGCAGCCTGATCAATGATATTTATCAAGACCAGAAAGGTTTTATCTGGATTGCTACAGAATATGGATTGAATTTATTTGACGGAAATAAGTTTGTAACCTTCCACCACATAGAAAATGATTCTACCTCACTTCGTAACGATTATGTATTTTCAGTCTTCGAGGATAGCAAAAACAATCTTTGGGTAGCTTCATTGGGCGGGCTGATGAAGTACAATCATAATACCAATTCATTTACAGAAGTACCACTATACATAAATTCTACCCAGGTTACTACCATACACACTGTTCAAATTATCGAACGCAAGAATGGAGAAATATGGGTTGCATCTTCTGGAGGAGGTATATTCAAAGCCAACGCAGAAGCAGAACGTTGCGACTGTGTAATGGATTTCTATAAAATGGGTATGCTGCATCTGACTTCTATGTTAGAAGATAACGAAGGGAACTTATGGATGGGAGCAGAAAATGACGGATTGATTTGCTATAACCCTGAAACAAAAGCTGTCCAAACTTTCCGTACTCCTTTTATCAGTGAAAACAACATATCCGATCTGGCTAAAGGAAACAGTGGAAACATTTATATCGGCACATTGACTGGAGGTCTTAATATATACAATGCAAGTAGCAAAAGTTTTACACAAGTTCCTTACAAAGGAAGAAACAACTTGCAAATCAAGACACTGAAATTTATAAATAATCAACTATATATTGGAACCGACGGAGAAGGACTAAAAGTGTATTCATTGAAAGACAAAGAGATTCAAGACCACCCTCTTGAAAACGCTCCGATAAATATTAACGACGGTAAGGTACACTCTATCCTAATGGATCGGGACAAAAATCTTTGGCTTGGTCTGTTCCAGCGGGGAATTGCTTTCATCCCCACCAAACGTAACCCTTTTCTTTACCACGGACAAAAACAAATACACGATAACCCCATCGGTCATAACTGTGTTATGTCTGTATTCCAAAACAGCAAGAAAGAACTGTTTGTCGGAACAGACAATGACGGATTGTATGTCTTGGATAAGAATTTCAATCAGATAAACCACTTTACTCCCGAAGGAAGTCCAAATAGCGTTGCCAATACGATACTAAGTATCTTCGAAGATTCAAACAATGAACTTTGGCTTGGTTCATACACAAAAGGAGTTGCACGGTGTAACCCTGCAACCGGATTCTGTGAATTTATTCCAGAACTGATAAATGAACGTATCTTTTCTATCACCGAAGATCATAATCACAACTTATACTTCAGCACTTATGGTTCTGGATTTTATGTATATAATAAGACCAACAAACTATTGAAGCGTTATAACAGTACAGAAGAAAGTACCGGAATAAGGACTAAGGATGAACTTCCCAATAACTGGATAAATTCTTTGTATTGTGATAAGGAAGGTATGATCTGGATCGGACATTTTAAGGGTATCAGTTGTTTTAATCCACAAACAGAAAGCTTCATCAACTACACATCCAATAACTATATCATAACAAGATGCATCGGTTATGCCATAACTGAAAGCCACGACGGAACGATATGGGCAGGAACATCAAATGGTTTATATTCGTTTGACCGGAAAACTAAAACAATAAAACGCTATACACAGCAAGATGGACTGAGTAACAACATTATTTGCGGTGTATGCGAAGATAATAATCATAATATCTGGGTAAGCACATTCAACGGAATCAGCTGTCTGAATAGAAAAGAACAAAGTTTTACCACTTACTTTTCAGGCGACGGACTACAAGGAAATGAATTTACAAGAGGAGCTTTCTATCGTTCAGTAAGCGGTGAAATTTTCTTCGGAGGAGTAAATGGAATCACCAGCTTTATGCCGGAAAAAATAGCAAACAATACTCCTACTCCCTCTATTACAATTACTGAATTTATCGTTGCTGGAAAATCAGTAAATACCAATACACTGTCAGGAGGAGAACCTATTACCCAAAAAGCTGTGATAGAATCGGACAAGTTCCGGCTAAACTATAAAGATAATACATTCAGCATATCGTTTTCTACATTACAGTTTGACAACGTACGTCAGGTTATCTATAAATATCGTATCAAGGAGCTGGATGAAGAATGGTTGTCAACAGCACCCGGAGTCAATACAGTGACATACAACAACCTGCCTCACGGGAAATATACATTCCAGGTATATGCTATCAATCATGGTTACAATTCACCTACCCGCAGTATCGAAATCATCATCACTCCGCCTTGGTTCCAATCATGGTGGGCATATATTATATATGCCATACTGACTATTTTCATCATACTGGCTATCATCGGAAACTTGCGTACACGCTTCGAACGCCGTAAAGAAATGGTAGAACGTAAGCATGCCGAAGAAATAAGCGAGGCTAAACTACAGTTTTTTATCAATATATCACATGAAATTCGTACTCCTCTCACGTTGATTATAAATCCGCTTGAAAAGCTGATAGCCAACTGTCATGACTCAGAACTAGAAAAGAGTTATATGATGATTTACCGTAACTCACAGCGTATTCTTCGATTAATCAACCAATTGATGGATATTCGTAAAATAGATAAAGGACAGATGAATCTGAAGCTAAGAGAAACAGACCTGGTCGGATTCATTGATGATGTAGTAACTACATTCAGTTACCTTGCACAAAACAAACATATCACACTTACTTTCCAACATCAGGACAATCGGTTAAGTGCATGGCTTGACCTGCATAACTTCGACAAAGTACTGATGAATCTGCTTTCGAATGCCTTCAAGTATACTCCCGAAGGAGGAAATGTTACGATTTCACTCACTACAGGAGAAGATGAAGAAGCACATCTTCCGCTTAAGAAATATATAGAAATTAAAGTAAGCGACACAGGAATAGGCCTGGATGACCAGCAGATAGAACGCATATTCGACCGATTTTACCAAATCAACAATGATATTACACGCAATCAGGCCGGAACCGGAGTAGGACTCCACTTAACCCGGTCACTGGTAGAGCTTCATCATGGTACAATCATTGCCCGTAACCGTACAGATGTACAAGGCAGCGAATTTATTATCCGCATTCCACAAGGTAGTGACCATTTGAAAATGGAAGAACTGGAACAACCAGATACAACTACCTCAGAGAATAATCCAACGATTACTACTACCACAACATCTGAACAGCCAGTTAAAACAACAGAAGAAACAGAAACTGAAAAGAAAATCAAATCAAAAAGCAACTTCCACATTCTGATAGCTGATGATGAAAAAGAGATTCTGAACTATCTGAAAAATGAATTGTCGGCAGACTATAAAATTCATACTTGCAACAATGGACGTGAAGCCTACGAATATCTGCTAAACAATCCAACGGACTTGCTCATAAGTGATGTAATGATGCCTGAAATGGATGGTATGACATTATGCAAAAAGATCAAGCAAAATGCCAATATCAACCATATCCCTGTGATTTTACTGACAGCTAAAGGACGTCCGGAAGAACAGGTAGAAGGTATCGAAATCGGAGCTGACAGTTATCTGATCAAACCGTTCAATATAGAAGTATTGAAGAGTACGATTGGCAATCTGCTTTCGAACCGACGACTGTTGAAGAATAAGTTCAGCGGAGCTCAGGAGCAAAGCGACAAAGTTCAGAATATCCAACTGAAATCGGCAGATGAAGTATTGATGAACAAAATAATGAAAGTCATCAATGAAAATCTGTCAGAGCCTACCCTGAACGTAGAAATGCTAGCGAACAGTGTAGGATTAAGCCGCGTGCACCTGCATCGTAAGCTGAAGGAACTCACCAATTTATCTTCAAGAGATTTCATACGCAACATACGTATGCAACAGGCAGCCAAGCTACTGAAAGAGAAGAAACTGACGATTTCTGAAGTAGCCTATGCTGTAGGCTATAACAACCTGTCGCATTTTTCGAATACATTCAAAGAATATTTTGGATTATCCCCTAAAGAATACATGCAAAACGCTCATGAAGAAAATGCTACAGAGAATGACATAATAGAAGAATAAATCATCAGCCACATCGAAAATCAGATAATATTACAAAAAAGAAAACTCCAGCATATCGTTCTAAAAACATGCTGGAGTTTTCTTTTTTTCTGTACAAACTTCTTTATTCTTCGTACAAACCTTTTTACCTTTTCGTACAAACTATTTCAACTTTTGTACAAAAAACAGACCTAATCCGCTGTTATTATCAGGAAAAGCAGAAGGACTATATTTCAGCTCATTCCTTTCTTGGCAATATATCTGCCCCTGGACATTCAAAATTCGTAATAGGCAAATGTACCTTTTTCAGTTCTTTCAGCCGGAAAGTTGCCTTTTCTATATCTTTGGGAAATTTCATTTTCGAAAAGCTCTGAAATACAACAAGCAGGCATCTTTCCACCAGACGGCATCATTTACCTGAATATCCAAGCGTTTTGCAACTGCTTCATAACGCTCTGTATCAATATACGGACGCATCTGATTCCATGTATCGCGAAAACGCCGTACCTCTTTCAGCCCCGTATCATACTTATAACACAGTTCTTCCCACAGCGTATATCCGTCTTTCAATTTATATGTCCACGGAACATGGTGAAACCAAAGCAAAAATTCTTCGGGGCATGTATCCAGCGTTCCCCATATATTCGCCAACGAATCGGGATATTGCGAAACAGCATTACTACCTGTACCACTTCTGTCAAAGCCAAGTCCTTCACTATCTGCCCGATGATAATACGAAGGAAGCCAGTCGGGACGTGCCCCTTCTATCTCACACCACGGTTCTGGTCCGTAATGATGTCCCCACGCAAATATATGGTGTAACCCCAATGGCATCATATAGTTAACCACCGCTTCACGACTTTCCAGCATAACTTCACGCATTGGAACAAGAAAATCTTTGTTCGATGTAAAGGTCTGTTTCAACCATTCATCGGCAATTTCTTCCGACGACAGACGAGGATTCCAGCAAGTCTGCCAAAAGTATACCAGTTAGCCTGTGCAAAATCGTGTCCGCACCAATTCACATCATCACCAATATTAGTCACACCTGCTACGGCACGTAACATATCTGGATCAACATATCTGAAAAATTCTTTCCACATCGGAGCCAGATAAGCCAAATGATTGGAATGCCCAAGGTATTCTTGTGTAACCTGAAATTCTGCCATTAATGGTGTATGTTTCATCGCCCCAAACAAAGGACTATACGGTTCACGCGGCTGAAAATCAATAGGACCATTCTTTACTTGCACGATAACGTTGTCGAGGAACTTTCCATCCAGTGGCTGAAACTCCAGATAAGCCTGTTTCGCACGGTCATTGTCGGAAGGACTATATACAAAAGCTCTCCACATTACGATTCCTCCATACGGTTTCAATGCCTCTGCAAGCATATTTGCTCCTTCAGCATGTGTACGATGATAATCACATGGACCAGGCTGCCCCTCGGAGTTAGCTTTCACCAAAAAACCGCCAAAATCAGGAATCTGCGAATATATTTCGTATACTTTTTTCTTCCACCATTCTGAAACCTCGGTATTTAAAGGATCTGCTGTAGCAAGTTTTCCTAAAACCATAGGAGAGGCAAAATTTACAGACAAGTAGACTTTTAAACCGTATGGCCTGAAAACATCAGCCAGCGCTTTTACTTTCAACAGATAAGCATCCGACAATATTTCCGGAGAAGCATTGACATTATTTAATACCGTACCATTGATTCCAATCGAAGCATTGGCACGTGCATATGCTTCATAACGAGGAGATAACACATCAGGCAGTTCTTCCCATTTCCAAAGCGAATGCCCAGCATAACCGCGTTCTATTGTTCCATCCAGATTATCCCAATGATTCAGTATTCGGTATTCATATGCCGGCTTTTCCTTTATATCCAGATGGCCTAAATCAATATCCGTTTCCTGTAAACGAATCAGATGATAAGCAGCATAAAGCAGTCCGGTTTCCGACAATGAACCGATAACTATATGATTTTTATCCGTACGGATAGTATAACCATCTTTTCCTAAAGCAAGGTGTTCCTTATCTGCACAGAGTTGTAAAGTGACAGGAACACCTTTCCACGACCTATTCAGTTCACGCTGTGCAATATTCAACGTCTGCGAGTGCAACAAACAATCAATTGTTGCACTCGCAGTAGTATCTTGACGCAGCCATAAACGACTGCCGTCTTCTGCGGATGCTCCTAAAGTCCATCCGCAGAATAACAGACCGAGAAATAAATTCCTGATCATTCTCCTCCTCCATCTATTGTAATAATCTTACCTTCAGCATCATATTCCAGTTCCACAACTTTTAAGCTACGTAACCATGTTTTTCCTCCAGAAGGTACACAATCGTGGTGAAACAAATACCATTTTCCTTTATATTCCACGATAGCATGATGAGTAGTCCATCCAACTACCGGAGTAAGAATAACACCCTGGTAAGTAAAAGGTCCGTATGGATTATCACCGATAGCATAACATAAGAAATGAGTATCTCCTGTAGAATACGACAGATAGTACTTGCCATTATATTTATGCATCCACGATGCTTCAAAAAAGCGGTGAGGATCACCAGCTTTCAAGGGTTCTCCATGTTCATCCAAGACAAGGACAGCACGTGGAGCCTCTGCAAATTCCAGCATATCATCACGCAACTTGACTACACGACCGGGTAATGCTGGTTCATTGTCTGCCGGCAGGCAAGGATTCTCTATAGCTTTATTATCACGATAACGTTGTAGCTGTCCTCCCCAAATTCCCCCAAAGTACATGTAATGACTGCCATCGTCATCGCAGAATACGGCAGGATCAATGCTGTAACTACCTTTCATCGGATCGGATTGTGGGATAAAAGGTCCCTCAGGTCTGTCACTTATAGCAACTCCCATACGGAAAATATCATTCTGGTCCTTCATTGGGAAATACATGTAATATTTACCATTTTTGAAAGCTACATCGCAATCCCATAATTGTCTGCCTGCCCAAGCTATATCTTCAACTTCAAACAACTCCGTGATCTACAATCTCTCCATGCATCACATCATCCGTTGAAAACACATGATAGTCTTTCATATTAAAATGATCACCATTATCATTTTCAGGCACTCCACTTTCCCAGTCATGAGACGGATAAATATAGAGTCTGTCATTAAAGACATGTACAGAAGGATCTGCCATATAATCACCTGGAACTAAATATCTTGCTTCTTTTTTCATGATAATATCAAATTTAAATTCTTATAGATAAAACTGATTATTATTTCTTTCTA
>ENA-OQJS01000017-OQJS01000017.1-human-gut-metagenome-genome-assembly--contig:-NODE-17-length-32281-cov-1.682839_pt1 | contig 32281 bp, 24 predicted proteins | sample MGYA00242598_ERZ504764 | MGnify/ENA primary metagenome ERZ504764 (study PRJEB26092, sample SAMD00036368) | human gut metagenome | host: Homo sapiens | study: EMG produced TPA metagenomics assembly of...
TGATCAAGTAGAATGAAGTAAAACATTGACAAAACCTTGCACGTTTGTTCATTTTATTTTAGTCTATTATATCGGCAGCGGCAAGAACGATTCTGTTTCAGCTCCCCATACGTAGGCTTTACGGCTTTAAGTAGGAGTAAATCAGCATATCGGAGTTTAATAATGCTGCTTACGCCTGCACGGCATTTGTACATGAAAGCATAATGGTTGGATGGATAATAAATACTCCAGTCACATTCATAATATACGACAGATTCATTCAAGCGTTTTGTATCATTTTCACGGTTGAACAAGTTGATAAGATCACGTGAAGGAGTTACCCATTTAGCCCATGTGAACGAATAGTCATAATTTAATAAATCTCGTCCAAACATCCATGCACACCAGTTACCACCAGTAGAAGGAAAGTTTGCCTCTAAGATAGATTCTTTAGTATTACGAATTTTTAAATCTGTGCCAGAATCATTTAATGTCCATAAATCAGAGAAATCTTCAACAAGATCAAATCCATCTTGTTCTAGTAAATCACAGTATTTAATAACTTGGCTATAATCGCGTAATGGTTTTTCCGCATAAATCTTGGCTAGCATGGCTTTTGCTACCGATTTGGAAAATTTTGTTTTATCGGTAGGATCATTGTCTGGTGCATACTGTAAAGCTTCTATCAGATCGGTTTCAATTTGTTTATACACCGTAGCTGCATCTGCTTGAGCAGGGAAGTATTGATCATATATGTCATCAATATTTTCAGCTGTAATGTCAGGAGCTATACTTGTAATTAGTGGTATGTTTCCCCAAAGACGTACCATGTCGAACCATATCAGAGCACGAAATATTTTAGCTTGTGCAGTGATTGTTTTACGTTGTGTTTCAGTGAACGTATCATCAGGCACCTTATCTATGTTGCAAATAATACGGTTGGCTTGTGCCACATCTTCCAGATAACGGTTCCAGTCACGTTCCAAAATGGGACTACTTCCTTCAATCGAATTGTTTTCAAATGGCATAGCCTGTGAGTCAGTTGTTCCTCCGTAGGCATTATCGGAATGAGAATCTCCAATAAGAAGTAAATCGAGATACCAATGCTCCATACGGTTTTTCATTAATTCATAGATAGCAGTCAGTGCTGATTCAACATCTGCTTTCGTTTGAAACTCAAGTTTTTCACCTGTATTTGTTTGTACTCCTTCTGTGATGTCAGAGTAAGTGTCTACGGGATTATAGTCAAGATTACAAGAAGTAACTCCTGTCATTGCTCCAAAGAGTAAACTACCCAATATGTATTTGTTTATACAGTGTTTCATAAATTTATTTTTTAGAATTCAAGATTAAGACCAAATACGAATGAACGGCATTGTGGATAGGTTCCCCAGTCAATACCTTGTACAGAACCACTGTTACCCCATTGATTGACTTCGGGATCCATTCCAGTATATTGGGTCCATGTCAGTAAATTGGATGCCGTAAAATAAGGTTGTAAGCGAGTGACTCCCCATTTTTTCAGTAGTGGACCTGTTATGTTGTATGAAAGTGAAATATCTTTTACACGTAGATAACTACCGTCTTCAATGAAGTAGCTTGAGTTATGCATTTGGAAGCCTGCTTTAGGCACATCTGTAATCTGTCCTGGGATTCTCCAACGCTCTAATACACGAGTGCTTTGATTTTTTCCATCATACATACCTTCTGTTTCCATACGGGATGCGTTGAATATATCATTTCCATAAGAACCCTGAAGGAAAATACTTAGATTGATGTTTTTCCATGAGAAAGTATTGGTTAGACCAAAAGTGAACAGTGGGTTTGGATCACCGATATAGGTACGGTCTGAACTTGTGATTACTCCATCTCCATTAAGGTCGCGATACATCAATTCACCTGTTTCTGGGTTAACTCCATCACTGACATATCCATAGAATCCTCCTAGTGCTCGGCCCGGTTCATTACGGACGGCATACTCACTGACTTGTTCACTTGTTTTTGCATCGTAATATACCTTTTGTAAAGATAGTTCTTCCAAACGGTTTTTATTAAAAGATATGTTGAAATCAGTATCCCATTCAAATGCTCCTACAAAATTTTTTGAATTGATAGCAAGTTCAAAACCACGATTGGTCATAACACCTTCATTACGGGCAATTGTATTGGCAGCAGCAGCTCCTGAAGGTAAGGTTACGTTCATCAGCATGTCTGTAGTACGCTTATAATAATAATCCATTGTGATATTTAAGCGGTTGTGAAGTACTGTAAAGTCTATACCAATATTGGTTTGAGAAGTTGTTTCCCATTTTAAGTCGGAAGTTCTTAAATTTGATTGGGTGATTGTTGGGAGTGCATTAGAGTTTCCTTCTTCGAACCAAGGAATACGATTTATACTGTATCGTTGTAGATATGCATAATCTGATAATCCTGACTGATTACCGGTTTGTCCCCATCCTCCACGGATTTTCAAATCGTCCAGCCAATCGATATCTTTCATAAATTCTTCAGAAGATAGACGCCATGCTGCAGAGAATGAAGGGAAAACACCCCAGCGGTGATTCGGATGTAAACGGGAAGAACCATCAGCACGAACATTGGCTGTGAAAAGGTATTTACTCATATAGTTGTATGAAATACGTGCGAAGTAAGACATTATACCCCATTCTGAAGCACCGGTACCTGTTCCATCCCATGAAATTTTATTTGCAGCATTTAAGGTTTGAATCATGCCATTGCGGTAATGCGACCCAGAAATATAACTGTTGCGATAGTCTGAATCGGTCCATGATGACCCCAACATGATATTTATGTTGTGATCTTTAATTTTTTTGTCATAGGTTAATATGTTATCGAAAGTTAAAACAGTGTTCTGGTTTCGATTATCGGATGCAGTACCATACTGATTTCGTCCCCATTGAGTTTTTTCTGGATCAAGGAAGGTTGTATTTATTGCATTTCTTCTATCAATAGAAAAAGTCGTTTTAAATGTAAGTTCAGGCAAAAAAGTAATGAGAGCACTACCGGATGCTAATAAACGGTTTTCATTGTCACGGTCATTGCGGGTTCGTTCCATATTTTCCAGCGGACTGGTGATGTTGGCTCCATAAAAATTGGTGTAATATTGATTAGGATTTTGAGGGTCCATTATAGGGGCATAGGTTGGAGTGTTAATTACTGAAAGAATAACTCCTCCTCGGTTGGATCCTGTACCCATAGCACCACCTCCGTTGCTTGAATAATCGGAGTATGATATGTTGGCTGTTATTTTTAACCATTTACGAATATCACTTTCAATGTTTGCACGGAAATTGTATCGTTTGTAATATGCTGTTTCAATAACACCTTTTTCATTCTGATATCCAGCAGAGAGGAAATACTTGAGTTTGTCTGTTCCATTAGATAAAGAAATTTGATAGTTCTGAGTGTTTCCGGTAGTATATGTTTCATCGAACCAATTTGTTTGGTCTGTTAATCCTTCTGGAAGAGATATGATACCAAGTTCATCCATTAATTCTTTATATTGCATGGCATTTAATGATTCCATTTTATTGGCAACCTTACTGATACCAAATTGAGCATTAAATGATACTTTTGCATCACCTTTTTCTCCTGCTTTGGTTGTAATCAGTACAACTCCATTAGCTGCACGAGAACCATAAATTGCTGCAGAAGATGCGTCCTTTAAAATTTGCATACTGGATATATCATTAGGTGATAAGAACTTCAGATTATCAACAGGTACTCCATCTACAACATATAGTGGGTCGTTACTTCCGTTGAATGAAGTCGTTCCGCGTACTCGGATTGACATTTCTCCTCCAGGTTGACCTGTTGGTTGCATGACTGATACACCGGCAGCTTTTCCTTGAAGCGCTTGTCCTGCAGAAATCAATGGGCGTTGTTGTATGTCTTTAGTTGAAACACTTGAAACAGCTGTGGTAACATCACGTTTTTTTTACTTGTTCCATAGCCAATAACAACAACTTCCTCTAACACTTCATTGTCTTCTGAAAGAGTTACTTCCATATTAGGAGATGCTTTTATCTCTTGTGTTTTATAACCAATATAAGAGATAATTAAAGTTGATTTTGAGGAAACTTCGAGCGAGAATTTACCATCAAAATCTGTAATGGTACCATTAGTAGTTCCTTTTTCAAGAATACTAGCACCGATAATGCTTCATTATTAATGTCAATAATGCGCCCTGTAATGGTTTGTTTTTGTGCAAATGCACTTTGGGATATAAATGCTACTAATAAAAGTGTAGCCAATTTGTAAATCCCCCTTTGGAAATCTTCTTTTTTGTTTTCCATGCGTGTAATAAATTAGGGTTAAAACTTTGTTTCTATAGTTAATAAAATGGTTAACTCATGAACGAAACAAAATTAGCAATTCTTATATTGTGCATGAAAAAACATGAGAAATATGTGGATGTGCTTAAATGTATATATCTGTAAAATAGTACTTTATGTGTTATTGTTTCGTGTAAAAAGTGGCTTCTTTATTAATCTTATCGTATGTTGGCAATCACCTCTTCAAAATCTTCTCTTGAGATGCGGGCCTTATTTTTAACTTTTGCTCGATAGTTGTATATTGTATTGACAGAATAGTGAAGGAACTCCGCTATTTGGGAACTATCAGTTATACCTAAACGGATTAGTGCAAAAATACGTAGCTCTGTATTAAGGGTATTATTTTTTTTTTAGGTCTGATTTGTTCATTTTCCTGTAATAAAGAGTTGAATTGTTCTATAAAGTTTGGAAATAAATTTAAGAAGGCTGAATCAAAATTTTCATAAAGTTCATTTAGGGCTTCTTCTAAAATGGAGTTTGAACGGGTTAAATGTAAAAGTTCTGTTATTTGGTTCGTTAGTACTTTCTTATGAACCATACGTCGATATGTATCTAAATGGTCTACGTAAGTAGAACATAATTTTATAAATCGTGCGATATATACTTCTTTAATTTGGTTGGATTCAGCTAAGTCTTTATTAGCTGTTTGAAGTGAAAAATTTATTTTTTGTAATTCTTTGTTTAAATTTTCTAATTGTGTGTTTACTTTTAAAAGATTTTGTCGTGCTGTTCTTAAATGTTTTACTTGGCGGTAGATGTAGCATAAAGCTATAAATAATAAGAGGGAGAGTAAAGATACTATTAGTATATATATTTTTAGTTCGCTATTCCGCTGACGTAACATTAATTGATAAGTGTCATCAATTAAAGAGAGATCATCAGCACTTTGCCAAGCTCTTAAGCGCGCGTTATAAAATTTGCTTTCAGTCCATGAGAAATTCATATATTGATAGGCACGTTCTAAATCGCCTCTGTCAAGTAAAGCTTGGGCTAACATCCAAAGTGAAGCATGATCTTTAATAGCAGAGCGAATATCTGCTATTGAAGAAAGACTAAGGCATCTTATGTAATTATCTTGTTCTTTTTGTTCACGAAAGATTAATGCTCGATAGTACATTAAAGCTGCATACTCTGGACTATTTATAGTTACTTGTGATAGCCTTTTGTCATTTATAGCAAGTGCTTCTTGTAATTTTCCTTCATCACGTAGTCTTGTTTCTTCCATACTCAAATATATTTCGGAATCTGGTGAAGCTATTTGATAGATGGAATCTTTGTACATTTTTGATCGTAAAGTATAATGAGTTCCAATTTTATGATTCTGTGTGTAATAACCGAGCTCACCATATACATGATCATATGCTATAAAATAGTTCATTAACTGTTCTTTTGAAAGGCTAGATTTATTTACCATCTTTAATACATCAATGGCTTCCATGTACATTCCAGAAGAAGAAAGAAGATATGAAAGTTTTATAATACTTTCATTTAATTTATAAGAGTCGTTTATCTGTTGAGCTAATTCAATATTTTTATTTAAATAAAAAATTGCAGAATCACATATATATGATTTATACTCTTTATATAATGATTCTTGTAAATGATATGTTGTTTCGTTGGAGAGTTGATTTAAATGTAGTTTTTCTTTCAATGTGCGAATACGTATATCTTTCTTGTCTGAATATATTTTACACGAAGTAATGTTTTTATCTAATACTAAAAGTAAGGAATCAAGGGTGTCTGATTTTGCTACTTTTACACATAGAATAAGAATTAAGCACAAATAAAATTTTCTCCTCAACATCTTATAATCTACTAATTTCTGGTTTTGTATATATTACAAAAATATATAAAATGAGGTGTTATCACAAATATTTATTGAATTTATAAGATGTGTCAGAGCTTATAAAGGTATATAGGGTAATAACTGTCAATTTGGTTGGCTTATTTACGATGATAGATAAGTTTTATAAAGATAGCCGTTTGTAAATTGAACGGCTATCTTTATATTTGTCTTAAATATGGATTTATTTAGAATGAGAACTATTTTAGTTCGAAGTTTATTCGGGCTTTTATTTCTTCTGAAGAAGAACCTATTATTGCTTCGAATTCACCTGCTTCTGCAATCCATTTATGTAGAGTGTCGTTAAAATAGCTTAAGGAGTTTTGGTCAACTATAAAAGATACATATTGTGTTTCTCCTGGGGCTAATTGAACTTTTTGGAAGCCTTTAAGTTCTTTAATAGGGCGAGGTAATGATGATTTTTTATCAGCTATATAAAGTTGTACGACTTCTGCTCCTTCTCTTTTTCCTATGTTGGTTATTGGTATAGTTATGGTTAATGTATCACTAGTGGTCATTTGAGTTGTGCTTATACTCGGTTTCCCATATTTGAAAGTTGTATAGCTTAATCCGTGTCCAAATGCAAACAGAGGTTTTATATGTTCTTTTTCCATCCAACGATATCCAACATAGATACTTTCATTGTATCTTTCATCAATAATTGAACTATTTTCTCGTTTTACTCCAGGGTAACTATTTAATTTATGTGCACCTACATGTTCAAGTTTAGCAGGAAATGTAAATGGAAGTTTACCAGATGGATTAACATCGCCTACTAAAATAGATGCTAATGCATTGCCTGCTTCACTTCCTAAAAACCAAGCTTGTATTATAGCTGGAACTTTTTTTACCCATGGCATTGCTATTGCATTTCCTGAGATATTTACGACTATTACATTTTTATTAACTGTAGAGAGTGCTTCTATAACTTTATCTTGATTATAAGGAAGTTCTATACCTTTACGATCTGCATCCTCACAATCTTGTCCTGCACTCTTATTTAGTCCTCCTATAAATATAACATAATCAGCATCTTGTGAGATCTTTATAGCTTCGTCGATAAGCTCTTTAGCAGAACGATTATCTTTTAGATTCTGTCTGGTAATAACACCATTATACTCATTACTGGAATCTCCTACATAGCCACGAGCATATACAATCTCTACTTTATTTTTCAATCGTGATTTTATACCTTCAAGAGGCGATATTTCATGTAATGCTTTTAATGAGGAACTTCCACCTCCTACAGTCATCATTTTTATAGCATTTTCACCTATTACTGCTATTTTTTTTTGTTTTGGCTATATTAATGGGTAAAACATTATTTTTGTTTTGAAGTAAAACAATTCCTTGTTCTCCAATTGAACGAGCTGCCATAAAGTGTTCTGGAGTAGCAAATGAGCCATAAGGACGATTACGATTCATTGTTGTACGGAATATTAAACGTAAAATACGACGTATTTTGTCATCTAATTCCTTTGTTCCTACTTGCTCTAATTTTATACGTTTTAGATAGGGATCTGCCATATAATAATTATTATATGCATTACTTGTTCCATTCGTTAGGCCATTTGTCCAACTGCCAAATTCTAAGTCTAGCCCGTTTGTTATAGCTTGATCTGTATCGTGTACACCTCCCCAGTCACTGATAACAACTCCATCAAATCCCCATTCTTTTTTGAGAATATCATTTAGTAAATATTGATTATGACAACAATGTTGGTTTTTATATAGATTATAAGATCCCATAATACTCCAAACATTCCCTTCTTGTACTGCAGCTTTAAATGCTGGGAGGTAGATTTCGTGTAATGCTCGATCGTCGACTATGACATTGGTTGTATGGCGATTTTTTTCATTATTATTTAGAGCATAGTGTTTAACGCATGCTGCAACTCCATTGCTTTGAACTCCTTGAATATAGGGGACAACCATTTTACTTGCCAGATAAGGATCTTCTCCCATATACTCGAAGTTACGTCCGTTTAATGGAGTTCGATAAATATTCACTCCAGGGCCTAATAATATTGATTTATTACGATATCGTGCTTCTTCTCCAATACTTTTTCCATATAAAAGGGATATTTGAGGATCCCATGTAGCTGCTAAACAAGTTAAAGCAGGGAAGGCAGTACATGAGTCATTTGTCCATTTGGCTTGTTCCCATTCATCCCATAAAACTTCGGGACGGATACCATGTGGCCCATCTGTACACCATATTTCTGGAATACCTAAACGAGCGACACCAGGAGAAGAAAATTTTGCTTGAGCGTGAATCATTGCTATTTTTTCTTCAAGAGTCATGCGTGATAGTGCATCTTCTATGCGCTGCTCTATCGGCTGTGTTTCATCTAAATAAATAGGTGTGCGTTCGCAGTGTGCCTGAAGTGTACTTATAAATAAAAAAATACATACCCCTGATAATAATTGTTTTTTCATGTTGATATTAGTTTGATTAATGAATGAAACGAATTTACAAGAATTATGTATGTATATATTTTTATATTAAAAAAAAGTGGATAATTCTATTAGATATTTAATTGATTATCTATTTGATGACTGTTTCTATAACAAATAAAAAGTGGACATTGTAAAGTATTGTTCATTTTATTTTTGTAGATAGAATTCAGTCGTGATGATGGCATTTCAGCACCCGGTGAGGTAAATCACCATGTCCTAATAATTCGATCGGACAGCCAAAGTGTTCTTCCAGCCATTCTGCGGGGATTTCAGTATCAGGATGGTAATCTAGCGTACCATTGACACAAGCTATCGATTTTACATTTTGCAATACGGTACCGATGTCATGACTTACCAAAATGATAGCACGTTCTTTATTGATTTCTTCAAGGAGTGAATAAAGTTTTGCTTCGAAACGTTTGTCGATATAAGTATTTGGTTCATCCAGTATTACGACTTGAGGATCAGAAACTAATGCTCGGCCTAATAGTGCACGTTGCAACTGTCCGCCACTTAGTTCCCCGATGGCTCTCTTTTCAAGTCCTTCCAGTCCCATACGGGCTATAACATTTTTTACTTGTTCGTGCTGTTGTGCTGTAAAAGAGCGCAATAATGCTTTTTGTCTGTTTAGTCCAGACAGTACCACATCATATACAGATATAGGAAATTTTTTGTCGATAGAACTGTATTGTGGCAGATATCCCATGCTGATTTCCTGAACTTCTTTTCCTTCATGGTAAAACCGAATATCCCCCGAAATGGGATGTAACAATCCCAAAATGATTTTTATCAGTGTTGTTTTTCCTCCTCCATTCGGTCCGATTACTCCAAGAAAATCTTTCTCGTACACAGTCAGATTAATATCTTCCAGTACTTTTTTTGCGCTCGTATGCAGCGCAGATATGATTTAACTGTATAATGGATTGTTTAGTCATAAGTTTATTCGCTTAATGCTTTGGCAACAGCTATCATTTCTTCACTCCATTTGTAGCTTAAAGGGTTAATGGAAACAATTTTTACACCTGCTTCCCGGGCAATGATCTCAGCATTGCGGCTGTCAAACTCTTTCTGCACAAAGACTACCCGAACGTGTCTTTCTTTACACCGTCGGATAAGTGCTTGTAAATGTGCGGGTGAAGGTTCTTTTCCTCCTTCTTCTATGCTGATTTGCTCTAACCCGTAATCGCGTGCAAAATATGAAAGTGCAGGATGGTAGATAAGAAAAGCACATGTTGTATTCTGTAAGTAAGCCCGGATTTCGCGGTCTGTGCGTTCTATCTCTGATTCTAGTTTTGCAAGGTTTTCTTTGTAATAAGAAATATTTGCTGAATCTAGTTTACAGAGAGTATGAAAGATGTTTTCGGCTATGATATAGGCATTTTGAGTAGAATTCCATACATGCGGTTCTACTCCTCCGGAATGTGAATGATTTCCGTGGTGGACTTCGTCTTCCCGTATCAGTTCGATACCTTCCGACATATCAAAGAATTTAACTTCCGGAGCATTGCTTTGTAATTTTTCAGCCCAAGCTTGTTCGAATCCAATGTAACCGATACGCAGGAAGGCACAACTTTTGTTTAAAGTGACCAGTTGTTGTGGGGTAGGGTCGTATGTCTCTGGATTGCTTCCTTCGGGAACCATACTGATTACCTGAAATTTATCTCCTGCTATAATTTCCGTAAAATAACGGAGTGGTTCAATGCTTACCGTTAGGGTCATTGGCTGAGACTTTTGTTGTTGACTGCCACATGCAGCCAGCAACAAAAGGTTTAAAAGAAGAATGATATATTTTTTCATAAAATTCTGCCACTAATTGGATTTGGGCAAAGATACAAAAAAATCTTATTTGTCGGGTCTATTGTTGAGTGTGTCAGGATTCTCCTTGTATTGGGTTGGAGTAATGCCTGTATATTTTTTGAACGCAGTGCTGAAGTACCTGCTTGTAGAGAATCCTGTATGTTCGGCAATTTCAGTCATATTCAGTTCTGTTTGCCGGAGCAGTTCCATTGCTTTTTCTATGCGTAGTTTATTTACGTATTCATTGGCTCCCATACCAGTCAAAGCTTTGAGTCGGTTATATAATGATGCTCTGCTGATACCTAATTCCTGACTGATAAGATCTACATTTAGTCCTTCATTTTCCATATTTTCTATAATAACCTTATTCAGTTTAAAGATAAAGGTATCGTCTGCTGATGTAGCTGGTTTTTCTGTATCAGAAATAACGGAATGAGTGTATTTTAACTTGATTTGTTCACGCAAATAAAGTCTGTTTCGCACGTTTTCCAACAAGGAGTTTATTTCAAAAGGTTTTTCCATGTAAGCATCGGCTCCAGTTTTATATCCATCCAGGTGACTTTGCTCGTCAGTGCGTGCTGTTAGCAATATGACTTGGATGTGATTGATATTCATGTCTTCCTTAATCTTACGGCATAATTCATAACCGTTCATTTCAGGCATCATGATATCACTAATGACAATATCAGGAATCTCTTTGAGGATAATTTGAAGAGCTTCTTTTCCGTTTGAAGCGATATAAAGATTCTTAAAACTATCTTTCAAAGTCTCAATAATCATTTGTCGTATGTTTTCATTATCATCAACAAACAAACAAGAGTAGTTTTTGGTATCTATTGGATTTTGAATTTGGTGTACACTCGTCATTTTCTGAAGCTGTTGTAAGGATATTTAGGTATTCACGAGGGGGACAAACTTCTGATAATTGCGGATGTATAGGTAATTCATACCAAAAACATGCACCCTTTTCAGCATTGTTGTATGCTCCTATTTTTCCTTTATGCATTTCTACCAATATTTTTGAATAAGAAAGTCCGATTCCACTTCCATATTTTTCATTTTCCCCCTGATAAAAACGTGTAAAAAGCTTATTGGTATCTACACCTTGTAGTCCGGGACCTTGATCGATAACAGAAATACGCACTGACTGTTTATCATACTCATTTCCGTACGTAAGATAATTGTGCTACCTTCAGGGCTATGTTTGAAAGCATTGACAATCAAATTTGTAATTATAATAATGTGGCGCTCTTGGTCAAAGCTGATATCTCCTATTTCAGAAGACAGTTCATAAGCAATCGTTACATGTTTTTCTTCTTCTTCGTACTTGAAATCTTCAGCAATATCTTTAATCCATTCATTAAGTGAAAATGTCTGCAAAGTAAGTTTACTCTGTGACATTTCCATTTTCCTCAAGTTTAATACCATATTCAGCAACTCTTTCATCCGTTTAGACTGTTTAAGAATACTTCTGAGTGTTGGATATATCGGATTATCTTGTGGTAATGTTTTCATGAGTTGATTAAGCGGAGTATAAATTAATGTCAAAGGAGTACGTAGTTCGTGATTGATATTTATTAAAAAACGTACTTTTTCTTCATAAATTTTTTGTTTATGTGCTTGTAAATCAGCTTGCATACGCTCTTCTTTACGACGAAGCAAGTAAATAATGGCCGCAATAAGTAATGATGCAGCTACTAATATCCATAAAAGATTGAACCACCATGTCTGATACCATACAGGCGGGATGCTGATAGTGATGATTTTTTGTGGTGTAGTCCATGAGCCATCTTTGGTGCTACAAGAGGCAGAAACATGATAAACTCCTGGTGTCAGTGAACGTAAAATCAATTCTGGGCGTTTTGTATCAGTGATGGACTCTTCTTGTCCGTCGATATACCATCGATATATCTTTTTCCTAAAGATATTATTCTCATATGCCATAACTTTTATTGTAACCATTTTGTTATCGAAAGAAAGGTTCAGGGTATTATTATCTTCCTTGTCGATTTCAGAAAGGTAACTTTGATTGTTGCTGATAATATCTGTTAATTTGATGACAGGAGGAGTTGGTATATTGATTGTATTTATCTGTCCGTCAATATATAGCATTCCATTGATTCCACCCATATAAATATCTCCTTGTGGTGAAACCCATATAGCTTTCTTAAGAAATTCATTATCTTCGGCTCCGTCCGATTGATCCAGGGAAATGAGTTTGTTTTCTTTGTCAAGCCATACGAATAGCTCCTCATTGGTTCCTATCCATATTCGCTGGTGGTGATCACAAATGAGTGTTGTTATATTTTTTAGTTGTGGAGCATCTATTTGTGTTTGTATTTGTGTCTGTGGATCATATCGGAAAATTTTATCTGCAAATCCTATCCAGAAAATGCCTTGTTCGTCTTTTGAAACGCATTCTATGTAATTTTTTTGTGTAGAAATATAAATTACTTCTATTTTATTAGTTTGATGGTCAATAGCATAAATGTGTTTTAAATCGTATAAATAGGTTTTCTGGCTATCGAATCCAATAGGTATAGCTTGCCCTTCGATAGAAGTCTGATTATCACTTAATTGTTGTATTCTTCCTGTGTTTAGATAATATCTGTGTATTTTAGATGAAAGAAGTAATACGGACTCGGTTTCGTCTTGATACAAATTGATTCCTTTTCTTCCATATAGTGCTATTTGATTGATAACGGTGCCGTCTTCTTTGAAAGGTCGTATTTGTCCTGTATGTTTATTAAAGAAAAATACTCCTTTTGAAAATAGAGATATGAGAAGTTCTTGTTGGGAGTATCTACATAATGATACAACTTTTTCTCCATATGTAGCAGGATAGTGCACAAATTGCTTAGTTTTTGGATTGAAACGGTTTACTCCTCCTCCGTCTGTTCCTATCCAAATTTCGTCGGAGCCTGGTTCTTGAAAGAAGCTAAGTATCGCTTTTTCACTCAGTCCATTGGTATATCCAAGTGGAACATCAGAATATGAACGTACAATGGAGTGGCGGATATTGATTAGTCCGCCTTTAACGCTCCCTGCCCATGTGTCTTCTTGTCCATCACGTTGAAATAGACATTGTATAGAGTTGATGGGTAAAGAGTTTTTGTCACCTGGTAAATGCTTTAATATTGTTACAGAATCTGTTTGAGGATGAATAATGTTAATCCCTCCTCCATCTGTTCCTGCCCATATTTTTCCTTTGTGTTCACTTAGGCAAAGAATAACATTATGGCTCAGCTTCCGATTTTCTGTATTATAGGTAGCATGAATGTTTCCTTGTCTATCAAAACAGGTTATACCTCGATTATAAGAGGTAGCCCATATATTTTCATTGTGATCAATCAACACATGAGTTATTTCTCTTTCATTGGGTAACGGAGAAGGTCTTCTTTCTCCATTACGGGTATCAACTAAAGTTATACCTTGCCATTGGCTGATGCAAAGTAGGGTATGAGTATCCCATGGCATCATTTCGCAAATTAAAAATGGGGAAGGAGTTTTTATCTGCAATAATGTTTTTACTTGTTTTTCATTATAAGTATATTGGTAAAGCTTATCTTGGCCGGTTAATAAGATTTTTCCTGGTAATTTACAGAGTGCTGTAGCTTTTAATGCTTTTCCATTTTCATCTAAAACAGGAATAAAACGATCCGTATCAGGTTGATAATGTACAGTTCCATTATTTGTTAGAATCCAAAGAGTATGTAAACTGTCTTCTTCTATTTGATAAATTTCATTCCCTGGTAATGAATAAGGATTTGTATTATCATTGGAAATAGCTTTTTAGTTCGTAACCGTTGAACTTTCCCAATCCTTGTTTGCTGCTTATCCATACAAATCCGTTTTCCTCCGTATAAATATGTTGAATATAAGGAGGAAAACCTTCTGAAATAGACATTTGTTTATATAAAAACTCGTCTGCTTGTATTCTAGCTGCTATTAACAAAAAGAGTATTGAGTAAAAGAGTTGTTTACTGTGAACTTTCATAGTGTTTGCAAAAAAACTTTAGTATACAAAAGTACTAAAATTAGTGGGACCTAAACAAAAGTTTGTGTAAAATCCCCCCATAAAACATGTCTCTATTACAATGTTGAGTCATGTTTATGTTGTCTGAGGCTTCCATTATTGTCTAAAATTTGTTCAATTTTGACTATTTTGCCTGTTTTCTTATAGGTAAATAAAGGTTTATTGATTTTTTGAAATAAATTATTGATTTTAAAACATGGAAGCAGGTTTAATCTCTCATCTTTGCAGCAATTAAAAAAATAGAGTTAGCAAAACCGCGGTATTAAAAACATTTATTAACTTTAAAACTATGAAACAAATACGATTTAAGGTACATTCTATTTGTGTCTTTTTGATGTTCTTGTTAATGATTCCGTTTGGAGCTTTTGCTCAACAAGGAATGGTGACAGGACAAGTTGTTGACGAAAAAGGTGAAAGTGTAATTGGTGCTACTGTACAAATAAAAGGAACTTCAGATGGTACTATTACTGATTTTGATGGTAATTTTTCTTTGAAAGCAAAAGTGGGTAATACACTTGTTGTTTCTTATGTGGGTTATTCTACTCAGGAAGTAAAGATATCTAAGCAGACAGGCAATCGCATTGTTTTAAAAGAAGATGCAGAAGTTCTTGACGAAGTTGTTGTCGTTGGTTATGGTACAGCTCGTAAAGGTGACTTGACCGGTGCTTTGACCACGATGAAACCTGATGCTAATGATGCAGCAAAAGCAACTTCTCTTGATAATCTTTTGTCAGGTAAGGTTGCCGGACTGGTTGTTAGCTCTTCTTCAGCAATGGCAGGTTCAGCTTCTTCTATTACAATTCGTGGAGCAAGTTCTTTGCGTGGTGATAACCAGCCGTTGTATGTTATCGATAATGTACCACAAGCATCTGCCGGTGAGTTTGCCTCTTCAGGAATTAGCGGTGACTTCCAGATCAATCAGGATCCCTTAGCTTCATTAAACCCTTCTGATATTGAAGATATTACTATTTTGAAAGATGCATCTTCTACAGCTATTTATGGTTCTCGTGGTGCGAATGGTGTTATTTTGATTACAACAAAGAAAGGTAAACAAGGTAAAGCTAAAGTAAATGTATCAGCTAACTTTACCATAGCTGAACCTTCTAAACTTTTGGAAATGACCAATTTGTATGAGCATGCAGCTTATATTAATTCACGTGTGTCAAATGGTCAATACCCATTTTATGTGGTAGGTGATGAGGTTAGATATGTATTCAATGATGCTTTGGCTAATTATGATCCTAATAATCCTGCAACTTATCATATTATCAATTACCGTAACTGGCAGAAAGAAATTTATACATCTGCTTTCTCTCAGAATTATTCTTTGTCTGTTAGTGGTGGTACAGATAAAACTACTTATTATATCTCGGCTAATTTTAAAGATATAAATGGTACAGTCAAGCAAACAGGTTTGAAACAAGGAGATTTGCGTGCCAATATCGGTATGGATTTATCAAAGAGCGTACATTTGAATATGACATTGAGCGGTTCTTTACGTCAAAATAACATGATGGCTGGTGGTAGTACATTAGGAGGTTCTACAACAGCTATTTCTCGTACAGCTCTCGATTATGCACCATTTGAAATGCCGGATGGAGACCCTTCATTCAGCTCTGAAAATAAAACTACTATATTTAGCTGGTTGAATGATTATGAAGATATAGCAAATGACAAGACATTTAATGCTTCAATGGATTTGTCATGGAATATTATGAAAGGCTTACGCTATAACTTGCGTGTAGGTGGAAATTTGAATATAAATGACCGTAAGCGCTGGTATGGTTTACAGCTGTATCAAGGAATGAATAACAATGGTTATTTAGCATTGACAGACTTAAATAAGAGTAATGTTTCTATTGAAAATGTATTAAACTATAATACAAAATTAGGATCTGTTGCTACTTTAGATGCTACAGTTGGTGTTACTTACGATGATTATAACTTCTTGAATGAAAATACCAATGGTAGTCAGTTCACAATGTTCGATTTAAGAGAGAACGGGCTTCACATGGCTGGTAATGTGCAACATTTGGCTCCGATTCAGAAAGATTATCAATTGTTGTCTTATCTTGGTCGTATCAACTTAACATTCTTAGATAAATATTTGATTACAGCTTCTCTGCGTGCCGATGGTTCTAGTAAGTTTGGTAAAGGAAACCGTTGGGGATATTTCCCTTCAGCTTCTGTTGCATGGCGTATGGAACAAGAGGAATTCCTGAAAGAAGTAGATTGGTTGAATCAGTTGAAAGTTCGTGTAAGCTATGGTGTAACTGGTAACCAAAGTATTGACCCATATTCTACATTCTCAATGTATGGCTCAGACGGTAACTATCATTATGGTAATGGAAATGGAGAACAAGAGTCTGTATTACAGATTACTAATTTGCCTAATGATGGTTTAACTTGGGAGAAAACAGCTTCTTGGAATGCTGGTCTTGATTTTAGCTTGTTGCGTTCACGCTTGAGTGGTACATTCGATTTCTATGTAAAACGAACTAATGACTTGCTTATTTCACGTTCTCTTCCTGGATCTGCTGGATTTGGATCTACTTATTATAATCAAGGTTCGTTAGATAATAAAGGTGTAGAATTCTCTTTGACTGCTCAGGTAATTGATACTAAAGACTGGAAATGGAGCATTACTGGTAATATTGGAAAGAATAAGAGCAAAATTGTAAATCTTGGTTTGTTGCCAACAGATTTTGGATGTTTGGGTGAACGTATCGGTTATTATGGTAACTCACTGGGTGACCATTTTGGTGTAGGACATGTGTTCTTGCAGGGTGAAGTTCCGGGATTATTCTTGGGATATGTTACACAAGGTATTGTACAGCCAGAAGATATTACAGATCAAGGTGTGAAGTTTATTAAAGACGATGGAACTATCGGATATTATAAAGATGTAAATGGAAGTATTCCTGCTGCTGGTGATATCAAGTTTGTTGATAAAGATGGAAATGGTTCAGTTAATACTTCAGACCGAGATATCATAGGTAATCCAAATCCTGGATTTACATATGGTTTCCAGACATCTTTGTCATGGAAAGGACTGACTCTGAGTGCTGCATTTAATGGTGTACAAGACCGCGATGTTATTAATGTAAACAACCGTTACATCAATACTCCGGGACAAAAAGCTGGTACTGTATCAAAGAAAGCTTTTGAAGGTATGTGGACGCCTGAAAACCATTCAAACCTTTATCCTTCTTCTAATTTTATTGTACAGAACATGGTAATGGACCGTTATGTAGAAGATGCTAGTTACTTGAGATGTTCTGATATAACATTAAATTATGCACTTCCTACAGCATGGATGAAGAAAATCGGTTTCCAGAATACATCAATTTTTGCTTCTGTAAAGAATGCGTTTGTCATCACAGATTATAGTGGATATGATCCTGAAGTAAATAGTTTTGCATTTGATGGATTACGTCCAGGCGTAGATATGAGTTCTTATCCTACTCCTCGCCAGTTTGTATTTGGATTGAACGTGACATTCTAATAATTGCATTTTAATAAAGTATATATTATGAAACTATATAAATATTTGATATTATCAATTGTAGCGGCTTCCAGCTTTTCTTCTTGTTTGGATGAAGAACCGTTATATTCACAGAATAATACTGTGGTCTTTTCTTCTGACTCTGGTGCAGAATTAGCTTTGTTGGGATGTTATGCCTATATGACTTCTACATCTGCTTACGGCCAGCATTTTCAGGAAATACCAGTTAGTGGTGCAGGATTTTCCTGGTCACAACGTAATGGTAGTGATGGTATTGTGAGTCTACAATCTTTATCAAGTGATGGATTGATTTCTACAACTTGGAACGGAATGTATAAAGTGATCTCTGAAACTAATGCTTTTCTGGAGAATTTGGATGCAAGTGGTCTGAGTGCTGAGACTAAAATCAGTTTGGAGGAGAAGCAAAATTTCTTCGTGCATTGGCTTATTATAATCTTGTATCGCTTTGGGGAGATGTGCCCTTGAAAACAGTGGCTTCTACTTCAGAAGGTATTTCAATGCCTCGTACTCCGAAAGAACAAGTGTTGGGTCAGGTTGTACAGGATTTGAACGATGCTTTGACTATTAAGGAAACTTCTGATGCTGGGCGTATTAATTCTTGGGCAGTAAAAGCTTTCTTGGGAAAGGTTTACTATAAAATGGTAAAGCTTGGTATAAATACCAATGAGAATTTGAAAAATGCAAAAGATATGTTCGATGCTGTTTATAATAAGCATGTATAACGAATTGGAAAAGAACTTTGCCGATTTGTTTGGTGACTGGGTAACGACTTCGAAAGAATCTATTTTCCAGTTGAACTTTGCTTTGAATTCTCCTTCTTGTTTCAATCGTGCCAGCAATCGTTTTTCGCCTACAGGTTCAACACCGGGTGTATGCTGGAGTACATACCGTGCAACAAAAGCAGCCTATGATATGCACCAGGGAACTTATCCGGGTGATCCACGTATAGCTGCTACATTCTTGACTGTACATAGAGACCGTGGCGGAAATAATAAGCCAGAACCTAAAGCTCAGGTAGGTGATCAACCATCTGCAAATGATTCGGTATATTATTATCCTTATTTTACTTATACAGTTCAGACAGGTAAAAAAATGGTGAATGGAAAGGAAGTGGCTGTATATGATTCTATTTATAAAAATGGAAAAGCTGTTGCTGTAAAACAGTATGTAGGTCGATTGCCTTATGAGAAGTTTAAAGATCCAACAAATCCTGATTTAAATTATTTGAATAATTTGAATGAAGAAGATGGTAAGACTCCACAAGAAAAAGCATATATCAAAGCTTTGAAGGGTATACAGAAAAAATATGCGGAGAGCGGTAATCAGAATGCATGGCCTGCACATATGAAACTGTATGATGCCAATCAGCAGGGAACTTCTTCTCATAAGAACTTAATGGTATATCGTTATGCTGAGATGCTATTGCTTATGGCAGATGTGTATAATGAACTTGATAATACTTCGAAAGCTATTGAATTGGTAGAAGAAGTATTGAAACGTGCACGTGAGTCTGCTGGAGGTAATGGAGTTGAACCTAAAGCATGGTCTAAGCAGTTGACCAAAGAGGAAGTCAGTGAAAAGATTTATTTCGAGTTCCTATTTGAGTTAGATGGAGAACCTTCTATGTATGAATTGCTTCGCGTAAAAGGGACAGAATATTTGAAGAAAGCTTTGCAGTATCATAATAATCATGAATTAACTAAAGTTTCAGATGCATATTATAAGAGTGCTGCTCAAAAATGGACCGATCGACTTTATAATGAAGGAAATCTGACTGAAGACTTCTTGAAGAAGAATTTACTGTTGCCAATTCCTGATACAGAAAGAGATGCCAACCCAGGTATTACAGATAATAATTTTGGCTATTAATAAGATAGCTCATATTTAGAATTTGTTTATACAGATTTCTGAAAGCCTGCATAATTACATTTTCATTATGATTCTTATGTAATTGTGCAGGCTTATTTAATAAGATTTTGGACCTATATAGATTTTTATTCGAATGTTCTGGAATCTGTTAGCATATATATTGACTTCATATATTATATAGATCATATGAAAAACCTGAATTTATTTTATTCGATGGCCGGATTGAGTGCTTTGGCCGCAACGCTTCCTCCTGCCAACAGAATAAGTCGGAAGCAAATAAACCTTATAACATTGTTTATATCATGACTGATGATCATACGGCTCAGATGATGAGTTGCTATGACACTCGGTACATAGAAACGCCTAACTTGGACCGTATTGCTGCCGATGGAGTACGTTTTACGAATAGTTTTGTCGCAAATTCGTTGAGTGGTCCGAGTCGCGCTTGTATGATTACGGGTAAGCATTCGTGTGGAAATAAGTTTTATGATAATACGACTTGTGTCTTTGATAGTGCTCAACAGACGTTTCCTAAATTGCTTCAGAAGGCAGGTTATCAAACAGCTTTAATTGGTAAATGGCATTTGGAAAGTCTGCCTAGCGGGTTTGATTATTGGGAAATATTGCCTGGACAGGGTGATTATTATAATCCGGATTTTATAACTCAGAATAATGATACCATTCAGAAACATGGGTATATAACTAATCTGATAACGGATGACGCAATAGATTGGATGGAAAATAAGCGTGATAGAAATAAACCTTTCTGTCTGATGATTCATCATAAAGCGATTCACCGAAATTGGATGGCAGACACATGTAATCTGGCATTGTATGAAGACAAAACTTTCCCACTTCCAGAAACATTCTTTGATGATTATGAAGGTCGTCCGGCTGCTGCAGCCCAAGAAATGAGTATCGTAAAAGATATGGATATGATTTACGATCTTAAAATGCTACGTCCGGATAAAGACTCAAGGCTGAAAACACTGTATGAGTCGTTCTTAGGTCGTATGGATAAGGAGCAGAGAGCTGCATGGGATAAATTCTACGGCCCGATTATTGAAGATTTCTATCAGAAAAAGCCTCAGGGAAAAGAACTGGCAAATTGGAAATTTCAACGCTATATGCGTGACTATATGAAAACAGTTAAATCATTAGATGATAATGTTGGTCGCGTTCTAGACTATTTAAAAGAAAAAAGGCCTGTTAGATAACACACTGGTAGTCTATACTTCTGATCAAGGATTTTATATGGGTGAACATGGATGGTTTGACAAACGTTTCATGTATGAAGAATCTATGCATACCCCTTTAATTATGCGTTTGCCGAAAGGATTTGATCGTAGAGGAGATATTACAGAAATGGTTCAGAATATTGATTATGCACCTACATTCCTGGAGTTGGCGGGAGTAGAAGTACCTGAAGATATGCATGGAATTTCGTTATTGCCTTTGTTGAAAGGGGGGGCATCCTACTGACTGGCGTACGGCATTGTATTATCATTTTTATGAATATCCGGCAGAGCATATGGTAAAACGCCATTATGGAATTCGTACGAATAAGTATAAGTTGATCCATTTTTATAATGACATAGATGAATGGGAACTTTATGATTTACAGAAAGACCCCAATGAGTTGCATAATTTGTATGGTCAAAGTGAATACGATTCGATTGTAAACAATTTGAAGAAACAAATGCTGGAGTTACAGGAAGAATATAATGACCCTGTACGTTTTTCTCCAGACCGTGATAAACAATAATAAGAATAATAATATGATGATGAACATATATTTTCAATCGAAGAGATGGATGGTGGCTTGTATGGCAACTTTAATATTAAGTTTGTCTGGCTGTCATTCTTTACAACAATCTGAGGATGCAACTATTATACCTCAGCCTTTGTCTGTAGAAAAAGGAAACGGTTCTTTTTCCTTTAGTGAAAAGACTGTAATAGCAGTAGCTGATAATGAACAACGTATCATTGCTGAAAATTTTGCTTCTTTGTTTACTAAACCGGCGGGATTTACTCCTAAGGTTGAAATGGTGAAAGATGGTGATATTGTTTTTGCTATTGATAAATCGATGAAATCAGATGCTTATGAGCTACATATTACTTCTGATAAAGTAAGTATAAAAGCTGCCGATGCAAAAGGCTTCTTTTATGCTTTGCAAAATATTCGTTTAATGCTTCCGCCTGCAATAGAAGGACAGGAACAGGTTGAAAATGCCTGGAAAGTACCGGCTGTAGTTATTAAAGATGAGCCTCGTTTTGACTATCGAGGCTTTATGTTGGATGTATCTCGTTATTTCTTGCCTAAGGAAGATGTCATTCGGATGATAGATTGTATCTCTATGCTAAAAATAAACCGCTTACATTTACATCTTACAGATGATAATGGATGGCGTCTGGAGATAAAGAAATATCCTCGTCTGACTGAAGTGGGAGCCTGGAAGGTTGATCGTCAGAATCTTCCTTTTCCTGATAGAAGAAATCCTAAGAAGGGAGAACCTGCTACCGTCGGTGGATTTTATACTCAGGAAGATATGAAGGAAATAATCCGTTATGCTGCAGAACGTCAGGTAGAAATTATTCCGGAAATAGATATACCTGCTCATTCAAATGCAGCTTTAGCTTCTTATCCGGAATATGCTTGTCCGGTGGTGAAAGACTTTATTGGAGTACTGCCTGGTCTTGGTGGAAAGAATGCAGAAATAATTTTTTGTGCCGGAAATGACAAGACATTTGATTTTTTACAAGGTGTTCTTGATGAAGTTATAGCATTGTTCCCTTCTCGATATATTAATTTAGGAGGAGATGAAGCGACTAAAACAAACTGGAAAAAATGTCCTTTGTGTCAGGCACGTATTCATAAAGAACATTTGGCGGATGAAGAAGCTTTACAAGGATATTTTATGTCGCGTATAGGAGATTATGTCCGCAGCAAAGGTAAGCAGATTATGGGATGGGATGAATTGACCAATAGTAAATTGCCTGAAGAATCAATCATCTTAGGCTGGCAAGGCTATGGTAAGGCTGCCTTAAAGGCTGCGGAACAGGGACATCGATTTATTATGGCTCCTGCACGTGTTGCTTATCTGATCAGGTATCAGGGACCACAATGGTTTGAGCCTGTTACTTATTTTGGGAATAATACATTAAAGGACTTGTTTAATTATGAACCTGTACAGAGTGACTGGAAATCGGAGTATGAATCATTACTGATGGGAGTACAGGCTTGCATGTGGACTGAGTTTTGCAATGTTCCTGAAGATGTATTTTATATGACTTTCCCAAGATTAGCTGCTTTGGCAGAGATAGCATGGGTTCAAAAAGGAAAGAAAGATTGGAATGAATTCCTGAAAGGTGTAGATAATTTTAATAAGCATTTGGAACAGAAAGGAATTATTTATGCACGCTCTATGTATAACATTCAACATGAGGTAACATCTGAGGAGTCTGGTAAGTTAAAGGTGAAACTAGAGTGTGAACGTCCTGATGTGGAAATACGTTATACTTTAGATGGTACAGAACCAGTGGAAACATCTGCTTTGTATGATTCTGCATTTGTTGTTGATAAAGATGCTGAGATAAAAGCAGCTACTTTTGTTAAGGGTATACAGATGGGGAAAACGCTTAATTTGCCTATTCATTGGAATATGGCTACTGCTAAGCCAATAATCGGTGCTTCAAAAGAGATGGGAATATTAGTTAATGGATTACGTGGTAGTCTGAAGCAATCCGATTTTGAATGGTATACAGGAGGATTATCAAAGCCTATTTCTTTTGTTGTTGATTTATTGAAACCGCAACAGATAAAACGTGTTACTGTTGGTTGTATTACTAATTATGGAATGGCTGTGCATAAGCCACGGATGATTAAAATTGAAGTATCTGACGATAATAAAACGTTTAAGGAAGTAGGTAGATTAACATTTACCGATAATGAAATCTTTAAAGAAGGAAATTTTATTGAAGATTTATCAGTTGAAACAGATGATATTATCGGACATTATGTTAAATTTACGCTAGAAACTCCTGGTAATTGTCCAAATGACCATGTGCGTCCGGGACAAGCTTCTCGAGTTTATATTGACGAGGTAATAATTGAGTAATAATTTTAAATAAGGACTGTATGAATAGAATACACCAGTTTCTTGTTACTTGTTCATTGCTTGCTCTTTCTGTTGGAGGGCAAGCTCAACAGGACGCCTCTTATTTTGTGAAACATTTACAATTTTCTGGAAACGAAAGTGTAGACCAGAAAGCTGCAATGGCCGCTCGTTTAGTTCCTTCTCCCCAACAACTTGCTTGGCAGCAAATGGAACTGACTGCGTTTTTACATTTTGGGATTAATACATTTACCGGAAGAGAATGGGGCGATGGAACGGAAGATCCAGCTTTGTTTAATCCGACTGATTTAGATGCTGATCAATGGGTACGTACGTTGAAAGAATGTGGCTTTAAAATGGTTTTGCTTACAGCGAAACATCATGATGGTTTTTGTTTGTGGCCTACAAAGACGACTTCTCATTCAGTTGCTTCCTCGCCTTGGAAAAATGGTAAGGGAGATGTTGTACGTGAACTTCGTGATGCATGTACTAAATATGGAATGAAATTTGGTGTTTATTTGTCACCGTGGGATCGCAATGCCTCTTGTTATGGTAATTCTCCAGAGTACAACAAATTCTTTATTGAACAATTAACCGAATTGCTGACCAATTATGGTGAGGTAAATGAGGTGTGGTTCGATGGTGCAAACGGAGAAGGCCCTAATGGCAAGAAGCAGATATACGATTGGGATGCTTTTTATAAGACAATTCAACGTTTACAGCCTAAAGCTGTAATGGCTATTATGGGAGATGATGTACGCTGGGTTGGTAATGAAAAAGGTATTGGCCGTGAAACAGAGTGGAGTGCAACTGTGCTTACTCCGGGAATTTATTCTCGTGCAGAAGAGAATAACAAACGTTTGGGAGTTTACGGAAAAGCAAAGGATTTGGGTAGTCGTTCGATGTTGAAGGATGCTACCGAATTATTTTGGTATCCTTCCGAAGTTGATGTGTCTATTCGTCCGGGATGGTTCTGGCACGAAGAAGAAAATACAAAAGTAAAAAGCCTGAAACAGCTTTCAGATATCTATTTTCAATCAGTCGGTTATAATTCTGTTTTATTGCTGAATATACCTCCTGACCGTCGTGGCTTGATAAACGAAGCAGATGTTGAACGTCTGAAAGAATTTGCAGATTATCGTCGCAAAGTTTTTTCTGATAATAAAGTTTCGGATGGAAATATTTACTGGACAGCTTTACCTGGAGAGTCCCGCTCTTATACAGTACGTTCTGGAGAACCGATAAATGTTGTTCAATTGCAGGAAGATATTTCAAAAGGACAGCGTGTAGAAAAGTTTTTGGTTGAGGCTTTTAGTGAAGGAAGATGGCAGGCTTTAGGTGAAGGTACAACTATAGGTTATAAACGTATGCTCCGTTTTCCAGAAGTAATGGCTGACTCGCTCCGTTTACGTATTGATGGTTCTCGTCTTTCTGCAAATATCATGAGTGTTTCTGCTTATTATGCTCCTTCTTTAGAAAATGATCAGAAACTCACAGATTGGAACACGGTTTCTCGTGATACGTGGAAAAAAGTGTCTTCCTCTCCTTTTGTTGTAGATTTGGGCCGTACAATTCGTTTGAAGGCTTTTACTTATGCTCCTTTGAATGAAGAAGCGAAGCCAACTATGGCTTATCATTATAAGTTCTCTGTCAGTTTGAATGGCACGGATTGGAAAGAGATAATCTCACAAGGAGAATTTAGTAATATTATGCATAATCCTTTGCCTCAGACTGTAACGCTTCCGTCTGTTGTGACAGCACGTTATGTCAAGCTTGAAGCAACAACTCCAGAAGCATCTTCTGCTATCGTTGAAATGGAAGAATTTGGAGTAACTTCTGTTGCTGATAAAGATGATGAAACAAAAGTTTATCCTAATCCGGATGAAGCGTTGAAACTGAAACCGGGTGATTCTCATCCAATGCTGAAGGGGTGGAGTTTCTATACGGCTCATGAATTTTTAGATAAGAATACGAAAAAGGGACTTCCTTTAGGTTTTCTGGAACATAAGACAACGAACATGAGTAAATCTGCTAATGTCAATAATGCAAAATGCTCTAAAGTAGAAAATGGTGTATTGCATATGTGGTCGGTAGAGGAATCTGATTCAATTGACAATGGTTTTGGAAAGAAAGTGAAGTTTTCGCATGCTGGTTATCGGTCTGTTGTTTCAGGTAAGCAAGCATGGTGCAATTTTACTGAAAATATGAGAATTGAAATCCGTTTCAAACGAGTAGCAGCAGAAGGATTTAATGATGCTCTCTGGTTTATGGGAAATAAGGGACCATGGCCTAAGAATGGAGAAATTGATTTATTAGAGAATCCTAAAAAGAAAATAAACCAAATGTGCTCACTTCACTCTTCATTCAGAAAATCATTATGCTGGAGTTGTAGGAGGAGAAGGTAGTGTTACTTCTACAATTGATTTAGCAGATATGAGCCAGTGGAATATTTATTGGTTGGAATGGTATCCTGATAGAATTATAGGAGGGGTAAATGGTAAAGCTTATTTTGAACATAAAAAAGGAGATAATGGCAATACGGACTGGCCTTGGAGTGATCCTGCGGGATTTTATGTAATATTTAGTACTGGTTTATCTGTCAACCCCAATGCTTGGCCAGGTGCTGTTAATCCTGCAGCATGGATAAACAGAATCCTCCATCTATGTACATAGACTGGATACGTGTTTATGTAAATGATAACTATGCAGGAAAGAAAGCCCCTAAAGTAAGATATTATTAATAAAATTTGCGAGTTATGCGGAATATACTTATTTGTTTGATATATGTATGGGTAAGTGCTGTTTGTACAGCACATGCTCAAGTTGGCTTTGCTCGGAATAAATTGTACAATATTGTACCTGTAAATTATTCTGGTAAGGCTGTAGGATATGATCCTGATAGCAAAAGGGTGGTTTTGAGTGTTAGCAATGATGCTGATAAATTGCAGCAATGGAGTGTCACTAATTTATCTGGTAGTTTCCGTTTTATAAATCCTTTTGAGAATAAAGCAATTCATGCTACAGGGGATAATACATTGGGAATAACAGAAAACAATGGTTCAGATGAATCTCAGTTATGGATTATAAAGAAGAGTGGCAAGTTCTTGCAGATATATCCTTCTAATAGCCCTGATTTGATATTGGCTTGCCAACAGAATGGGCGGTTGGTTTTAGTTGATAAGGTAAAGTTTCTGAATAATCCAGAAACGTATTTTTATATTAATGTTAGTAAAGTAGCAATGCCTGCGGAAGCTGCTTCTGGTACATTAGAACGTCCTAAGGTTTATTGGGAAGACGAGACTATGTTTGCAGAAAATAAAGAGCCGGGTTGTGCAACTTACATTCCTTATATAACCGAGAAAGAAATGCTGGCTGATAAAGATTTTTATCGTACACCATGGTTGTATAGCCAGAGTTCTTCGTTTAAATTGTTGAATGGCAACTGGTATTTTCATTTTGTATCAGAACCTTCTCAACGTCCGGAATCATTCTATAAAGAAGATTATGATGTATCGAGTTGGGAGACTATTCCAGTTCCTTCAAATTGGGAAATGCAGGGTTATGACCGTCCTATTTACGCGAATGTAGAGTATCCTCATTCCAATACACCTCCTTATATTGATGCTCGAAAGGGATTCAATGATGGTGGAGCTAATTATGGGATTAATCCGGTGGGTTCCTATGTGCGTTTCTTTGATTTGCCTGCTGGATGGGAAAAACAGCGTACATTTATCCATTTTAGTGGTATATATAGTGCTGCATTTGTATATCTGAACGGAGAATATGTCGGTTATACACAAGGATCGAATAATGTGGCAGAGTTTGATTTAAGCAAATATCTGCGCACAGGAAAAAATCGTTTGGCTGTTCAAGTATTTCGCTGGAGCGACGGTTCGTATCTTGAATGTCAGGACATGTTCCGTATGAGTGGTATTTTCCGGGATGTTTATTTGTATAATGTTCCACGAGTAAGTGTACGTGACCATTATATTACTTCTAAGTTAGATGCAGCTTCAGAATATACCAGTGGCGAAATGTCTGTTAATTTGATGCTTGATAACCGTGATCGGATGAAAGGTGTGAAGAATCTGATTGTAAAATTATTCGATCCAGATGGAAGACTGGTAGCAGAAACAGAGCAACAGGTTAATTATTCAGATAAGAAAGAAACTGTATATTCAAAAGCTACGTTCAAGCTGAAGAATCTTGTAACATGGACAGCTGAAACTCCTAACTTGTATACGGTTCATATTATCCAGCGAAATGGGGATAATGATGAAATGGTCTTTTCTACCAAGTATGGTTTTCGCAATATAGAACTGAAGGGTACAGTGGTATATATTAATGGACAACGAGTATTTTTCAAGGGAACTAATCGACATGACACACATCCGGTTTATGGTCGGGCTGTTACTGTAGATCAATGTTGCGTGATGTGACACTGATGAAACAGAATAATATTAATACTATCCGTACTTCTCATTATCCGAATGATGCGAAGATGTATGCTATGTTCGATTATTTCGGACTTTATACAATGGATGAGGCTGATTTGGAAGATCATGCTAATCAGTCGATCAGTGATATACCTTCCTGGATACCTGCTTTTGTTGATCGTATTGACCGTATGGTACTTAGAGATCGCAATCATCCAAGTGTAATTTTCTGGAGCTTGGGTAATGAAGCTGGAGGAGGAAGTAACTTCCAGGCTTGTTATGATGCAGCAAAACGATTGGACAACCGCCCCATACACTATGAGGGTACACGCGATGGAAAAGAGTATGGTGGAAATCGTTTTAGTGACTTGTATTCGAAGATGTATCCGAGTATGAAATGGATGAATACATATGTTAGCTCATTGGATAAACCGATGTTTATTTGTGAGTATGCTCATGCCATGGGTAATGCTATTGGAAATTTAAAAGAATACTGGGAAAGCATTGAAGGAAGCTCGGCTACTATTGGTGGAGCTATTTGGGACTGGGTAGATCAGGCTATTTATGAACCTCATGAAATGAAAAAAGGTATTTATCGTCTGCATACAGGGTATGATTTTCCAGGTCCTCATCAGGGTAACTTCTGTTCGAATGGAATAATTCCGGCAACTCGTGAAGAATCGCCTAAAGTTGAAAGAAGTAAAAGCTGTATATCAGTATGTACATTTTGCTGATAAGGGAGTTGATGTAAAAAGAAATGAGGCTAAAGTGTTGCTGAAAAACACATATGATTTCCTTTCACTTGATAAATTCTATTTGCGGTGGCAAGTTGTAAAAGACGGTTTTCGTATGCAACCAGATAGCATGATGCTTCCAGCTGTAATGCTGATGATTCACTGTTGGTGACATTGAATCTAAAAGGTATTAATTTAAAGAAGGCTATAAAGAATGGTGAGGAAGTCATGCTTGATTTGTATGTATGTCGTACAGATGCTGAAACTTGGGCTGGTGCTGGGCATGAGGTTGCAAAACAGCAATATGAATTGTCTGCACGAAAGGAATTACCTGAGTTAAAGAGCTTACATGGAAAGAAACAGAAGTTGGCTGTTTCTGACAATGAAAACTTATTGACGGTCAAAAATGCTTATATAGAAGCCTCTTTCGATAAGATAACGGGGCAATTGGTTACATTAGTTATGAACGGCCAGCAGGTTGTCAGTCAGGGAGGAGGATTTGTATACGATAATCATCGTTGGATTGAGAATGATAAATTTACTGAAACGGCAATGGACTGTCGGAAAAAGGAACATGTACGGTGACCGAAGAGAAAGGCAATATTATTGTTACCACTAACCGTGAAGGTAGTTTATGTAGTACGGATATCGTATATACATTTACTCAAACGGGAGTCATGGATATGGAGGTTGTTTTCCGTCCGCATACAGCTGATTTACGTCGTTGCGGCTTGGTGGCAAACATCGACTCAACATTGAGCAATATCGATTATTATGCATATGGTCCATGGGAAAATTATAACGATAGAAAAGACGGTTGTATGGTAGGTCGTTATACGACAACAGTGGAGGATATGGAAGTTCCTTATATGAAACCTCAGTCTATGGGAAATCGTGAAGGCCTTCGTGAACTGACTTTATATAATAAAGAAGGTAAAGGTGTAAAGATTCAGACTGAAGGTAATGTGTCGTTTTCTGCTCTGCGATATACAGATAAAGATTTGATGGAAGGACATCATGCTTGGGAGTTAGAGAAACGTCCGTATATTGTGCTTCATCTGGATGCTGTACAGCGTGGAGTAGGAAATGCTAGTTGTGGGCAGGATGTAGATACATTACCTGCTTATCGTGTTCCACAACAAGAAATGAAGTATAAATTACGTTTCTTTACTTGTTCTCTGAATAATTAAGTCATATTAATCAGAAGTCAAAGCTGATATCTAAGAAGTTTAATATTGATGAAGACATTCTTATAGTCAGTTTAGACTTCTGATTTTTATTTATATCTTAGTATTAATAGAAACTATATTGAAGGTAGTTTCGTAGATAATTTGTTAGCCTATGAAAAAATTATTATCATTTTTAGTTGTGCTTTCATGCGTTCTCGGTATAAAAGCAGCAGATACAGCCTTTATAAAGAATCCTCAAATACCAATTCTGATAGAGCGGCATGATAATGTTTTATGTTACATGCGTATTAATGCGCACGGGGCAAAGGTCTTGGATAATGTTTCTGTGACATTTGGACAAGATGTACCTTTAGAGCAGATTAAATCAGTAAAACTATACTATGGAGGTACTGAAGCTATTCAGGACAGAGGAAAGAACCGTTTTGCTCCTGTAGAATATATTTCCGCTCATGCGCCAGGCAAGACTTTGTCTGTCAATCCGTCATATGCTATTAAGAAATCTGAAATTGTTCCCCAAAAGAATTCTGTATTGTTGACTGGAAATCAGAATTTATATCCGGGAGTAAATTTCTTTTGGGTCAGTATAGAAATGAAGCCAGAAGCATCGTTGCTTACAAAAATCACTGCTGAAGTGACGGGGGTAACAGCAGATGGTCAGTCGTTACCAGTTAAATGTGTATCAGCACCGAATGTTATACGTCGTTTGGGAGTAGGTGTGCGTCATGCCGGAGATGATGGTGCAGCAGCTTTTCGTATCCCAGGTTTGGTGACAACCAATAAAGGTACATTGTTAGGTGTATACGATGTGCGTTATAACAGTAGTGTGGATTTGCAGGAACATATTGATATCGGTTTGAGCCGGAGTATTGACGGTGGAAAGACTTGGGAAAAAATGCGTCTGCCTCTAGCTTTTGGAGAATACGGTGAGCTGCCAGCAGCTCAGAATGGTGTAGGAGATCCCTCAATTTTGGTTGATACAAAAACAAATACAATCTGGATTGTTGCGGCATGGACACACGGAATGGGTAATCAGCGTGCATGGTGGAGCTCACAGCAAGGTATGGATGTAAATCATACGGCTCAGCTTGTTTTAGTAAAAAGTACAGATGATGGAAAAACCTGGTCTGAGCCGATTAATATAACCGAACAAGTAAAACACCCTGAATGGTATTTTTTTGTTGCAAGGTCCGGGTAGAGGTATTACTATGGAGATGGTACATTGGTATTTCCTATTCAATATATAGGTAAAGACCGGATTCCTAATGCTGGTATTATGTATAGTAAGGATAGAGGAGAAACATGGACCATTCATAATCATGCACGTACAAATACTACGGAAGCTCAGGTTGCTGAAGTTGTTCCTGGAACACTGATGTTGAATATGAGAGATAATCGTGGAGGAAGCCGTGCTGTTTATACAACTTCTGATTTGGGCATGACGTGGAAAGAACATGAGTCATCACGAACAGCATTACCTGAGCCTGTTTGTATGGCAAGTCTTATCAGTGTGAAAGCAGCGGACAATGTTTTAGGTAAGGATATATTGATTTTTTCGAACCCAAATACAACCAATGCCCGTAAAAATATTACTATAAAAATAAGCCTTGATGGTGGAAATACATGGGCACATCAGTTGCTTTTAGACGAAGGTGAGAACTGGGGTTATTCGTGTCTTACGATGGTAGATAAAGAAACGATTGGCATTCTTTATGAAAGTAGTGTTGCACATATGACTTTCCAATGTATCAATCTAAAGGATATCGTGCAGTAAGTAAAAAATATATGTATTTATTAATATAAGAATTTCCCTTCGTATTTCATGGAAACGTGAATACGAAGGGATATTCAGTAAATGTCCCTAAAACGTAAGATGGCATATAAAGTCGATAGAGTATAATCACTTTATATGCCATTATTATTGCCCTTTTTCTGTTGTTTTCA